>Ga0228710_1004393_pt1 | contig 22289 bp, 9 predicted proteins | sample MedpolnodulmetaG_FD_177995 | JGI IMG/M metagenome (GOLD analysis project Ga0228710, IMG submission 177995) | Root nodule microbial communities from Medicago polymorpha collected in Santa Monica, California, United States - pink nodules | ecosystem: Host-associated > Plants > Roots > Nodule...
TTCCAACCAAACAATACATAAAAATTCTCCCTCAAAAATAAATAAATAAATAAAAATTCAAATAGAAAGCAATTTATAAGGCAACCGTAAAAAAACATTAACACAACGTGGGAAGTTTTTTCTTTATCGTGGGTAGTTTTTTTCAATAAAAAATAATATTAAAGGGTATAAATGAAAGAAAATGTGAAAATCTATCGGCTATAAGCTAAAAAGCTACTTGAAATAGTTTTTCAAAAAAAGCTATAAGCTCATGAGAAAAGCTTATTACCAAACATATCACGTTTTCATCCAACAAGCTATAAGCTAGCTTTTTTGTGTTACCAAACACAACCTAAATTGCAAATACCACTTGAAACTCGCAAACATAACTTTGTGCTTCTAAAATTCAATTTGAGTGAAGTTGTGGTCTTGCAATATTGACCTTAGTAATTTTAACGAACTACAATTGGAAATTGGATATAGCATCTTCTAGTTGACCCGACTCCTTTTGCAATGGAGATAATTTTAAATAGCAATATATTTTTAACACAATTTTTTTAAAAAAAAAAAAAAAACATGAATAATTTATGCAATGTTACACAAATCGAGTGTTAACTCGCCGAGTTTACGTTTTTAGGTATCGAAATCGTGTAAACTTGGAAGTAAACTCGATTTCTAGTAAAATCAGAATGTTTGACGAGTTTGACTCGAGTTAACTCGGTAAACTCGGGTAAATTCGAGTAAAATTGGAATGTAAATCTTTTTCTTTTTTGATAGTTTTATTAACAACTTTAGAAACTTGTGAAACTTGCCTTTTTGGATGGTTAAGACTTAAGAGCCTTATCATTTTGCAAGTTTATTTTGTATTTTGATGTTTAGTTGAACATAATGTTTTATTATGGTGGTTGAAAACCTTTATAATTTAGTCATATTTTGCACTATTGAGTACTATTTATAATATTATATTAGTTTACATATGTCATGTAAATAATAAATTTTATTTAATTTTAATTTTAGGTAAACTCGTACGAGTTTTCGAATCGAGTTTACCTGGACAAAACGAGTTGAGGTAAACTCTCGAGTTGTAAAACCTTGAATTTATATAAGACTTCTATAATTTGGCCAACTCAGTTACAATTTAACTAATCAAAGTGAATGTGTTAAAAATGTGTGTCAGTGATTCTTTGTTAGCGCACTATTTTTTTTTATAATAAAATGAAAAGAATAACAGAAACTAAGGCGAGGCTATAGAGAAACAAACTTCTTTTAAGTTCTTATCAATATGCAACTGTGAGAGAATCAACACAAATGTTTGCTTCACAATGAATGTGATTTATTCAAACAATCCAATCTGTGAATGGAAAATGGAAATATGCGGCTTTTGGATCATATTAATGACATGAGTGTACTTTAGTTTAATATGACATGAGTAATTTGCATCTCTCTAGTTATTTGAAGGCCAAAGGTAATTCCTTTTATTTATGTGAGAGGAGCATTTCTTGATCCAAAATTACACATAAAATGTTTCACAAAGTTCCCGTTATGATTTATGATAATGTTGGTGTATGCTGCCTGACCATGAACATAAGAATCATTTGCATCTCTCTAGTTAGGGCTTATTGTCACCAACATACATGATAAAGAAACATCGGGAGACGGAATTCCAAACAGAGGTGATGCTAGAACTTAAAGTAATAAAGGAAAATAATGAAGAAAACATAAACAACCATGCACATGTTGGAAATTATCTTAGTGTCTCGATTATTGATCAACACGTTACCAGGTATAGTTATTCCTTTCTTGTAGATAAAATGAGAAAGAAATTATTTTGTTGGGAAAGCGAATTTCTTCTCTTTTGCAAGTCGAGTAATCCTAGCACAATCTTCCTTGACAAGTATCCCCGGCTTCATCATGCAAACTTACAATATTTTCAGCATTCTTTTGTGAAATGATCAAACATATTTGAAGAAATTTTATTTGGGGTTCTACTACTAATCAGAGAAAATGTCATCTAATAACTTGCAATATCCCGACATCCGTTTGTGAGGAGATCGAACATATTTGCAAGTTGAGTAACCTAGCGTAATCTTCCTTGACAAGTATCCCTAGCTACATAATGCAAACTAGCAATATTCCAGCATTCGTTTGTGAGGAGATCATATTTACATGAATTTTATTTGGAGTTCTAGTACTAATCAGAGCAAATGTCATCTAGAGGATGACTTGGTTTTATATGTGAATCTTACCCAAACATATATGCGAATCCTAACTTTGAGAAGTTTTGGGTTCGAGTGATGAAAGATAAATATCATTTTAGTGTTTACCGCAAGTCTAATAGTTCAAGTATTTGGTGTGCAATTTCTTGTGTTTGGCACCACATCCAAAGCAATATAAAGCAAATAAAATAGTAGGTTAAAGAAAAGAGTTACAAAATTTTAAACTAAGTCTAGAAAATAATTACAAAATTGTAAATTAAGGAATCATTTATCAAAAATTCATATAATAATATATATGCAAATATAAATATTTCGGTTTTGATTGGAATGGTACGGTTTATACTAAAGAATATATCGAAAACCAATCCAATCCATCTAAAATTGCGGTTTTTTTCGGTTGATTTTTGGTTTTATTCGGTTTTTGGTTTTTTGGTTCAATTATTGGAGTTTACATTGGATTCGGTTGAACATGAACACCCCTACATATAAGTTTTGCTATTCGAAAAAAGTCTAACTACTAATATAGATTTTTTTTGTGGGTTTTTTTTTCTAGATTACCCTCTCTTGTTTAGGGGGTATTTACCCCCTCATGATATTAACCAATCAAAATGCAATATGCATTGGCAACATTAAATGTCAAATAAATGAGTCAATTTTTTCTAAAAAAGAAAAAATCAATTTTAATCATAAGGTAACTTTTAATATTTTTAATTTTATTTAATTATAGACAAGATTACATCAGAGGTCATTTATCTTATTTATTTGTAACATTTTGGTCCTTTATCTTTACTTTTTCCGTTTAGGTCTTTTATCTCTCATAAAAGCACATATACATCCTTTTTCTCATTTTTTATTAAAAAAAAACATAATTTTATTTTTTAAAATATATTTTTATTAAAAATAAAAAAATCCAGAAATATGATGAAGATGTTCATCATCTTCATCTTCTTCCTTTGAATCTTCATCATCTTCATTGAATCAAAAAAATTTCTACACAAATATATCTCCAAATATCATGAATTAATGTTATGTTCAGCTCAAATCTTCTTTTAAACATAAAAATCAAAACCCTACAGAGAAAGAGATTTAGTTTCATAAAAAAAAAAGATTTAGTTATATAAATTGTCACATCGTATATTATTATTGTTATTTTCTAACTCAATATTCAAACTTGGCATAAAAATTACCCCAAAATTGAGAGCAGCTTTGCACATCAATTTTGTTGTTTCCAGAACAATCTTAACTTTCTTAAAGCATAACCCTTCCGCCAGTGACTAAGCCTTCACCATCCGCCTTGCAACATTTGTGAAATTAAGGTTTTGATTTCTGTGTTTAAAAGAAGATTTGAAGTGAATATAACATTAATTCACGATATTTGGAGATATATTTTAGTAGATTTTTTATTTATTTACAGAAGATGAAGATGAAGAACATCTTCATCATATTTCTGGATTTTTTTCATTTTTAATAAAAATATATTCTTAAAAATAAAAATTATGTATTTTTTAATAAAAAAATGAGAAAAAAGATGTATATGTGCTTTTAAGAGACATAAATGATCTTTTTTTTTTTACAATAAAATTAATCATTGTAGACGAACAAAAAAAGAGTAGAAAAGAGAAAAGTGGAACCAAACCAAAACCTTTTCAAAAGGTAGAAAATCTAAAGTTGGGCATACCTAACCTGTTCCTATTGTACTCTCCTCTAATGGAGTCAGGTAAACTGTCAGACGAAAACAAGTCAGAAGAGGTTAATGAAAGACCAATATTTGCTAGACTGTCAGCACAAGTATTGCCATCTCTAAAGATATGTGACACAAAAAATCTCATTTGTCTAATCCTATACATACAGTTAAGCCACCTATTTCTAATAATCCAAGGACCCATCGAAGAAGAGTTGAAAGCTAAAGTGACCAATTGCGAATCTGTTTCTAACCAAAAGTGAGAATATCTGTTGTTGTGAGCAAACTCAATGGCAATCATGGCAGCTACAAGCTCAGCATAAAGAGTGTTTTGCTCCCCCAGTGATTGAGTGAAACAACCAATGCGCATGCTCCCTGAATTTCGGAAGATGCCTCCTGCAGCTGCTCTGTTAGGGTGCTTGGTAGCTGCTCCATCCGTGTTTGCTTTGATCCAAGTTATCATTGGTGGTGTCCAGATTACCTCTTTGATTATGGGTGCCCTGGGAGGTTTGATGTTCACCTTGAAAGTTTTAAGAATCCTGAATTCCTTATGTCCCCTCTATAAACTTCTTTTGTGATGTTACCTGCAAGAGAAGTCTGCGCAATAATCATGTTAAGGGCAGGTTTCCAGTGCATTTGCTTGTCTTTGAATCTCACATGATTTCTTATGATCTAAACAGTGTAAATAATATTGATCATGCAAGCTTTGAGAACAGTTTTGCACTGCGGAGACCAATTTCTATCCAAAATCTTCCAAAAATCAAGACAATTGCTGAATTGCATGCTTCTGTTAGTAATGGAGAACAACCAGTCCCACAAATGCTTTGCAAAGGTACATTCAAAGAACAAGTGAAAAGTAGTTTCACAATGTTTGAAACAAGAGGAACACATTGATGGAAACTGAAAGCCTCTAGACCAAAGATTTTCATCTATTGGTACCTTGTTATGCATGATTCTCCAAACCAGCAGTGACTTGGTTGGAGGTATGTCAGAGCACCATAAATCTTTAGCCCACTTTATATTTTGACCCACACCATATTTGAACTCAAAAGCATTTTTAAAAGTTAAAACTCCATTGTTACTTGGTTGCCAAATTCTCTTGTCTTCAGTTATTTCAAAAGGGATTGTAACATGTTCAACAAGAGATTTGACAAGAGGTAATCTGTTGAGCACTGAGAAATTCCACCGACCATTAAGGATGAAGTCCAAGACTTTAGCATTTAAGTTCTCCTGCAGATGCTGAGGGATATTCAGCTGTGAGGCTATTGAGATCCCACACCAATTGTCAAGCCAAAAGTTTATGTTATTTCCATTACCAAGTTGCCAACCACAATTAGCTTGAATAGTTGAGAACTCATTATTTACACTGCTCCATATAGATGAGAAGATGTGATGAGAGATTACTCTTCTGCCTCTAATGACTTTACTCCTGAGTAGAGTAGCCCAGTCTTCCTTAGAACTCAGTAAATCCCAACAAAGCTTCAGATTAGTTGATTCATTGAGGAGGGATAAGGACCTGATGCCTAAGCCACCTTCAGAGAGCGGTTTGCAGGATTTTTTCCAAGAAACAGTCACTAATTTCCTCTTGGAGACATCTCCACTCCAAATGAAGTTTCTGGTCAAGGTTTCAATATCATTAAGCAATTTCTTGGGCCAAGAGTAGATGGATATATAATGAACCAGCATGCTTTGAATGACACTTTTGACCAAAGTAACTCTGCCTGCAATACTCAACAATGAGGCTTTCCAAGATGCTAGTTTGGATTTGATTTTGTCAGCTATAGGTTGAAGATGGCATCTCTGAGGTTTCCCTTTGAAAATAGGGACCCCTAGATAAGTAAAAGGGAGGGAACCCTTCCTGAACCCAATTTGATCAGCAATCTGATTGATTCTAGAGGCAGAAATTGATCCATAAAACAAAGTTGATTTTGCAGGATTTATGTCTTGACTAGAATGAGTTGATCCATCAAAGGTTGCATAAGGGCATGAATAGAGGAGATTTTACCTTTGCAAAATATCATGATGTCATCAACATATAAAGAATGAGAAGGAACATATGATGATCTTGAAACTTTGATGAGCTCCACAGTTCCTTGTTGCACCAGATTAGAGATGCTTCTGCTTAGCACATCCTCAGCAATACAAAAAAGAAGCGGAGATAAGGGGTCCCCCTGTCTGACTCCTCTCTTACAGTGAAAATATCCATTTTGTTTACCATTGACAGATATTGAAAAAGTAGCAGAGTTTAAAATTGTGTGTATCCAAGAGCAGAATCTATCACTAAAACCAAATTTGCTTAACACCCTGAGAAGAAATTTCCACTCCAATGTATCAAAAGCCTTTGAAATGTCAACCTTGAAAGCTAAATTTCCAGCATAAGCTTTTTGATGAAGATGATTGATTGCCTCTTAAGTGATGCAGATGCCATCTTTGATGTTTCTACCCTTAATGAAGCCTCTTTGCTCTGGAGAGATGATCAGATTCATAAAGGGAGCCAATCTGTCAGCTAGAATTTTGGAGATTATCTTGAATTTAAAATTTGCTAAAGCAATTGGTCTGTGCTGTCCAACACTAATAGCATCAGGAACTTTGGGGATTAAGATAATTGTATTTGCATTGAAATTAGGAAGAATCCAATCTCTGGTAAAGAACTCTAAAACTGCATTGATGACATCATTCTTCACAATGTCCCAGTAACATTGAAAAAATACTGCACCAAAACCATCAGGACTCGGTGCTCCATCTTTGTTCATTGCTAGCACAGCTTGATGAATGTCGGATGGAGTGGGAAGACTGGTGAGAAGAGTATTCACATCATCAGTGATGAGGTTAGGAATAGAGTCATCTATCAGCTGATTAACCTGCAAGTCCTGCACAACATTGTTAGTAGCAAAAATATTTTTAAAGTGATTTGTAATAAGACCTGAAATTTCATTTGCATCAGAAACCATATTATCACCATTCATGAGGGTGGTTATGAGTTTGGAGGTGTTTTTAATTTTGGTGAGTCTGTGGTAATATTTGGTGTTTCTATCCCCATCAGAATGCCAAGCAACTTTAGATTTCTCTCTCCAGTATTCTTCTTCTATTTGCAGAGCATTCTCCATTTGAAATTGGGCATCTCTGTGCTGTTCCATCAGAGAATCAGTAAGACCATTCATGTCAATATCAGATTGAAGAAGAGCAAGGTTTTGTTCTGCAGTTTTAACCATATTATGTACGTTGCCAAAAACTGTGTTATTCCAGACTTTCAGCTTTGTCTTCAACAATTTGAGCTTCTGACTAAGGATGAACATATGACAACCAACTATGTTAGTGTTCCAGACTTCTTGAATCACCCTATGACAGTCTTTATGCTTAGTCCACATTTGCATGAATTTGAATTGGGATACAAAATTCTGAATGGAGTTATCAAATTCAAGCAGTAATGGAAAATAGTCAGACTTGTGCTTTACTAAAGTTGACACATTCAAAGAATTGCAAGCATTAAGCCAATCTTGATTACAAATCACTCTATCCAATCTTCTTTCAGTGTGTCTGTGTCTATCCTTACCATTCGACCAAGTGAACTGAACTCCCCTAGTTGGGAGGTGAATGAAGTTGTTAATATTAGACCAGTCACAGAATTCATTCATAGGAGCTCTAATTGGTTGACATGCCCCTCTGTGCTCATGAGAACCTAGGATGGAATTAAAGTCTCCAATTGCACACCAAGGCATGTTGAGGTTAGTTTGTATAGTTTGGAGGTTAAGCCAAATATGTCTTCTTGTTATATGGTTGGTGGAAGCATAAACTGCAGATATGCAAAAATGTTGGTGGTTATGGACAAAGGTGAAAGAAACTTGTTGACTATCTGATGATATGACTGTAGGGTTAATTTGGTTTAAGCAAAAACACCAAAGGTTAGGGATGTTGTCAGGTCTAGTATTGAAGGCAAAAGGTTTATAGTTAAGGTTATGAAACCAGTTTGCGGGGAAGTTATCAAAGTGTATCGAGGTTCGGAAATAAAAATGAAATTAGGTTTGTTTGCTGGTATAAGGTTTTTCAGAGCTAATCTTGAGGGATGATTAGCAAGCCCTCTAATGTTCCAGTATAGACAATTCATTGAGAATGTCTAGGAGGAACCTTAGATTTTGTAAGGTGGGTATTGCTGGCTTTGGAAGAGGTCAAAGCTTTGGTTGTTTTTTTTATAGTTGATTTTCTAGTAACTAATTGGAAACCAGAGTTTTTAATGTTATGTTGTACCTCATGCTGAATTTGCATATCAATGTCTGCCTTTGCAGACGTTTTGTCATTGACTGCTTGTTGTTGAGACTGGATTTGAGCTTCATCTGCATCCTCCAAGTTGGCCCATGCCTCATTAAGAAATTGAATGTCTTGTTGAACTCTAACAAAGACAGCATGTTCGATCAACCTGGTCTCGGAGTCTAGTCTTTAAGTGGCGTCAACAAATTCCGATTGAGAGTTGTCATCATCAATATCAGACTCAGACACCTGCTCAAGTTGGTGAATTTCCAAATTTCTCTTTGTATAACCCCTGCTATCAGCACTGTTTTCAGCAGGTGTAGGGCTCTCAGCCATATTATTGATGAGGTTTGTGACGTCTGCTGGTTCATTTTTCCCATCTGGAGCATTATTATCTTCATTTTGCAAAGCTGCAAATTTGTTTGTATCCTCATTCACTAAATCCACAACTGCAGGTTCCTTTTGGGACCACTGCTTCTTCTGTGCCTGCTCTTTCTGTTGATGTTTCGCCATTTCTTTTCCTTTATCTGTGACTTGAGCCTTTCCTTTGTAAGCTTCCTTTTGCTTATTGGCCTTCCTGCAAACAGCTACATTGTGACCAATCATTTTACAATAACTACAAAACTCAGGCAGATTTTCGTATTCAAATTCGACAAAGAATGCAAAGTCCTTTCTCTCTACCAAAACTTCGTATTTTAAATCAATGGACACATCAATATCCACCAACACTCTAGCATAGTGGCCAAAGGTTCTTTCCATAGCTGGTTTACTTGTCACTGAATCGACACATATTGGCGTTCCTACACTGCTTGCAATTGCGAAAATAATTTTCTTCCTCTAATACTCTTGGGATAAACCATGGATTCGCATCCATACTTGCACACATGTATTGGTTTGAAGACTAGGACTGAAATCTCTCGTCCATGGAAACAGTTTAAGAATGCCTGGATTTAAAAGCCAAGAGTTCACTGATCTTACCCTTCTAGCATCCTCAATCGATGTGAAGACAAATTCGTAATACCCTTTTCCAATTGATGTAACACCCCAAGGGCTTAGATCCTTCCAAGCAGGTTTCAGCTTCTCCTTCAGAGCCATCACTGTTAAAGGAGAAGAACCTTTAGGCCAGATTACTCGCGCGTGAAGGTTGTACTTGCAACCATCCAATCCGATGTCATACTCCTCATCAGGGATAATGATAGAGAACTTATCGCCTTTGAGAGTGGGTCTGGGAAGTTGAGAATCTGGGATATCACAGACATTAGAAAGAACCTGAGCGAAGGTTTTCTGGATCGCGGGTTGATTTCTGGGTATGGGTTTTGAGTTGGTTTTTGGAGCAATCGTCATGGGTACGTCGTCATCTAGGCATTTCCAGGGAATAGTGAAGGGTTTGGGTGAAGGGATCAGATTTGAAGGCATGGCAGTGGCTTGGGGGAGGTTGTCACGAAGAAGATGATGAACAGTGGCTTAATCGCCAAAGAAAAATACAAGTCCCATTTTCCCTATCCATATAATTTTATTCCATAAAGGATCTAAACGGGGGAAAATAAAGATAAAGGACCAAAGTGTTACAAATAAATAAGATAAAAGACCCCTAATGTAATCTTGCGTTAATTATATTTAGGTGTTCAATCTTAATTAATTTACACTACAGGACTGACTTAGAACAATTAGAATTTCACATCAAATTTCTTTATCAATTACATTCATAAAATTTCTTCTTCTCATTTTGATTGTTCAATTTTGTCGTTCCAAACTGCCACATTTTTCAATTTTCGTGAGAATCGGCATCGTTCGTTTGATTCCAAATATCGTGAGAATTGTCGTTATTTCCAGAATCATGCAGGTATGGTGACTTCATTTTTCTTTTTGATTTGATTTTTCTTGGTTGTGAGGTAGTTAATTATAACAATTGAGTAAGTCATCTGATGTACTTTGAGGACTGCTAGCAGGTGTTGCCGCTTCGATGTTGTGGGAGTTTGCTAGCATTTTTTTCGGTTGGTACTGCAATGGTTATGTCATAAGGCTTTTGTTCTTTTGTTTGGACTTAAAGGCTTTGGCTGATAGTGAGGCAGGTCTATGCGTGTCAGTAGATTTTATGAGGTTGACTGCTTAAATAAAAAAAATGTCATGATACCTAACGCGGTTCTAGAAACAACGACAATTCTCACTATAATTGGAAACTGCAACAGTTTGGAACGACAAAATTGAACAATTAAAATGGGAAGAAGAATTAAAAAGAAACAAGAATTGATCAACATGGAAGAATAAAGAAGAAGAAATTTGAATGAAAGAGATGTTTTTGTTCTCACGTTCGGGGTTCTGGAATGGAAGAAATTTTATGAATGTAAGTGATGAATTTAACGACATCCAGATGAAAGAAATTTGATGTAAAATTTTATTTGTTATAAGCCATGTAGTGTAAATTAATTAAGATTGAACACCTTAATATAATTAAATAAAAATTAAAAGTATTAAAAGTTACCTTATGATTAAGATTAACTCTTTTATTTTTAGACAAAATTGACTCATTTATTTGACATTTAATATTACCTATGTATATTACATTTTGATTGGTTGATATCATGAGAGAGTAATTACCCCCTAATCAAGAGAGGGTAAGGTAAGCCTCGCCTTTTTGGTGTGAAATAGAATAATGCAGTCCTTACATATAATATCAATCTCAATGCATTTACTGATTAAGTTTTTTTTTTTGTAGTGGTCGGGGTTTGAACCTCGGATCTTGCATATTTTATTCATTGTCCCAACCAACTGAGCTAACCTTACGAGAACACTAATTAAGTTTTTTAGCACACAATTTTAACACGCAAATGTGTCTTTCATGCATGACATACAATCTAAATCACCTTATCTTTGACTATCTAAATATTCGATGATAATGTTTAAGGAAAGTCATAACAATCATTTCATTGGTTAATTTCCTTTTAGACAAAAAATTAATTGATTAATAAGTAATTGATCTAAAAAAAAAACTTGAATTTTTTTCAAATTTTACTTTTATTTTTCAATCAATCAATTGATCATATTTAAAAGAATTTTTAGTCGGACAATCTACGAGAACTCTTTCTCTAAGAATTAAAAAATTTAGGACACAACATTGATTAATTTTTTACTCCGTTGAATTGATTAATTAAGAATGTGAACATACCCATGTGAATTTTTTAGCAAGTGATTATATTTAAGTGGTTAAAAGCTTTCTCAGGATCGATTTTGTTTTGTTTTGTTGTGGTCGAAATTCGAACCCTGGACTTTGTATATTTTATGTTTTGTTTCTACCAACTAAGTTAAGCTCACGAGAACTCTTGATTGAATTTCTCAGAAGATGTGACTTTATTTCTAAAGTTTTGAGTGGTTAATGAGTTTTTTTCTTCTAGTTGAGCCTCCTTTCCCAAAAAATCGATGGGTCAAGACATAAAAAAATACTTAATTTCATTATCATTTTTACTTTTCTTTTTCTTCTTTTTATAAATCCTCGTTGCTTTCTTTGGATCTATCTATAACCATTCGATATACTTATCTTTTTGTTTGCATTAAACTTATAAATTAAAAAAAATTATGACGATGTCCCATAAAAGAAAAAACGTATACTTTTTTCTTTAAGGCACTTGTAAATCTTTTAACATGAAAAAGTGAAAACAACAACCCATGATCCTTTGCAATAGAAGAATGGAGCATTTATCACCGTTCGAATATAAGGAAAGAAGGAAGCATCTATCTCTTAATGAGTGGTCCATGATGTGATCTCAAACTATAAGTTTTTGAAGTCTTTAATTGTTCTTTTTGTCCTTGAACTATTTTATAAATAGGTTTTTTTTTTAGAGAAATAAAAACGATTGCAATTTAGTATTTAAACATAAATTACATAACGTAATGTTTTGTATATACGCTATCATCTTGACCTTTGATGTATCCAAAAGAAACATTTTTTTTTAAGAGGATCCAAAAAACACGATCTGTTAGTTTTGCAGTGTGTAGATTTCTTGGCATATAAAAAAGCTTATATAAATCACATAAAATAAAAAGCTTATATTAAATTGAGAAGAGACAAATACACATAATAACTTGGTGAGTGACGTTCTCTCAATAAATAAATAAAAAACTTGGTGAGTGACGTGACAAAGCTCCGCATCACATGTGGATCACACATTTCAATGCAATAATTGGCCTCTAATAATTGTACGAGGACCACCGATTCCGGTAAAAAAAATGCCTTGTTTATTAATCAAAAGTTATAAATTACTAAAATATTCAAAAAAATGTTACCATGATGCATGGAAGAGTAAATTTTCTAATACTAAAATCGAATTGTCTCTGTGAATTTAGTTTAGTTGATAGAGACATTGGATAATTTATAAAGGGGGTTAGAGTTCGAATCTCAAACTTTACTTCTTCATATTTAATTATGTGAGCTTCAGTCAATAAACTACTAAACCAAAAAAAGAAAAACTCATGCAAATTAAACATATTAAAATTTTATATTGTCAAAAATTTACAACCGAGGAATAATAATCTACTTGTAGATGAAGTACATATTCTTATTCTTATATCATCATCATCATCATCACCTTTCTATTTGTTAGTGTGAAATCTTCACAATTTCTATTCTATGTGGAGCAACCTAGCCTTTGATGTTCTATCATCCATCTTCTCTTTTCTCTCTCCAGATTCCTTAGCAAGAGCAAGATCAACTTGCAAGAATTGGCACACGTGTGGAACTTCCATAACCAAATACAAACCTCATGAGACTACACCATGGTTCTTAGCACTACCAATTCACAATTACCAAAAATCATGTTGCTATGCTCACAATCCCATCACAAAAAAATGGCACGAAATTTCCTTAGATTTCTTTCCATTCCAAACATCACTTAAACCAATTGGTCCAATTGGTAGCCTCATCCTTTTGAAGGTCACAAATTCAACAAAACTTAAATTGGTTCTTTGTAACCCTTTTACAAGACAATTCAAGTACCTTCCTAAGTTGAATGTTTCAAGAACAAATCCAGCTTGTGGAATTGTTACAATTTTTGAACCAAATGATGTTTGGTGTTTTCCTTGTTTTAGAATCTACGTGGCCGGGGGCATGTCCGAAGCTAAACACGGTGGCGCCACGTATGAACCAACCGTTGAAATATATGAATCTTGTATCGACACGTGGAAAATCGTTGGACCGATGCCGGTTGAATTTTCGGTTAGGCTAACGGTTTGGACACCAAATGAGAATGTGTGTATAGAGGGAACAAGAACAACAACGTTGTATTGGATAACCTCCGCTAGGGCATATAGTGTGATGGGATTTGATGTTGGGAATAATTGTTGGAGGGAATTTAGTGTGCCTCTTGCGGATAGGCTTGAATTGGCAACACTTGTGAGATGGAATGGAGGGTTGGGATTGATTGGTGGCACGTGTGGTGGAAATGTTTGTGTTTGGGAGATGAGTGAAGGGGATAAGTGGTGTTTGGTTGATGAGATGCCAAGTGAATTAGGGGTGAGATTGTTGTGTGGGAAGAGAAATTGGGAGGGTGTTAAGTGTGTGAGTGATGATGATGCTATTTGTTTGTATAGAGAACTTGGATATGGAATGGTGATTTGTAGAAAAGTTGGGAATATGGGTATATGGGAATGGGTTTGGGTTGATGGGTGTGCTTACATTAAAGGGAAAAAAGTGCTCAATTGTCCTACAAGAGGAATACTTGTTCATCCAACTCTTGCTTCCTCATCTATTTTCTTCTAAATTAGATTTAGAAATGATCTCTGGGTGTGTTTTTGAGAGGTTTTATTCGTGTATGATCTTTGGGCATGAATTTGATGTAGTATGTGATTATTGATCAAAGTCACATTATTTTGGAAGTTTTAGTCTTCACATTAAGAGTGATATGAACTCATGATCATTGTACACTTTCATTAATAATAATACAATGTGATTTTTAAACATAAATTAACATGTGCAAAAAAGTATTCTACAAAATTAATGTAAATTGACAAAACAATATGAATTGAAAAAGAGAGACCAACAAAATATAGACATGTACACACTATTAGGTGTATAATTCAAGCTATATGTCTAGAGGGCCACCCTAGAGGAACTCTAGAGGATTACTATAGAGGATGTGTTGGTCCAATATAGTTGTTATGATGTATATTACATAGATTAATACAAGTTTGCTAGAGATTGGTTAGTTGATAGTAACTAGTTAGTTGACACTAGTTAGAAGTTAGTTGGATAAGATTGAGTTAGTTAATTAAAGATTAACCTAATCATACAGTTTACTTAGTAGTCAAGTAACCATAGTTAGTTAGCATAATTCACTTTTTATAAAAGAGTTATTGCACTGTGAATTTCATCATGTATTTTCACATCTTCTTCATTCAATAAAGTTGACATAGTTTTCATTCATACTCTCTCGTTCTTTTTCTAAATCGCTATTCATGTCACACTTGGTGTATAACTTTTCAATCCAACACACACTAAACTGAAAATGAAGAAACACAACTTGATAGAATAGAAACTTACACGATGAAAATAAACAGAAATGATGTCAACTCTAAGAAATGTAATAATTGAGAAAAGTGATTTAAGAACAATCGAAATGACAAACAGGAGGATCAAAAAAATAGAGTGCTGAAAAAAGTTACATAAAAGTTAAAACTGACTTCGAAAAATGAAATGTATATTAAGAAACCAGTTAACTAAGCAAAATGGATAAGAAAATAAAATAATAGGAAAATAAATCAAGAAAGAGTAAAAAGGGAACAGAAAGAATATTAAGAAAATTCTATTGAAAAATAATATTAGGAAAATGTAACTTATTTAATATCATTAAGAATGATAAGGATGTGTCAATGTAAGTATAGCTCAATTAGAGGGACGTTGCAATATAAATGGGTTAGAGTTCGAACTCTAGATTTTTCACTTCTTCATTTTTAAAGGGTGAATTTATAGACACTAAGTTAAACGAGTCAAGATCATATCCATTTATTTTCTTCTCCATTTCCTCCATTTAGAGAGATAAAGACACATAAAAAGTAAAAAAATAATTAATGATGGTAAGACCTAATTAATGATAGGACCCACCATCTATTTTTTGTGTCTATCTCTCTTCAAATTGCATCTTCCATTTACTTTTATTAATGGAGAGGATCTTAACCCAAGTTAAACGAAGAGTCTTGGTGTAACAGTAAAATTTGTTGTCACTTGCGGTCAAGGATTCAAGTTCTGCAAAACGTAGGAAAAATAATTAAAAGAAAAATAACAAGTGAAAACATTTGAAGATTTCTTTTAGACCCCCTTCATATCTCTTTAGACCACCTAATTGTCATTAATAACACGTTCCGTAGATAACTACCGGATGTTCTTTTTAAAAATTTCCATTTAATACCTCCGACAGATAACTACCGGATAATCATTTTAAAAATTTCGATTTTGTACCTCCGGTAGATAACTACCGAAATACTCATTATATAAACCAGATTGCAATTTTTAAGTAGTTATTTCTTATTTTGCACTCAACTAATTGAATATGCTTCTAAACCATGCAATTTTTTTTGCGTTTTCAACACAATCAATAGAACAAATAGCATCAATCTCCACTCATTTGCGATCAATTAACATGTTTGATGGGATTTGATGATTGTGGATAATTGGACGGTGAGGATTCGGTGTTCACGTGGGGTGATTAGGTTGAGATTGGTGGTTCGATTAGGTATGAATTGGATTAGGTAATCTGAGTGAAATGTGAAGGAAGTGAGCTGGTGGAGAAATGAGAAAGAAAGTTTGGATGATGTCTGTTAGTTATGTAATAAAAAGGTTAAAGGGCAATAATCTGGTAGTTATCTACCTGAGTTACAAAATAGAAATTTTTAAAAGGAACATCTGATAGTTATCTACCAAATGTAGAAAATGGAAATTTTTTAAATGAACGTCTGGTAGTTATCTATTTAACTATCGGATGTACAAAATGGAATTTTTTAAAATGAACATCTAGTAGTTATCTACAAGATGTGTTATTAATAACAATTTCCTAATTTTAGGGGGCCTAAAGAGATATGAGGGGGGTCTAAAAAGAAATCTTCAAAACATTTTGAGAATTGGGCGTGAGGCCCAAATGCATCCACTTATATCTTGATAGACTAGCATGGGCTCACATACACACCATAATGAAAATTGGTTTTGTCACCCCACCTTTTCTTTAAAAACCGTATTGTGGAGAATTTTTTTGTTTTGACAATAGTGTGGAGTGGTTATTGATGATATATGAATTTTGCTGGAAATTTCAACTATGTTATGCTCTATCTGGGTGAAGATCCTCTCCATTTCCTAAATAAATGGAGATTGTCAATTACTATAGTTTTGAAGTAAATATATGATATAAATGCACATATTTCAATAATTGAAAACATTAATATCACATATTTACTTCAAAACTATAGTAATTGACAATCTCTATTTATTTAGGAAATGGAGAGAATCTTCACCCGCTCTATATTGTTTAAGGGTTTTCTAAATTTGGATAATTGGGGTACTATTGAAGGAAGGCAATCACCTTGTTAGCCTTTATCATAGGACTAAATCAAGTACTTGTTTTAGCATGGATATACAATTTCGGTAGAATGATATTCTTGCCACAGATGGTTAGAAGGGTACTCTAATAAAGAACATGTATGAACTATGCGTAGCAAAGCAAAGGAAAAAATAAGAACAAATGTCCCCATCTCTAATGTTGATGGTTTGTTTGATTTTATCAATCCACCTAACGTTTTCACTGATTTGATGATATAGTTTTTTTGTTAACATGTTAACTAATCTCCATTGAATAATTAGTTGGACGCATAAGATAGATTATTCCCTTTCAATCTAATTTTTGTCATATGTAACAATCAGTGATCGATCGAACTCCCAACTACTTATTTAAGTGTTTAAATCCCTTGTCATTTATAGGATTTGATGATATGGTTTTTTTTTGGAGTAAATAGACAATTACCCCCTGAAATTACAAGTTTCGTCAATTACCCCTTTGAAATTAACAAAACTTCAATTTCTCCTCTGAAATTGCACAACGTTAATCAATTTACCCCCTCCGTCAAATTCTTTCTGTTAGTCAACAAGATGTTTTGCAAATACCCCCCTAAGTTTTGCACTTACGTGCAAAATGCCCCCGAACTTGATTTTTTTTTTTTTTATCTTTGACTCAAAAGATATTAAATGCATACAATTAACCGTTAGCTTTAATACTTTAAACTCTACAATATTTCAATTAACATTTGAATCATTTATTACAATTCAATATTTTAGATAACAAAAAGTAAAACAATATCAACTTAAATATTTGAGGAATGCTAGCAACACACTTTTCAACACACTCCCTTTGATTGGTTAAAATTCACATGGGACCTACCAAATCATGTAGGTCCCATATATATTTGGTGGGTCTATGTAAATATTAACCAATCAAAGAAAGTGTATTGATAAGTGTGTGTTAGAATGTGTATTGTTAGCATTTCTCTAAATATTTATCAAGCTAACTGATGCAACTAATATCAGCTTAAATTTATCATGACCAAGACAACTTATCACATTTATACGAGCAACAACCACGGAGAATCATGATTCTGGAAATGTTTCACTTTGCTCTACCAATCTGTAGCAATGATGTATGAGAACAAGAACATTGTGGGTTATCAGGTCCATTAACTTACCAAGAGTTGATCAAGGTTTTGTTGTTGTTTGTTACTTCCCTTGCTCTTCAAGTCAACAATAGTTTTACGAAGCTCTTTGTATGCTGTGAACTGAATAGCACCATGAGAGACCTGCTGAAGCGCACAAAATCAAGCAAGACCTCTATAAACAACAGGAATACAGTAACATACATGATTTTGTCAATACTTAATATAGTCAGTAGCCTTCAAGATTTAAAAACTAATAATGGTGTCAGAAGATATAACATACACTATAGAAACTTCTCTTTAAATTAATAGTTAAATGAGCTGTTTTTTAAGAAAAATATTATTTTTTTTATCACTTATAATTATAATAACTAAATCTTATTAATCAAAAGTGTACACGAAATAAAATTAATTTTTTTTTTGAATTTTTACCACTCATGATTGAGAACATTGATTATTTTTTACAATAATATGTAAAAAAATTAATATGATTCTTATAAACAATGAAATGATGTTTTTTTTACGAAATGATGTTCTATAAAATATAAATATTGAAAAATAGCTATTTTTTACATGAAAAATGATCGTTAATTTATAAAATTATGAAGCGAGAGTACCGGTACACCTCACTTTATGAGTGTACCGTAAAAGTTCCCATATTATTTTACCCACAATGTCATAATTTTAGTAAATAAAACACACACTTAAGCCTCTCAAAGGGGTTGGTAACCAGCTTATATGTTCCTATTTGAATTTTGAGCTATGAAATTTTAAAATTAAAGTAGCTTCACCTGTCTAACCATACACAAGTACACCATTTCTGCACCACATAATTAAACTCTGTATCACAAATTTACAACAATAAATAAAATAAAAAATTAAAGGGTCAACTAATTGGCTATAAGTTTGATCACCAACTTAATTTATAATTATTCAAATAACTTAATATATATAGCATATTCATAATGCCACTAAAAAGACACAGCTAGACTACAACAATTATTAATCACAAAGATGGAAACAAAATTAAGACCTTGCTTCATTACATTTATTGTATTGGTAACATTGGTCTCAAAAGGAAATGCTCAAGATAGCTCTTGCTTAAACAAGCTAGCACCTTGCTTAAACTACCTCAGTGGGACTAAAAACCCACCTGATATATGTTGTGATCCACTGAAATCTATGATTGAATCAGATGCAACATGCTTATGTAGCTTGGTAAGTAATAGAGGCACAAGACAAGCTGAGAAAGCTGGCATTAATATTAGTGATGCTCAGAGTTTGCCAGGGAGATGTGGTCAACATGTTAATCCTTTGTCATGCCTCTCAAGTATGTTTTCCTTCTTTTAGTCCATTTTTTGCTAACCTACCATATTATCTATCCCTATTTTTTTTTTCCCTAAAGTTTTAACTGTATTGATAAACTTTTTAATAAAATTTCTCTAATTATTTCATATTTTAGTAGAAAATATTATGAATGGTAAATTTAAAAATAATGAGGTCTGATCATCTCCTCTCTACTCAATGTCTAATTTAACAAAGTGAAATTACCGGAATATATAATTAGATGCATGTGTAGAGAGGAGATGATCAAAATAATATATTAAAATCAAAATAATAGTTACGGTCTGACATAATAGTTTTTTTTTTTACAATAATAAATAAACTTTTTTGTTGTTCAATGTTCACTTGATAATAACATTGTAATATGTAGGGACCAAGGTTCGAACTGATAATTCCTCATTTATTCATCTTAAGTAGTGAAATTGTAAACATAGACTACTAAAAAAACCTTAAAAAATGAATCTCTATTTAAAATGAGTCACATTCTTTGACTTTGTAATTTTTTTTCCTGAGGAAATTAAATTATTTTAAAATAATTATGCATGTGTTATTTCAGATTCCCCTAGCTCCAAGAACTCAGATAGCAGCAACGCAGCAACCAAGTTGGTGAACATGTCCTGGCTAGTTATGATAATTTCAGCTGTGTCAACTATTATACACATGTTATCAGGGTCAACCTAAGGACTTATAATTGTAGTGATAATGTGTTGCAGAAAATGTTAAGGAGAAGATTGAATATTTTAACTTTCTTAAAGTTAATATTTTTTTCTTTGTTGTGGCCTGGCTTATAAGATGTTCAAACTTGAAATTACATGTTATTTGATTGGCATTGTTTTGTTTTTCTAGTTGTGACTTGTGACTTGTGAGAGTAAAAATCAGCTAGATCCCTTTGAGTGCAAGTAGATGTAACTCCAAATTGAAGGTTGAAGAAAAAATTGAAGTGGTTAATTATTTCATTTATAATTAAAAGACTGTCAAATTTCACCAGTACAGATCATATACCAAGTGGCTCAAGATTCTTAGCATATTCATAATAGAATGGAGTATTAGTATGTGTTTGGATGTACGTTTGCGGTTTGATCATATCACGTTTCGAGGCACTTTGAACGTGAAAATGCAGAAGCTACAATATGTAGCTTCTTGTATACGCATGTTTGGAGCAAATATGTCAAGTTTCGAACGAGTACCTAATCAACTAAAAATAATGTATTATGTAAAAGGGAATTCATTCATGTTAAATCAATTGATTCTGGTGCAAGTGATTGGTGTGATTATAAATTAAAAAATATGGACTTCGATTTCTAGTGATAAAAAATGTTAAAAGACAAATTCTTATCTTACTCTACGATTTTCTCTCTCATTTTATAATATTTCAGTTATATAATTTGAAAGATGTAAAAACACTCTTCAACGTCCTACACTTTTTCTGTAAAAAAAAAAAACGTCCTACATTTTTTTTGAAAGTTGTTTAATAGGTATCTCAATTTTGTTTCAGATCTGGTCATAATCCCAATCAATTGTTTTTGTGTGTAAAATTTTATGGATTGTAACTCTCGGCCGACGATTTTAAACCAAATGAGCAATTTTGAGGTGTTTGTTGAACAATTATCTAGTCCTTTAACCATATTGGACCTTAAATTCTTTATGCATGAGGGCCTCTTAGGAACTTTCTCCTTGACTATTATTTTTCCCACTCTATCTACTTCTCACGCGCCCTATATATTTTACAAAAATGCCCATGGAATTTTGGATTATAAAATCCGAACATATCCAAACTGTGATAACATTCTATAATCCAAAATATGTTTATGTATAATCAGCAATCAGAATCTCTCTCATTTCAGTAGTTTTAAATTTTTCTTTTAAAAACAACCAAAAATCAAAATAAAAAATGATAAAAACCTGTCAAATAAAATCATAAAAATACCACCAAAAAATTATAAAAATCAAATAAAACTAATGCAAAAATTTTTGGATTTTTCTGAGAATGTGAAAAAAAAAAGGGTCTAAATGATAGATTTTTGGATTTTGAGGGACGGGGTCCCGTAAGAAGTCCCTTCTACAGAGCAATATGATCAAGTAGCCCAAAAACCGAATTTTTGACTAAAAACAATTAACAATGACCTAAAACAGAAAGATGAGAATTAGGAAGACTAATATGGTCTTAAACCGGCTATCCATGTTACAAAAAGACTCAGAATTTATACTGATACAGTTCGGATTATATAATTCAAACTATTTCCCCCCTAAAAAAGGGTGATTAAGGGGTGTTCGGATTCTATAATCTGAAGAAAAAAAGCAAGGAACACACCTATTTTTTGTGGTTTTCAGATTATAAAATTTAAATTGGTGAAAAACTCATTTTTTTTTTCACTTTATAACAAAGAAAAAACTCAGTTTGAATTCTAAAATCCGAAAATCTCATGGACGTTTTAAGAAAAAATAAGACACGCGAGAAATGAGTAGGATGAAAAAAGTAATAGTCATCTCCTTTGGTGCAGCCGGCCAAGAAGTGATTAATTGAAAACAAAATAGAGGATTGATATTTCACCCATCTAAGATTTAATATAAATTTATATTTCTATATATAATATTTATAATTAATTTATTGATCAACTATAATTATACTAGGCTCTTCATCCTCTAAAGTAAATTGTTTACTAGTCAAGAAAAGTTGAATTCCATCCTTCAAAAAAATTAAAAATATTTGAATTCCTTAAAATACATATAGGTCTTGGGGGCAATTTTTGAATGTTCCATACATACTATGTCAACTTTAACGGCCTACGGAAACCAATTAAAAATTGAGCAATCCTTTTTTTTTTGACAGAAAAAAGTTAAGCAATCTTATATTATGTTGATGATGTGATAATGATGATGACGACAATGACAACTTTTTTACAATTCAATTTTCTATTTTGAATGATTAATGTTGATTCACAATTTGTACCAAAAAGACAAAGTTGGTTCACCATTTATTCTTTCAATTCTTCTGTCTTCATCATATTGTGCTTTACCAAATTTTAAAAACATGATTAACTACACATGCCATTTTCTTATACGTTTGTGGACCAAACAAAGTGTGCTTAGATATTGACAATCGATGCCTTGTTTATTTAAAATTTAGTTAGTATACATATATA
>Ga0228710_1004397_pt1 | contig 22278 bp, 14 predicted proteins | sample MedpolnodulmetaG_FD_177995 | JGI IMG/M metagenome (GOLD analysis project Ga0228710, IMG submission 177995) | Root nodule microbial communities from Medicago polymorpha collected in Santa Monica, California, United States - pink nodules | ecosystem: Host-associated > Plants > Roots > Nodule...
ATATTCTCTTTTTGGCCAAAAAAAAAAAAGTTGTATCATATAAAATGTTAATATAACTTCAATCTAACTATTGAAATATACTTTTTTTTTTTATTAATCCATAACTTGAATAGATGTTTAAAGTTTTTTAAGTATATTTTACATTTATTTAATATAAAAATATGTAACTTTTTGGGATAATTGAGTTAGTTTTGAAAATCGTATATGAAGTAGAGAATAGTGAATTCGAACTTGCACTCTAGAATATCAAATGTCACAATAGCAACCATATGAGTTGTACCAACGGTGAGTTGTACCAACGGGATATTAAGGAGAAGTTTCTTCCACCAATATAATTGATTTGGATGTGCACCTGAAAATGAAATTTAAATTTTACATTGTTTAAGAGTTTACTTTTTTTTAAGAAGTCAAACTAACCTGGCAAAATTGACATTGAGGAACATACTTTAAGGTTACAAACCAACACAAGTTCAATATAAGTGGGTGTACTTCTAAATAAAATGTATATGCATTTTTTTTACAAATGTAAGGGGTTTGAAAAGTAAGTAGCCTCACATATTAAGAGGACCAACATGCATAGATCCACGTTAAAGGAACCCCGTTTTACCCAAATTTTGGCCCACACAATTTGTGGATGGGATTTACTTTTCCTACCTATCTATTTTTTATGCGTCCTATTTTGTTCCAAATATGTATTTGGGATTTTCGGATTATAGAATTTGAAATGAGTTTCCCCCCTATGTTTGGGTGGAAAATGAGTTTTTCACCTATTCGGATTATACAATCTGAACACAATATGTAGTTTGGATTGTAGGGCACGTTCCTTGTTTTTTCGGATTATAAAATCTGAACACCTCATATACTCTCTCTTGTGCCATAAATTCAGGAGAAAACCAATTGAAATTATATAATCTAAAATGTAACATCACAAAGACCGAGCATGTGATTCCACCCCTCAAAATCAGTTTAAGAATCATCATAACCCTTATTCTTGTGTTTTAGATGATTGCTAATTGTTTCTGTCGTGTCCCAGTCGAAAATTTCGTTTTCAGACTACTTGATCAAATTGTTTCGAAACTTGGCCAAAAAATCAAGGATCAAGACTCCCGTAGAAGGGAGATCATAATTGATTCCACCCCTCAAAATCTAAAATTCTTTCGTTTAGACTCACTTTTCATTTTTCCTGTTCTTAGAAAAATCCAATTTTTTTTATTAGTTTTATTTGATTCTTAGAATTTTGAGGTAGTATTTTTTTATTTCGTTTGACAGGTTTTATCATTTTATACTTTGTTTTTTTCTTAAAGCAAAATTTGGGACCGCTAAAAAATAAGCATATTTCATTTATATAATCCGAATCGTGCTCGTATTATACAATTCGAGCAAATGATACTTTGGGAAAAATATGGCGCGTGAGAAACACATAGGATGGAAAAAGTAAAACCCTTTGTGGATTTAAGTTTGATTTGCAGACCTCATTACCCATCCTTGATAGTGGGCTTCTTCTAACTAACATTAAAAGCTCGTAAAAAGGTTATAAATCTGAATTTGACTCTGGTCCATATAAACTTGGAAGATGTTGCTTGCTCTGATCTTTGATGGTTGTTCAAAATTACTCACTTGGTTGAAAAAGTTGGTCATAAGTTACGACTTGATCGAATTTTACTTGAGAGTTACGATTCGATCAGGAGGAAGAGTGAAATGACCATTCAACAACTTTCCTAATATTTTGTCTTAATAGTTTGTACTAGTCATGTTTTATATCCTAGAGGTGTGTTGTTTGGCTGTGTTTTTGGCCAGTTTTCACCTCCAACCAAATTTGTTTTCACTTTCATCTTTGGCTAAACTTGTGTTGACTTTAAGAAGTATTGTAAGATTTGTTTACACACTCATTCCATCAAGAGTCTGTTTAATAACACCAAACTACTAGTTTGTTGAAGATAAGTTTATAGGTGTAAAGTATAGTAGAGTTTGTTTTTTTTTTTAAAGAATAAAGTAGAGTAGAGTAGAGTAGAGTTGTTTATGACTTTTCACGCTAGTTTATACCAATTTTATTTTGTGACGATTTTCTTTCTCTCTCTTTTATTGGGAAGAGAAAAAAGAAGAGATAAAGAGAGTAAAAACACAATGTGAATATATAAGAGAATTATTCAAAAGTTGTCACAAAATAGTTGTATAAATATCATTTTTTTAATAGTTTTTAGTCTTTTTTAAGAGCTAAGTAGTATTTGAGTGTTGAACATATGTTTTTTATCTAGCATTTTTATCCTTATTATTTTAATTGAAAAAGATTATATTTGAAAAAATTCGGCCAAAATGGCATAATTAATATTTGGATTAAAGTATTAAGTAAAAATATTTTTCGTGTTATTTTATATTTATTTGTTAATTTCATGCTAATTATATCAAAAACTACGAATTCGATTTGTTAGCTCATCAGCTATTAGTTAAGTATTTTTTTTAAAAAAAAACTAATAGTTAAGTAGTTAGTTTATTAATTATCAGCTAAATTGTCCTACTTAAAAAAAATTATCAACCAATTTATCTACCACACACTATAAATCCGAATGAGATTCTCAATTTTTCTGCAGTCCGTATGTTCACAGTTTCTTTTTTATAAGTCAAGAGCACAATGACATAAAAAAAAGAATAGAAGACATCTCAACTTACATCTCAACTAAGTTGAGATGTCTTGCAGATTCCAGTCCTTGTCGATGCTCATATATATTATTAAAAAAAAATATATACAAAAATATTGGAGGGACATAATCCTAACCCAGTGAATCCACAAAAACTGTATGTCAACCCAATCAGATGATACGGAAATATAAAACAACACTAATGGATGTCTAAAATGTGGTGTATGGACCAACCGTCAACACAGAATAAATCAAAGAACCAACAATTCCTTCCAACAACAACAAGCATAACGTCTTTTTCGAGCCAAACAGTCCAACATCAAACAGGTAGAATAATGAGGATTTTGAAACCTCCCCTAAGTTATATAGTACCAAACTTCGTGAAGGTGAGAGATTCGACCGCCAATACAGATACATAACCCCACGTTACAACCCATTGTGCTGTGACAGTAAGCTTCACAACCATTTCTAGTCAAATCCAACAGAAAGCAACTCAAAACCAATTGAAAGCCAGATCGAGGGACGGTCAATCAAAGGATCTGAGCACCACGAGCACCGCCAACACAGTAACACCCAAACCCACCACTCGCAGCATCAACGTGGATTTGTGTGAGTCTTCATTTCTCAATACGGAGAATGAGTCCACCGCCAACACAGTCAAATTCATGTTCCAACAACCCCTATTAACAACAATCACAACAGACATCAATGCTCTTCCAAGCCAAACAAACCCATAAGCACGCATAATAGCGAGAAACCCAGCAAAGCGGTGATGAGTCGTGAAACAAAACGAAATAACCCTACAGTCTGCATAAGGCGCGTGAAACAACCAGGACGAATATCAACAACTCCAAACCTCAAACATGGAGGGGTAAATATGGAAAGAAACACCACTAACCCATCCAGAAACCTAGATGCAGCACCACAACATGTTCCTTTACGGACCCTAGATCGACAACGACACAAGGACGACCGGAGAAGGTTGGGAGGCGAGTTGAAGCTTGAACCATCGGAGGGTAAGAGTTAACCAACTAGAAACGCAACCAAACCTACCGTAGATGCCGCCGCTGGAAGATCTGGCGGAGGGGTGATGCGGAGGGCCTCGCCGCTCTCGCACCACTGCACGAACACACTACATCGTGACAAAATAGCTTTGGATTCAAGAGGGAGGTATGGGGCGACGATTGTTGTTTTGTAGAGAGAGGCGAGAGGTCTTGTAGGACGTTCAATGTCTTACACTATCATTTATGGTGTTTTTAGTCTTTTTTCCAATACCATATCTCACTTTATTGTCTTTTTCTAAAATTTACACTTAATATTATAGAGAAATAATATTTGTACAACCATTGTAGATAACTTCTCATACTCCCATTATGTTCTTATTTTTTCTCTTCCTTTTTCTTTCTCTATTGTTTTTGACCAATAAAAAGAAAGAAAAAAAGTTGTCATAAAAGTTATCTCAAATTGTTGTTCAAATATAGCGGTTAAAGTTGTAAAGTGTAAGCATATTGTACCTGATTCAATTCCTTGCAAACTCTTTTAGTAATAAAAAAAAATGGTTGTTGAAATATCAATACTCATATTATAACATAGGAACATGCCGTTGATATATACTAGTACCAAAAAAAAAAACAGTCACTTATAAATCAGAAATGGAATATTGTTCAAGAAAGATAACAAGTATATTATCGGAATATCTTCTCATAGAAGATGCCATATATGGATATTATTTCGAATATCATATATAATTCGTACGTATCAACAATGTACAACTTATATTCTTTTCAAAATTGATCCAACTCGTGTTAATTTTTTTTGAAGGAAATCCAGCTCGTGTTAATTAGATGGAATATTGTTGATTCCCTTCTTTATTTTGTACATTTTCATTTGCTCTCTTTTCCCTTTCTCTACCAACTTTTTTATTTCATGTCTCCCACTGCTAATTTGCATATATGCTATCCATACTAAACATTACTTGTATTTTATGGCTGCAGTGAGCAAGGAACAAATGAAACCAGGGGTACTTGGGGTCATATTACAATTTTAGGTATAACTCAACTCATATATGAGACACCAAAATTATATACAAAGATAAGTAAAACAAGATTTGTTTGTCGAAAAAAAAAAAGTAAAACAAGATTTGTATAGCAAATAAAACTAATTATTTTAACTCCTTAAAAAAAACTAATTAGTTTAACCAACTAGTTAGCCAGGCAATTTGCTATATAAATCTTGTTGTATTTATCTTTGTATATAATTTTGGTGTCTCATAATATAAAGATAAGTACAACAAAATTTATATAGCAAATAAAACTAATTACTTTTTATTCAAAAAGAAACTAATTACTTTAACTCCTTAAAAAATAACTAATTAGTTTAACCAACTAGTTAGCCAGGCAAACAAATGGGACCATGTTTTACATTTAATAGGTCATTTCACACTTCATAATTTTTACAATTTGGTTGGTTTTCACCGGTAGGTTTGCTGGATTGTGCATGTGATGTGTGCGTGTTTGATTCTAAAATTAGATTTGTTTATTGAATTATGCTCTTCTCCCAACAAGTTTTGCTTGCGCCCAACTGAATTGTCGAAAATACCCCTGCGTTAGTTAAGTAACGCAAGTGTTAAATTCTGCGCTACTTAACTAACGCCGCGTGAGTAAACACACGCTACGTGCAGTTTTAAAGACAGGCAAAACACCTCATTTCTCATCTAAAATCTCAAAAATCTCTCTCAAATCACCCAAATCCAAAATTCCTTCAAGTTCAAATCAAACAACACTCCATTCAAAAGATTAAATTCTTGTTAGGCTGGTTTAGATGAAGGTATTGAAGTGTCAAAGAATGCACCTCATTCTTTTGACACTTGAATACCATCATTTAAACCAAGTCTAACAAGAATTTAATCTTTTGAATGGAATAATAAAACTTCCGGGTGAATGCTTAAGAGCTGTTGTTTAGCCAGTTTGAATTTACCATTTCAGAAGTAAGACAATTGTTATAGTTTGAAGGTGCAACCCGAATGTAATATAATGTGATGATATGCCATATTTAGGAACATGTATTATTGAGAATCATTATGATATCGAATTCCTTCATATAAGATGAGTGTCACGGAATGCACCTCATTATTTATGTGATGACTCGTCTTATATGAAGGAATTTGATGTGATAACATATATAGTTGATATATTGTTGTTTATGTAATGTAATGTAACTTTTATTCGATTTTATTCAATACGCAACTTTATTCGAATTCACGTTGAGTTTAAATAGTCTTTTTTTGATTTTTTTAATACGTTATTCGAATTTATTTAATACGCAATTTTTATTCGAATTCAGGCTGAGTTTATTCTAATTTATTTATGTTATTCTAATTTATTTATTTATTTACTTTATTCTAATTTATTTGTTCACTTTATTCTAATTTATTTATACAATACGCAATCATAAAATAAATGCAAAAATTAACAAAAATATAGAAACAAAAATAATAGATATAAATTATCATTTTATTAATATAATTCTTATTACATTTACAATGAGGTAAAACTAAATCTGCAGGAAAAAAAACTACCAGAAAATCTACCTTACGGTGGTAAAACTAAAAAAAAAATACCAGAAAACCTAGCTTCCGGTGGTAAAACTAAAAGAAATCTACAAGAAAACCAGCATTCCTGTGGTAAAACTAAATCTAATCCACAAGAAAACCAGCCTTCCTGGGGTAAAACTAAATCTACACATTTAGTTTTACCCAATTTGCTTCTTTTTTTTCCAAGAAAGCTGCTCACTAATCATCTTTTTATCCCCAGAATTGGTCTCTTTATCTTTTTACACCAAAATAAAGAAGGAAAAAAGAAGGAAAAGAAGGAGATTCATAGGGGGAGAGAGTGAGGAGGAGAGTGAGAATGTGAGATGGTGTGAGAAAATGAGAAAGTTTTGAGATGTATTTTTAGTGGGAGATTGTAACATAGGTTATATCTACCATAAATATAGTCAAAAAACGTGTAAAAGATAGTAAAAAAACGTGCAAAACCAATTAAATTCACTTGACCAAAGTCCAAAAAACGTGTGTTCTTGAGCTCTGACCAACCGGTCAACCAACGTGAGTTAACTCGCGCACAGGCCAGTGGTGCGTGACTTAACTCACATAAGGGTATAATTGGCAAACCAGTTGGGCGCGGGCAAAATGTGCGGGGAGAAGAGCAGAACAAATGTGACCAAGATTTACATCTAATAGGTCATTTCATACTTCATAATTTTTATAATTTGGTTGGTTTTCACCGGTGGGTTTGCTGGATTGTGCACGTGATGTGTGCGTGTCTGATTCTAAATTTAGATTTGTTTATTTTTTGTTTATTTATCTGATGGGTTGTCTGGTATACCCCATTTGGGGTTAGGTTTTTGTTTCACCGGGCCAAACTCTATGTACCCCGATCGTTTGTACTCTTTCTTTATTTAATTTGATTAGGGTGCTGCAGATTTATCAGCACCCCATTTGCTGGAAAAAAAGTCTATAATTTACAATTTTATCATGTTTTTTTCTTTTAGTTTAGTAGCCTAGTGACTGGAGCTCCCACAATTAATGTGAAGGAGTGAGATGTCTGGGGTTCGAACCCTGACCCCTGCATAAATTATGCAATGTCTCTACCAACTGAGTTAAGCTCACAGGGACCAATTTTATCATGCTTTATCTAATCAAGTAATTGAATTCAATCATAATTTAAATTTTTTATTTTTATAAAAAATATTTAATCAAATTTAATATAAATCTAAATTTAAATTTAAAATCAAATTGTTATACCAATCTTAAGTATCAACCTATAACCATACAAAGTTTGTATTTAACATTTTGTAAAAAAGAAAATTTGTATTTAACATATAAATTTGAATCTATACTACTAATAGGGGATATACACATTTTTTTTCGATGTAGCCTAATATCAATATACATAAATTACCCTTAAATATTTTTAATTTTTTTTTTTTTTTTGAAGGATTAAATAGTTTTACTCTTAAATTCATTAAATTTTGATTTGGTTGATATAAATATGTCGTTGTTTAATCTTTAAATTAAATAGCAAGAATAAGAACTAAATTTGGTATGGTATTTTTCTGAACAAATTTACCCTTAACAGTTCAATTATTTTTCAATTTTAAATTATAAAATTACAAGTTTTAATCAATTTTTCCAAAATAATTTTTAATGAGCAGTAAATATATATAAAATTAAAATAAACGTATTAAATTATAACATATATAGCACAAATAGAAAATGTGAATAGACAAGTTCATTAGTATCCTTCGTTTCGCTATTAAAAAAAAATTTTAAAATAATAATTGAATTCAATCCTAATTTCAAATTTGAATCAAAACAAAGTTTATCTAATCCTACTTTAAATATTAAATTAAATTAATAAGCTCCTTCATTTAATCTTGATAAAAATAATCCTAATTTTAATTTAATAAAAAAATATAGTAATTAAACTTAATTTTTACCATGATGATGGCATTGATGGGGATCATTAACTACGGCCTTCGGTCTCCATGCAAGTATCAATAAAAATAATCTATACACCCAAAGAATGAGAGTGATTCTAGTAAGGTCACAAGAGTTTAGACACACACAAAAAAAAAATTAACGAATATTTTCTCTTTCTATCAAAACAGCCACCATCATCCTGCAATCCTCCCACCGACCACGGTCGTTCACATAACCACCTTCGTCTTTACCACCGACCACGGTCCTCCTTCTCGCCACCCACTGTCTTTGGTCATCTCCATCATTGTCTTCGTCCTCAACACAAACTACCCTTCAAATTTGTAAACTATTCAGATTCATCTTCTCTGGCGACAACCACTGTTCTGGCCTCTACGACCACCACTTTCTGAAACACACAAATCCTTTGCCGAAGAACAGATCTAAGTGGTCACGCAAGAACACAGTGAGAGAAAGAGATCGCCGGTTAGAGCTCAGGTGAACAATAAAACACAACGAGAGGGAGAGTGCACTGAGAGATATTAGTGATAGAGGGAGATACGGTGGTTGCAAGAGCGACGACTGCGACAGTGGCCGATGGACATTGGCCAGTGAGATTGAGACACCACCGTGAGTATGTGTGAGAGAGAAGGCTCTTATGGTTGTGTTTGTCACGTGAGAGAAGGCTCATGTGTGAAACAAAGTGCACGTGTGTTGAAATTGGAAGATATGGTGTCGTATATGTGTTTGTATTTGCGTGTCAAGTTATCATTACTATTTTTTTAAGGTGTTTTTTCACTCAATTGTTGTAAAGCTTATCTCAAGTCTCAATATTGAAATTGTTAGGTTGAATACATTCGTTTAGGTTTGAATTTGGAACCTCACATTTATGTGTGAGTTTTATGTGATTTATCACTTCTTCTTCTATAAACAATAAAAAAGAGATAAAGAAACTTGTCCATGTAAGTGCAACTCGGATTGTATGGTTACATGTGTGAATCTAACTCCTAAGGCTTTGTTTGATAAAAATAGCGGGTGACTGATAAACTAGTTTGTAACTGATGATTGATGGATGATAACTTATAGTTGATGAGTTATATCTGATAAGCTAATTAAAGTGTTTGGTAAAATTATCGGTTCAAGTAACCGATAAATGTAAACTGACATAAAAGTTATTCTTAATTCATAATAAAATTTATATCAATTGATATTTGAGTATTTAGAACTTAGTAATTTAAATTTATTAATTTAAAATATCTTTTATATATTATTATTATATTAAGTTTTATCCTCTAAATCTTATTTTTTTATATTTGTTTTCATTTTAATATTTATAATTTATAAAATAATTAAATATAACAATATAATATACTCAACTCATAATAATAGTGAACTTTTTATGTCTTAGCATTTTCTCTAACAAAAAAAAGGCTCAGCATTTAACTTATTTTAAATTATAAATTAATTAAAAAATTAATAAACCATCGCAATTTTTGTAGTTTCAGGCTGTGTGCTACTCTTTAAAAAGGTTCTCTATGATATTGTTTTATTCTTTTTTAGACGTAAATGATATTGGTTTACTCAAAATCGAAAAAAATGTTATACTCACTGGTAGTGTGTAAACATCAATTGTTATTTTTTATTTGAGCAAATAAAAAAAGGTTAAAAATGAATTTTAGATAAAATAATGAGGGAAAACTTGGAAGAAAAAAAATGATTAGTTGTAAGCTATAAGCTCAAACACTACTTGAAATAGCGTTTGAAAAGTAAGATATAACCTCATGAAATAAGTTATAAGCTCATTGTAAAAAAATTGTTACTAAATGAGGTTTTTTTCGTCAGACAAACTTATAAGCTATATATTATAAGCTAGTTTCTTAGTATAGTCTAAGTCTGATATCACGATAGGTCACCATCACTCTGGCATACCGACCGTAATACCAAACATACAATAAAGAAAACTTATACATACGTCAATATATGCGTATCTTAAAAGTTAGTCAACATATCACTGATGATAAGAAATTTCCGCTGCATATGGAATTTGGAAACGTACGTGCTCATTTCATAGACCTCATACCTCATGTCTACGTACGGCCAGTCAACAAAATGCTTTTATAAAGAAAAATAATAATTCTATCTCCTAAAAAAGCAGAATATTGTATATTTGTCAAAAGAAAAAGGAAAAATTTTTTTTTTTGTAACTTTTCACAAAATTAAAGGTTTGATTGAAATTTCAGTGAACATTATTCCATTCACTCATATAATTGATCACTATTTTAAAACACTTCCTTCAATCCTAATTATATATGATATAGTTGACTTTCAAAAAATAAGATAAAGTCGAGCCAACAAAAATTTGGATCAAATACTTCAATTTTTATTAATTAAATTTTCTTATATTTGGGATTGAATGAAATGTAGTTTTTTTTTATCTTTCAATTATATTTTAAATCCATAAATGTTGACGTTTTCCCATATATGATATATCCTCTCATTCCCTCTTTCACTAACTCCACTTTTTTCTCATATGAATGATCTCACGTCACGTCAATAAAAGCATTATCATATCATATTTTTTGATAAAAAATCTAAGCGAGAGACGAACAAACTTAATTTTTAAAAAGTATTTTCAATTTTTTAAACGGATGAAAATATGGAACCAAAATTGCAATTGAGTCGAGATTAATTATTTGTTATTATGAAGAAAAAAAAATGGTATAACTATCTAAGAAATATATTATAAAGTTCTAAAGCTCTTCAATCAAATATCACAATATATAATTAGCATACATAGCTAAGCAATTCATTTTGTCAAAAAAAAAACTAAGCAATTCATAATTTCGTTTTTGCAAAAGTTGTGGTAGCTAAAAAGGCACCTCATAGTGCTACAAGACAGAGTATTAATGCTTAATATATGAGCATCATCAATATACCAAATGCAATTATACAACGAAATGAGTGAATCTCCATCGTTTATACTATTTGCGGATACCAAATGCAACAGCACATGTTACATGTTAATGTTCATCATATTTGTCTCTTCAAAAGTTTAAAAGTCGTGTATATGTAGCCAATAAAAGGGACAAACTCGTTAACAAAATTTGACCCTTGAAATACTCTAAGGACGATAACTAAGTGACACATGTTTTTGGTCCCAAGATAATGCTGGTGCTATATCCCATGTACTCTGAAGTAGAGAAAAGAAAGTTTGATTGTGGGAAATGAAGAACCAAAATGCATGAAAAGTGGGCGGTAATGTTGAAGTCTTGTGTAATGAATTATGAAAAGGATATAAGTTTCGTATAATAGAAAGAACATAAATGTTTTGAGATTTTGACATAATTACACATGTTGGTTTTAAATTTGACAACTACATTGTGTTTTCTTCGTCAAAGTATTTTTGCCCTGCAGTCTCGTCAATTTTTTTCTCTTTCTCTCAAAAAAAAAAGAAATCTGATTTTGTTTTTTATTTTATTCTAAGACTAAAAATTTAAACCCTTTATAGACGGGCAAACCATGTAGTTGACCGGTTTGTGGGTTATGCACTTTCAATACCTACGAGTACTTAATTATTTATATCATCCACCGTTGGGTTGTGTTAATCATTTATGACAAAATGTAGTCAATGTCTATTTTAATCGTCGTGTTTGTCAGTAGTTTGACCTAACAACATCCCTTATTTCGGTAAAAAAAAGAGTTTGGCTAACAAGTGTCTCATAAATACATATGGAAATACTATATTTATTTTTTTAAATACTCCCTACAATCGTAAATATTTAAAAAAGTTGAATCAATATAAGTTGATGGATTAGTTCAAATTTTAAATCAAATGCATAAATTTTATTAACCAATTTTTATGTAGGATCTAGTCATTGACTATGCCACTTTAAGACATAAGCATGTAAAACACTTGTTAGCATTTGCTTAATAAAAACGTGATTGTATAACGAGACATTTAGACCTATATAGAGCCATAAGTTTCATAGTATTGGTTATTAACGTTTAACTTGTTCTATACGTAACAAAGTCTTCTGTCCGAGAAAAAACGTAGCAATGTCCGAGAAAAAACGTGATATATCTTTCGAAAGCATATAGCATTTGATGAGATTGAGAACATGTAAACAAAAAATTAAGGAATTAAGTCGAAATCTCTTCGTATGCAAAACGGTCATTATCATTGCTTCAGTTAATCTATATCAACGTATAAACAGGATATGTCTTTTTAGGTTAGATCTTTTATTTTTTTGTCAGAAAGGGTTAGATCTTTTATTTAAACTATTTTATTTACTATTTTATCTTTTTTATAATATTATTTAAATTATAAATTAAAAAATTTCAAATCTCATTAAGATCTATACGTCTATATAAAGGGAGATACACCTTCTAGACTGAATTATTTATTACACATAGATTTTTCAATTTTCCCTTATATTTCCCACCCATCAAAGCTCTTCCTTCGCCTCCCCTCCAAACTCTCAAATAAAGCCTAAGGGTTTTAACTTTTTGAGAAATAAATTGACACAATTATAAGAGAGAATTTTCACAATTTATATGTGGGTTAGCATCCCTTGATTTGACCAAATGAGTTTTATATTAAGGGACATATATTGTTGGTGTTATTGAAAAAGATAAACATGATTCATTACAATTTAAAAGTCACAAAAATCTATACCTATAATTTTAATCAAAATCAAATTTTGATGAAAAAAAATATTGTTTATGATTTACATGCATTAGTGCAATAAAAAGAGAGGACAAACATCTAAATCTCTTTTCTAGGGGGATTTTAGTTCACCTTGTGGGTATTTCTTGTGTTTTTGTGATGAGTCTGTAGAGTCGGACTGTTACATTTTTGTTGGATGTTCTTTTTTCGGTTAGGTGTGATATCATGTTCTTAGGTGGTTGGAGTGAGAGTGTATGTTTTACCTTCAGATTTAGCATGCCTTTTTAGTATTTGTTAGACTTAGGTGGAAAAAAATGGAGAGACAGGATATGATAGAACTATCCTATCCTGATTCAATCTGTTGTTTGGTGCACCAATAGGAAAGGATAAATTAAACCTATTTTCAATCCTATCCTATCTAACCTTTGTTATTTTTATCCTTAGTTTTTGATGGGTTAGCAACCTGATAGCATAACATCATAACACACACGTATCTTTTATTCTTCAAAGACCCTCTTTCGACTCCTCTCCTCTCCAATGATTATATGTCAAAATCGATTTCAGTTTTTTTTCTCTCCCAACGGTTCATCTCTCTCCACTCCACCGCCAGCCTTCCTATCTTAGTTTATTTTTCTGATTTATTTGAACCCAATTTCATTTCTTGGATGATCTTTCCATTGTCTGGTACAATTGCAAAATAAATTTTCACCTTTTTTTTTTTAATCGTTGAATACTGATTCATCTAAACCCAATTTAATATTATTGGATTATGCCCTTTCTGGTAGAATTCTTTTCTGGTACAATTGCAAAACAAACCTTTTAACTTTATTTTGTGAATCGATGAATAAAAGGACGTTTTCACCAATTATTGAAATTATTAGTGGCATCGGTTTGCTTTTGAATGTTTTTGGTACCTTTGTGGCATGGATTTGCGAATGTTCTTGCTGCCTTTGGAGTTTTTGAAACGGCTGAATGTTCTTAATTTTAATTTTTGTTTGGCTTAACAAAGGTGAACCACATGAAAAAAATATATTATGTTTTCCTATTATTTATCATGTGTGCACCAAACATGTGTTAGGATAAATGTTATCATGTCACTATCATATCATATCCTTATCCATCTTCTTATCCTATCATGTGCACCAAACGGTAGTCTAGTCTTTGTAGAGGTCTCGTACAACTCACATCATTTTGGGACATGAGTTTGTGCTCCACTTAATGGATATGATTAAATTCGTCTCTAGAAAGTTATTTTTTAGAAAAATATTATGGTCAAACATGTTTCTTAAATGAGTGTGATCATTAATCTATTATGTATTGGAAACGATAGTGTTGTATAGTAAATTTGTCTAAGGATTGATTGACCGTGGCGTTCCGTTCCTAGTCAATATCGTGTTCAACAAAGGTTGGGAGATTCTGATAGAAGGTTAAATGGTATTATGATGTTGATTTTTTTCGCTAGTAGTTTTACTATTGGGGGATCCTTTTATTTTATTTTGACTTAGCTTGAGCACGTATTGTAATCTTGTGGAAGTACTTATAAAAGAGTTTTAGAATTGTTCGGTAATTATTATTATTTTAACTTAAGATATATATTTGACAGAATCATAATTCTTTAATTTAATAGTAAGATACATAAGAATATCAAATCTCCCTACTTTAATTTAAAAACTATACTCAATACTTTCGAAAAACTATTTATATCTAAGTATTATATATAATGTTGGAACACTAGTTGAATTTGATGAGTGAAAGTTGGAAGAATAAACACATGATTCTTAGGAAAGAATTAGTGTTTGTATGAATTGAAAAAATTTCTCACGTTGGATAGGACATACCCACTAGTAATGTTTATATAAGTGGGGTGACTTTTAAGGGTGTGTCCTTGGGATACCCACTTTTATGAACGGATGAATGTTTACGAATACACACACCTATATATCGCGCGACGTTGTTTGTTCGGCCGGACTTTGGTCAAAAAGAAATATATTTTTTATCACTTGAAAATGTTAAATTAATTTTTATTAATTTAATCATTATCCGAAAGCGCTTTTTTAACGAATATGTTTCGTTACAATCCCAATTCAACATAAAGTTCCGAATATATCCACTCGAGTGAGAACCGATCCGCAGATTGCTTAAAGATTAAGTTTGCTTAATCCGCAAGTTAGCTTACTCCTTAAGTCGCTCGGATTTGTTACGAACTCTCCCTATAAAAGAAGAGCTTGCCTCACTTATTTCATACATCGAAAATACAATTGATGCTTCATATACTTTTCATCTCTTCTTCCTCTTTTGACTTGTGTTGACAAGTATGTAATCGAACAGGTGAACTGTGCTGTTTTATACTGGAGGTGACACAGTTGTTAGTCTACCTTGCACAAACTCAGGTAGTGCCGCGAAACGTCGGATGTTAGCCTATCTTGCACAAACTTGGATAGTGCCGTGAAATGTCTTAAAGAGAGTGACCTGGTCATGACTCAACCCGCTAATCTCTTCGGTGGTGATTTCTTACTTTTAAATGTATTTTTTTCTAAATCTGAAAACAACAATTTTAAGACGCTTCTAAAACTATCATGACTACTGAAGAAATTACGGCATCTGGAACAACTGTTGTCTGCAATAATCTGTTCCATGAAACCAAAACGGCTTATTGTAGTCAACACCTTTTCCAGACACGGTAATTTCTTTGGTAGTCATGGTGGTTTTAGAAACGTCTTAAAATTGTTGTTTTCATATTTAGAAAAAATACTTTTAAAAGTAAGAAATCACCACCGAAGAGATTAGCGGGTTGAGTCACGACCAGGTCGCTCTCGTTAAGATGTTTCGTGGCACTACCCATGTTTGTGTAAGGTAGACTAACAACCGCACGTAAGTAATCGTTCGAGAAATAACACCCTCAATATGGTATTAAACCACTCTATATGGTACGAAGACCACTCAAAACCGAAGGGACAGAAGAAGTAGAAGAAAGGAAGAAAGACTCATCAACACAAGTCGAAAGAGGGAGAAGAGAAGAAAAGTACATGAAACATCAACTTATTTTCGGTGTACGGAATAAGTGAGGCGAGCTCCCCTTTTATAGGGAGAGTTCGTAAAAAATCTAGAGCGACTTGAGGATTAAGCTAACTAGCGAATTAAACAAACTTAATCTTTAAACAATTTGCGAATCGGTTCTCATTCAAGTGGATATATCCAGAACTTTCTATTAGATCGGATTGTAACGAAACTTATTTGTTAAAAAAGCGCTTTCGAATAATCATTAAATTAATAATAAATTATTTCTTTTTATCCTATTAGCCTCAACCTCAAACGAAGCTTTAAAGTGGTAACTAATGGTAGATAACTAATGCTAGAAAATTATATAATAGTGCTTTTATATTCATCTTGTAATTCACCAAATTTAATTAAGATACCCGTACAAATTTAATTAAGATACCCGATTTTTGTAAAAAAAAACATATTTATTTTTTTATCTTTAATAGTACAACTGTTTTTCACATCTAGAACATTCTATTTTCTTTTATTCTAACCGAAAAAAAATGGTCCTCTCTCTATAAATTGAATGTGATAGAGTGTGTTCTTTTTGTGTGTCACATGACATTCTCTCACTAGTTCCGTGATCTAAGGCGTTAGTTAGTTACACAATTAGTATTTCAAAAGTTTGTTTGTTTTGTTACTTTATCTTTGTTGTACTTTCCCGTGCAACACAACACACACAATCCTATTAACTTGGAACCAACTAGATTTTCCACCTAGGTTGTCACAAGATTTTCGTCTCTACATTTTTTTTTTTAATTATCTTTTTCTTATTTTCATAATAATATATACTATAATTGAACTTTCTACTAGCTAGTTATTAGTAACACAAATTTTATTCATCAACGTGAGTGGTTCAATTCAAAGAGAAAATATGGCTACTCGTAACATTGAAAAGATGGCTTCAATTGATGCTCAGTTGAGACTATTGGCACCAAAAAAAGTTTCTGATGATGATAAACTTGTGGAGTATGATGCTTTGTTGTTGGATAGGTTTCTTGACATTCTTCAAGATTTGCATGGAGAAGATATCAGACAAACTGTATTTTCTTCAATTCCTTTTCTTACTTTTTTTCTTATGTTTATGAAAATATGTTAGTTTTTTTTAGTTTAATATTAACATATTTCTGAAACCCCACTTCAATTTTTATTAAAAAGAAACTGTTTTTGGTCTTGGATATAGAATTAGTTTATATTATAATTTTTAAATTTGGACTTGAGTATGTGTTCTATCTATATTGAGCCTTTGTGTGCTAAAGGTTTTATTTTTTGTGAAATCCAAAATATTGTTTTTAAGTAAATAAAACTGTATTTTCAATTCCTTATGCTTATGAAAAAATATTACTTTTTTAGCATAATATTGACATTTTTCTGGAACCCCACTTAAATTTTTATTGAAAAGAAACTGCTTTTGGTCTTGGATGAAAAAATAGTTGATGTTTGATAATATAATTTTCGAAATTGGCCTTGAAAATAGTTAATATTTGATGTATGAACTTGTGGCTAAGAGTTTTAGGAATTTGATGGTTGATAGGTTCAAGATTGTTATGAGCTATCAGCAGAGTATGAAGGGGAGCATAGGCCAGAGAAATTGGAGGAACTTGGGAATATGCTGACTGGTCTTGATGCTGGAGATTCTATTGTTATAGCTAAATCATTTTCCCACATGCTTAATTTGGCAAATTTGGCTGAAGAAGTTCAAATTGCATATAGAAGAAGGATTAAGTTACTGAAGAAAGGTGATTTTGCTGATGAAAATTCTGCCATAACTGAGTCAGATATTGAAGAGACATTCAAGAAGCTTGTCACTGAACTCAAGAAGACTCCTCTGGAAGTATTTGATGCTTTGAAGAGTCAAACTGTTGATTTGGTCCTAACTGCTCATCCTACTCAGTCGATCCGTCGATCTTTGCTGCAAAAGCATGGAAGGTTTGTCCATTATATTCCTTAATAATTTTCTGCCATAACTTAGTTGTGTTATGGTGGTCCATTGATGTAGCATTTATTGTCTAGAGGCATGTTTGGATTGACTTATTTGAGGTTATCTACTAGCATAAACATTTGTGAGACTATTTGGGAGAATTTATAGAAACAACTTATGACTGTCTATAGCTTATGAAAACAGTTATAAAAGTAGTTTATAATAAGCACTTATATGATGAATGCATATAAGCATGAGTGCTTAATTAAGAATAAGATGTTTATCCAAACAGGACCTAGATGCTTAATCAATAAATGTCCTGTAATTACAGGTCATTACAATTTATACAGTACAATTTATGGAATTGTGGCAATTTCTGCACTAAGGATTAGTCTTTGTGTTAGTAATCATTGTCTTCATGTGCAGGATAAGGAATAACTTAACACAGTTGTATGCTAAAGACATAACACCAGATGATAAGCAAGAACTTGACGAGGCTTTACAAAGAGAGGTACATGCTTGATTCCTTACTCAATATATGATGTTAGATGACTCTCTGAGTTGATTGATATATAAATTATAGTGATTTATAAGCATTTTGATTGAGGATAATATTTTCCTGGAAAAACTCGCTAGGATTTTGGATTTTAGAGACAATGAACAAATGATTGATTTCATAATTGGTAGCCTTATGTTGTATGGTTAGGCTTAATTAATCTGATCTGAGTATAGTGTTGTGGTTAGAATTACATCTGAATTCTTTTAGACAAAACCTACAGCTCTAACGCCCTTTACACATACACAGATTCAAGCTGCATTTCGCACTGATGAAATTCGAAGGACTGCTCCTACACCACAAGATGAAATGAGAGCAGGAATGAGCTACTTTCACGAGACAATTTGGAAAGGAGTACCAAAGTTTTTGCGCCGGGTTGACACAGCTCTGAAGAACATTGGAGTAAACGAACGTGTCCCATATAATGCTCCTGTTATCCAATTCTCTTCTTGGATGGGAGGAGATCGTGATGGTATATATTTTTTTTTTCTAAAAAATTAACAAATGAGCACATCTATTATCTTTAATAAAAAACTGTAATATTTTCGCAAGTATTCATGTGGTATGAATTTCAAAAAAATTCCTTACAATATGTCTAATGTGCATTACAGGCAATCCTAGGGTGACCCCTGAAGTTACAAGGGATGTGTGTTTACTAGCTCGAATGATGGCTGCTAATTTGTACTTCTCTCAGATAGAGGATCTCATGTTCGAGGTAAATTGAATGTGCCGATCTCTACCGTGATTATAAATTTTCATCAAGCATAAAGTACATACTCTTAATTCTTAAATATTTGCTTTGTCTGCTTTGGCAGTTGTCTATGTGGCGCTGCAATGATGAGCTTCGTGTTAGAGCTGAGGAGCTCCATGAATCCTCAAAAAGAGATGCAAAACATTATATCGGTATGCATTATTCTCTTCCAAATTGCACAATTTTTACATCATTATTGGAATTTACGATGCTGTACTATTTGTACCCATGGATTTTTTTAGAGTTCAATTAATAATTCCAATTGGTCTAGACTGTAACGAATTTTAAAATGTTGCAGAATTTTGGAAACAAATTCCTCCAAACGAACCTTATCGTGTCATTCTTGGAGGTGTGAGGGACAAACTGTATAATACTCGTGAACGTGCTCGCCAGTTATTAGCTAATGAGAACTCTGACATTCCTGAAGAGACAACCTTCACAAATGTTGAGCAGGTATTATCCTCACAGCAGTCCAATACAAGCAATGGTATCATTGCACATGAATCGTTACACTCTAACTTTGATTTTTTTCCTTGTAGTTTTTGGAGCCTCTTGAACTGTGTTACAGGTCACTCTGTGCATGTGGTGACCGAGCAATAGCAGATGGAAGCTTACTTGATTTCTTGCGGCAAGTTTCTACATTTGGACTTTCACTCGTAAGGCTCGACATCCGTCAAGAGTCAGAGAGGCACACAGACGTTATGGACGCAATTACAAAACACCTGCAGATTGGATCTTACAGAGAATGGTCAGAGGAGCGCAGGCAGGAATGGCTCTTATCTGAGCTTAGTGGAAAGCGTCCTCTCTTCGGCCATGATCTCCCTAAGACAGAAGAAATTTCCGATGTTTTGGAAACTTTCCATGTCATTTCAGAACTTCCCTCGGACAGCTTCGGTGCCTATATCATCTCCATGGCAACATCCCCGTCTGACGTGCTTGCTGTTGAGCTCTTACAACGCGAATGCCACGTCAAACAGCCGTTAAGAGTTGTCCCACTGTTTGAAAAGCTCGCTGATCTTGAGTCTGCTCCTGCTGCTGTAGCGCGACTTTTCTCTATAGATTGGTACAGAAACCGAATCAATGGAAAGCAAGAAGTTATGATAGGATACTCGGACTCAGGAAAAGATGCAGGTCGTCTATCTGCAGCTTGGGCACTATACAAGGCTCAAGAGGAACTCATAAACGTAGCGAAGGAGTTTGGCGTTAAGCTAACGATGTTCCATGGCCGAGGTGGGACAGTTGGAAGAGGAGGTGGTCCTACTCATCTTGCTATATTATCACAGCCACCGGATACTATTCACGGCTCACTTCGGGTAACAGTTCAAGGTGAAGTTATTGAACAATCGTTTGGAGAGGAGCACCTATGCTTTAGAACACTCCAGCGTTTCACTGCTGCTACACTCGAGCACGGAATGCATCCTCCTGTGTCTCCAAAACCAGAATGGCGTGCCCTTTTGGATGAGATGGCTGTCATTGCAACAAAGGAATATCGCTCAATTGTTTTCCAAGAACCTCGTTTTGTTGAATACTTCCGATGTGTAAGTATCAATGAAAATACTTGAGTTATGACAGTGCAATTTATTTGTCTTTTGTTTTTGCTCGTTTATGAATGTTATTATGAACTGCAGGCAACACCCGAGTTAGAATATGGACGAATGAACATTGGCAGTCGTCCATCAAAACGAAAGCCAAGTGGAGGAATCGAATCGCTCCGAGCTATTCCTTGGATTTTCGCTTGGACACAAACAAGGTTTCATTTACCAGTTTGGCTTGGTTTTGGAGAAGCATTCAAGCATGCAATTGAGAAAGATCCAAAGAATCTTCAAATGCTTCAGGATATGTACAATCAATGGCCTTTCTTTAGGGTTACCATTGACTTGGTTGAGATGGTTTTCGCCAAGGGAGACCCCGGGATCGCTTCCTTATACGACAAACTCTTAGTTACGCCAGAACTGTGTCCATTTGGTGAGCGTTTGAGATCTAAATATGAAGAAACCAAGAGCTTTCTCCTTAAGGTAAATTCTAATTGCTTTTAAACTTGCCATTTGGGATGTAGAGGTTAAATATATTTTCGTTCCTGCAATTTTTGTAATAAATTTTTTTAAAAATTACAAAATTTGTATTCCTATCATGAATGTTTTAAAAGTTAGGTCGGAGAACAAACTGGTGAGACCTCCCAATCATGGTTCAATCGGTTGAACGTGGTTGAACCAGATGACTAATGAAAAAATAAATTATAAATTATTTATTTGAAAGAAGAAAAAATGAATTGGTTGGACCAATCTCCTAAGATATTGAGAACCGACCACGGTTGAACCAACTGGTAGACTGGTCAGTTCCTGATATAACCGTTTGAACCAGCTGCTCTGGTCCCATTCTAAAAACACTGAGTATAATCCTTGATATTAGATTAATGAAGGACTAAAATTTTCTTAGGAAACAAATTAAAATATATTTTAACCAAATTGCAATATAACCTATTGATAGAAGTGGCTATGATTTGAGAATTCTGAAATAGAAAATCAAGTTGGTTCTAATGAGCTCTTTTTATCCCTAGGTTGCTGGTCACAAGGATATTCTTGAAGGAGACCCTTACTTAAAGCAAAGACTACGCCTTAGAGACTCATATATCACAACCCTTAACGTCTTACAAGCCTACACATTGAAGCAAATTCGTGATCCAGATTACCATGTGAAGATGAGGCCACATTTGTCAAAGGAGTATATGGAATCAAGCAAGCCAGCAGCAGAACTTGTTAAACTTAATCCAAAAAGTGAGTATGCTCCTGGTCTTGAGGATACCCTTATTTTGACAATGAAGGGTATAGCTGCTGGCATGCAAAACACTGGTTGATTAAGCTCCATATTATATATGTATTTGTATAATTTGGCTACATAGACAATGTAACGTATTATGTCTGCCAGAGATTTGGATTGGCATCAAATAACTATTACTATATATTATATAATAAAGAACTTGGTTTTGGACAAGGTGTTTCTATAAGTCATATGTATTTATCCTATAAATGTTTAATCAAAGTGTTTGTTTGTGAAGGCATTCTTGATTTTTTTTTAAATTTTCACTTTGTTATTTAATCAGTATATAAAAAATTATGTTTCTATTAATGTAATGTAGCATATAAGAATGACACATGTCCTTGTCATATATATATATATATATATATATATATATATATATATATATATATATATATTTTATTTATTTTTAT
>Ga0228710_1004398_pt1 | contig 22278 bp, 11 predicted proteins | sample MedpolnodulmetaG_FD_177995 | JGI IMG/M metagenome (GOLD analysis project Ga0228710, IMG submission 177995) | Root nodule microbial communities from Medicago polymorpha collected in Santa Monica, California, United States - pink nodules | ecosystem: Host-associated > Plants > Roots > Nodule...
TTCTTCATGACCTTCATCATCTTCAACAACATCATCACACACCTTCTTTAATTTAAGAATGCTTCTGTGACCCGTAAAAAAAAAAACTCGAGAATATTGTTCTGTGTTGGTTTCTGCCATTGTTGTATAGTGTTGTTGGATTTGGTTATGGTGTTGTGGTTTTTGTGTTTGGTTTGGACTAGATAGTTTTAGAAAGAAACAACGATGGTTGGAATTTATGTGTAGATGGCTGAAAAATCAATCTGCAATATCTCTCTCACCTTTACTTGTTGTTGATGACGACGAAGAAACAAGATTCAACAACAACCAAGCCTTATCCCACTAAGTGCGGTCGGCTACATGGATCAAATGACGTCATAGTGTTCTATCAAAAACCATATTTGGATCCAACTCATTGACCTCTAAATCTTTTCTAACGGTTTATTGAATGGTTTTTTTAGGTCTTCCTCTACCTCTTTTAACCTGACTCTCCTCCATTTGATCTACTCTTCTTGCAACGGCATCTACGAGACTTCTCTCTACATGTCCAAATCATCTAAGCCTATTCTCTACCAACTTTTCTACTATAGGTGCTACCCCCACTCTCTCTCTAATGATGTCATTCCTAATCCTATCATGTCTAGTCTTACCACTCATCCAGCGCAACATCCTCATCTCTGTACCATACAACATTGTCGGTCTGACTGCTGTCCGATAGAACTTTCCTTTCAGCTTAAGTGGTACTTTCTTATTCCATGTTCCAAAACGAATCATACTCCCATGAACTAGCTTCTTTACCTGCACCCGTTCACGAAGATGTGGGAACCCTTGCTTATTTTTCACTACATCCAGGCGGCGATGCAGCGACCCTTGCTCATTTGACAGTGTACTCGAGCCATACATCGCGTTGCTTCTGGGCAACGACCTAGCATTCACACTATTTCGTATTTGGTCCATGTCATAAACATTCGACAAAATTTTACGTTGGCTGTCGAGGCCTAACTTAACCCTCTCCTTTTACCCGGGCTTGGGACTGGCCTTGGCAGGATTTTAAACAGAGCCCTCTATCAAGAGAACTCTTCCAAAAACTAGTGTATGCCACTAAATGTGACACTGACACGGTATTATTTAGTAAAAGGCGAAAGAATAGTTCGCTATGTCATCATCACACAAGATTGGTTTGTGTTAATTTGAACCATGTAACTGAAATTTCAAGGTTTATGGAATTTTTTAGAGGATGAAAAGATGATGAAGATGTGAGGAGAAAGAAGAAGAGGGAAGATGATGAAAAGTGAAACAAATTAGGTGTTGGTGGATCACCATTACATACAATGGACTTGCATTCTAATGGCTGAAATCACATCTGAAATATTAGATATTAAAAAACTAACGAAAATGATCAATTTGACTGAAGGAGCATATTTAAAGGACCGAATTGAAAAAAATTAGAGTTAACGGACCAAATCAAAAACAACAAATAAGTTAGGGGACTATTTATGTAATTAAGCCAAAATTATATGAGCAAGGACAACTTTGCGATTATTATTAAATTTTAATTTAAATTTGGGAGTAATAAATTTGTACATTTTTTCTAGTAACACCCAAAAATATTGGTTTACACCAAAAACTATTTTTTCATCAAATTTGAATTTTCACCAATTTCACAAACATGTGACCGAAGGTTGATGAAATGTTAGATTGAAGTATATACGATTTTCAATTAAAGTACATTAAGCTTATTTAGGGATGCAATCTCTGTCAAAGATGGATGAAGAGGAAAATAAAAGGAAGAGGAAGACAAATGAAGAGGAAATGGAGGAAGAAATTAGAGAGCAAACAGATTTATTATATTAGGGTTGGATACCCTTACAAGAAGAAGCAAACAGATAAGTAATTCTACCATAAACTAATGGCAAACCAAAAGACCTTTTCCCTCTATAAGTAAAATAATATTCTAATCATTCAAAATAGTATTTATATATTTCAGTGATTCCAAACAATATTATTTTGTTTGTAAGAACAATATTATTATTACTAGCGTTTCAGCACGCCTGTCTGTGTTTTTATTAAATTTTAATTAAAATTATTTTAATTTTGATTAAAATATAAATACAAATATTTTACACTTTTAGATTATACTTAATAAACAATTTAACGACATCAACAATACAACAAATATAATATCAATTATTTTTGAATGATACTAGCAACGTGGAAAATATTCCTTAAAATAAACAATGTGACAAATATCATATGAATTTTATATTTTTGAATGACATCAATAATATATCATTTTTATATGCAAATTTATTTAAAAGTATAAATAGAAGTGAACATTTTGTCCATAATCTACTTAAAAAAAAATTAGTCCATAATCATTTTTTCTGATAGGGAGTTAGTCCAAAATCATGTATAATATAAATTATTGATAAAGTAATATAATATTTAAAAAATATTTTAAATTAAAAAAAAAAAAAACTAACAAGGAAAGAGACAATCGAACTCTGGCGGCAAAAGGTAAGCTTCCACTATCAAACAGCTTCAACTGAATCAGCCGGCCTTACCTTAAAAATTAGAAAATTTCGTCTTCTTCTAATGAAAGCGAAATGGATCTCTTCTACTTCAATGACGTTATTCCCAATCTCATATTCCATAATCTATCATGGAATCACTTTCTCTCATCTTCATTTTCTCACTCCTCATCACTTCCTTCTTCAAACCATCACTCTCTTCCACTCTCGGCGTTGACGCCATCTCCCGCACTCTTCAAATCCAGCACCGAGAACGATCACCGCCTTCTGTGCAAGAAGCCGCCGCTCTCTTTGTCCTCCTCCGCTTGCTCCCTTCCCATTCCGATTCTTTCCACTTCCGCATCATCTCCAAGGCATTTCAATTTTCTCTTACCTAATTCTGGTACTTTTCAATTTTTTCACTAACTTTTGTTACTAATTTACAGAAGCAATGTGGAGGTGAATATTGTTTTACTATTAATAATCATCCTTCTTTCGCAACTCAAGGGAGTCCACAAATTCTGTAAGTTACTTTTGAATTTCTCCAAAAATTGTCATTGTGTTTATTTTAGCAACAAATTGATTTACAGTGAATAATATTCAAAAGAGTGTCTTAACTGTTTTGAATTTGCTTATTTGAGTTTATCTACTGGTATAAGTTTTGTGAGACTGTTTGGGAGAACTTACGAAATCAGCTTATGACATTGTTCATAAGCTTTTATTAGTTTATTTTCATAAATTCTTCAAGATAGCTTATGAAAACAGCTTATAAAAATAGCTTATACATAAATGCTTATGGTGATAAGCACTTGTGTTATAAGCTGCAAATACAATATTTATCCAAACATGGTTTGTTACTAAAGTTTCTTTTGAACTGAACGATTCGTGTATTAACATGTGATCAATCAAATTATCAGAATGTCAAAATAATTTAGTATGTCTGTGATATCTTTTTGAATTATTAGTATTTTTTTTGGAATTATTAAGTCAAATTTATGTTGAATTTTTCATTGATATAAGAAGATACAGTTGTTAGACTATAGAGAGCAAAAACCCATAAGCTAAACAAACTTATGATGAATTTGGAACAGAATTGAAGGGACAACTGGAGTGGACATTGTTTCTGGTCTGCACTGGTATTTGAAGCATTTGTGCGGTTCACATATATCTTGGGACAAAACTGGTGGTTCCCAACTATTTTCAGTACCCAATGTTGGGTTTTTGCCACGTGTCCACGACACCGGAATCTTGGTTCAGAGGCCTGTTCCATGGAGCTATTACCAGAATGCTGTTACTTCTAGTTGTAAGCTACTTTTTTGTTTTCATATCATATTTGTGTCATCAGAAGATTTCGTTTCATTTTCATGTGATCTTGTTATTTGTTTTTGGAAGATTCTTTTGCTTGGTGGGACTGGAAAAGATGGGAAAAGGAAATCGACTGGATGGCTTTGCAAGGTGTCAACTTGCCACTTGCATTTACAGGACAGGAGGCTATCTGGCAGAAAGTGTTCAAGGTCATTTTCATACCAGTTTGTCTTTACATAATTCTTGGTATGGGTTTGGCATTGTAACGTATTTGTAACTCATGGAAACTTTATGAAAATGGTTTTGTGAGCCCACAAGTTATGCATCATTAAACTAACTTTGGACATTACTTTTGAAAGTTCTTTGTTTACACGTATCATCACCATGAAGCTGTTACTTTTATTTCTAATTTACAGAAAGCAGGAGTCTCAAAAATAAATTTTATCTAACATGGCATTTGATACATGATCAAAACAGAGGGAGAGGGGAACAACCTTTTTTGTTATATTTCAATCTCAGAAGTCCCATTATTTTAGATGTAATTTCATTCGTAACTTAAAATGTACCACTTTAGATAGAAGCTCAATAATGAGTTTACACTTATAGGACTTAAAAAAAAGTTTTCCAGCAACAACTTCATATAGCCGGTGTTATCCATCTATTTAAGTAACATTTGATTAGGTATTGGCGGCGCAGCTTGTTGCCAGCTTGCCTTCTATTCAAATGTAAATAATGGTTTATATATAAATAAAAATCATATTCTGTTTTAATTTTTTTTTAGGTATTTAGAGGTATTCTTTTCAGATGTCATCCAATTTTATGCTATCTTTTAGTCCTTTAATAGACTGTCATCACAACATAACTACAACAAAATACCGAAGCTGTGCTCTGTGTACATCTACGACTACTTGAATATAGTTTGATTCAAGTTTTATTACAATCTAATCCCCGAAGGAAACATTTAATGCTATCTGTCAGTCTTGCAAAATATAGTAAATGTGTAGGCGCAGTTAGATTGGTACCTTAGTTCTCTGGTACACTTTTTTGCCGTGTAATTCTTAACATTTTCTGATTCGATGTTTTTGTTTTATTGACCTTTAGACGATGATTATGAAATAAAAATGCACTACTTGATTTAGGCCCTTAATTGTGTGTGTCATTGGCTAGTTTATTCAAATAATCAGATCAGTAGTTCTGTAATCTCGGATATTGTGCAACAAAATTCTGCTCCATAAAGTATTTCCTATATAGATGACCTTATGTTCAATCTACAGGAGAAATTTAACATGAGCATTTCTAATTTGGATGATTTCTTTGGAGGCCCAGCATTTCTTGCATGGTCACGTATGGGAAACTTACATGGGTGAGTGGTAGAATTCATAGGCCTTTTGTTTGATATTCATAACATGTTTTTAGCTTAAGGCTGACATGAAATTTGTATATTGAAATACTTTATGTGGAAACTAGAATAATGAATATATAATTACTTTTCAGTTTCATTATGAAATTGTCAAGTTTGATGCTTCAAGTAAAAACTCTTTCTCTATGGCTTGAGTTTCATAGTTTGATAGAATGAGTAATTACATTTTAAATGATATTTCTATTCCAGATGGGGTGGACCACTGCCACAAAGTTGGTTTGATCAACAATTAATCTTACAGAAGAAAATTCTTGGCAGAATGTATGAGCTTGGGATGACTCCTGGTACTCATTAATCATTACTGTTATTGACTCTTCTACCAGATGGTGATAAATTATTGTCGAATTTTATGTAAACTGCAAAATAACCAAAGAGAGAAAATAAATATTTTTCATTTCATTTCAGTTCACCTTCAACTACTTTTTCTGGAAGTAATTTTAATACTGAATAATTGCTTTTCAGTCCTGCCAGCTTTTTCTGGAAATGTCCCTGCTGCCCTGAAATCTATATTTCCATCAGCCAAAATAACACGCTTGGGAAATTGGTAAGCACAGCATTGTACACGTTGACTTGAACTTGGCCTAATTAGTCTTACAGGGTAAGCACACTAGTTTGAGGGTGCGTTTAGTTAAGTGCTTACTGAACAAGTGTTTATCATATAAGCATTAGGTATAAGCTACTTATATAATCAAATAGAAAACCAGCGGTAACTATTTTCGTATAAGTTGTAAGCTATTTAGAGATGATATCCTAGGGAAGAAATATGAAAATCAATAATGGAAGCTGGCTTGAGAGGTAACTTGCATGTTTAGCACCTATACACTCTTCACCACCCTACAAAAAAGTAAAAGCGTTATCTTACACATTGGAATCCCAGCATCTGTACAGTCTTCACCACCTTAAAAAATAGGCATGATTTCCTATGTTGGTAATGGCTAATAACAAGAATTGTTTAGCTTTAACACCCTGTACCTATAACTGAGATCAATAATGAGTGTACTAAATCCTAGCAGTCATTGATTTTACTTTTCTGAATATTGAATGAACATATCCCGTGCCTGTATAGCTAAAACTGAAAGACTTGTAAATGTATATCTAAGGTCAATCATGAAAGTGCTAAATCCTATCGGCCACCAATTTTGCCTTTTTGAATATTATTGACACCATGTATTTGAATGGGTAAATTCAGTTAATGCATAGGGAAGCATTCGTGTCTTATTGAACTACACCAACCTATCACCTCTGTAGACAAAACCGAAAGAAAACAGAAACCAATCTGCATAGAATAGGGCACGCGGTCACATAATGTGTGGAGCTTAATATAGAACAATAAACTCAACTATCATAATGCCTGAAGTTATAAAAAAGACGCCATAGCCCTGCAACCATTGACAAAACCATCAATAATGACCTCATTGCTTGTAATTGTATTCAATTTCCTGTTGCATTTACATCCATATAAACCCATGTCCCACAAATTTTATTGCCCACATTTTCATAGGTTTTCTGTTAAGAATGACCTCAAATGGTGCTGCACTTATCTTCTTGATGCAACTGATCCCTTGTTCGTTGAGATCGGGAGAGCATTTGTTGAACAACAGTTGCAAGGTCATATACATGCTTATTTCTAACTTAATTTGCTATAATCATGAATTGGTAAAAATGAACAAAACTATTCTGAATTAAATATCCACAAATCAGTTAACATTTTGTGTTATTTCGTTACCTTTTCACCCAGAGTATGGAAGAACCAGCCACATATACAACTGGTAAGTTTTTCTTTGCTCATCAATTAATTATAGAACTTAAATTTCAATGCTCCAATATTTTAGGAAATGGCTATATTTTTTTTGGTTCGTGGAATATTTTTTGAACACTTTTTCTTTTATGTAATATTGCATACTTATGGAGGTCCTTCCTAGCATACATTGGTACTGTTAGTTCTACGTAGGCTCCTCCTCAGATGATAATGCATATCAACAATTTCATGTTTAAATCTGACCCTCGTATAATAATTGTGATGTGGCTGTCACAACTTCCTTGTTTATTTTTCACGTTCTTTCTGTTCATCCATCAGAAAAAATAAGATTTACAGATGCAGTTTACTAAATTTACTAGGATGCCATGAGTTTATTGAACTCTCAAGTTAGATAACTATAGGTTTTGTAAGACAACAGTGACCAATGCATTGGAATATAAGGAAAAGAGCATTTTTACCATTAAAAAATAGATATTTTGTTATGAATCTCCAGATCATTTGAATTACGGTTTATATGTATGTGCACTATCACACTTTATTATATTCCTTTTTTTTCATTAAGAACTTGTCCTTTCATGCATTAACATATAGTATGATGGATCAATCACAGTGATACCTTTGACGAGAACACCCCACCCATTGATGATCCTGAGTACATTTCTTCACTAGGGGCAGCAGTCTTTAAAGGAATGCAGAGTGGTGATAATGATGCTGTTTGGTTGATGCAGGTGACAGAAATTAGTTAGCTTCTTTTCTTCTTTCAATTGAATCTTGATTTGTGCTTCTATGTTCTAGTTTAAAAGAATTATTAGATTTTTGCATCTTCTAAACTCTAATAATTCTTTTTTCAAATCCTTCAAAAAAAATAATTCCTTTTTCAATTATGCAGGGATGGCTATTTTCATATGATCCATTCTGGAGACCTCCTCAAATGAAGGTTTTTATTTATTCTTGTATACCTCTCAACTTCATTCCTTGTTTTGACAACAAGTCTTAATATAAGAAAATCTTGTATGAGAACTGGCTATGTAAACCATTCTTGCTGTTTTGTTTCAGGGATTCCTACTTTATATTGACTCTTGTGCCTTTTTCTTTAAAATTTGATAGTTTGTAGGAATCTCTGTTATGCATAGACTGTAACTAGCAATCTTCATTAGAACAGTTTCCTTTTTTCCTTTTCTCTTCTTTCAGTGCTTGTGTAAGATAAATGGCTAGAATAATCTATATACACATTTGAAGAAATGGATTATTTAATCAATATAAATGCTTTCTAGAAGTATGAGCTCCCTGTTCACCCTGGTTATTTATTCTAACTTAATTATCATTCATATGTGAATTTTGTTTGTGTTTGTTTTCAGGCCCTTTTGCATTCTGTTCCTGTGGGAAAGCTTGTCGTTCTTGACCTGTTTGCGGAAGTAAAACCGATATGGACAACCTCAGAGCAGTTTTATGGTGTTCCTTACATCTGGAAAGTCATTTTCCATCATATATTTATAAATAAAAATAGGGTAAACTGCACTCCCTTTCATGAGAGAAGTTTGGATTACACTCTCCTCTAAATGTTAAAATTTACACCTCCATTCCTTGAGAAATAAATATATATTACACTTGAGTTAATTTAATGTAAACAAATATTTTGACGAGAAGATAAAATAAAGCTTCAAATACCCTTTTGATTGGTTTTTGATCTTTTGTTGAAAATAGAGATTGAAAACTATATGTTAGTGACATCGAGAATTATAAATAGAGAAAAAATACGCATAAGAAACTTGACTACATTAAAATGGGCTAAAGTGTAATGTATATTTACTTATCAAGGATGGAAATGGTAGATTTTAACATGAGAGGGGAGGCATAGTTCAAGCTTTTTACAGAGGAGGAAAGTGTGATTTTCTCAAAAACAATAACAGCCATATAAATTTGTTTAGTCTAAAACAAGATATATATTCACTTAAATGTGAAGATTTATATCATTTGATGAGATAAATCAGGGGAGTTAATTGAATTAATTCATTTATTTATTTATGTGTATGCATTTTATCATAATCTCAACCATTGATTTTCTAATGAGAAGTTATAACTTCTCACTTTTCACTCTTAGTTTGCACAATTTTAAGTTAGTTTACTATCATTACATCTGCCTCCACTATACTTAATATACATGGAGTATCTTCACTCTTTCTTATGTAAACATGCATACTTGGTATAAAAATGTGAATATATTTTCCAGTGCCTCCTATAATTTTACATACACCAAAATTTACTTGGAGGTTATAAGCTCAGACCCATATCCAGCAGCTTAAATCAGTGATTTTAAAGATAGCTGCTATGTATAACTGTAGAAATGTTGTCATATGGAAATATAGTAACTAGCACATATGGACTTTCCTTCAAACTGTCTGGTAATTATGGTCGTGGTCTAGCTTAATTATGTTGATATCTGTACATTAAGATTTAGAACTTGGAAGTTCGTTATATTATACATATAGATTATCCAAGTCTTTGCTGTTTGCATCCTTATTCCTTTTGATTGTATTTTTTTATGTTCTTTTAATTGACCGAGTGTGTTGTGCTTGATAGGTGTATGCTGCACAATTTTGCTGGAAATGTTGAGATGTATGGGATATTAGATGCAGTAGCATCTGGGTCAGTTGAAGCGCGTATAAGTGTTAACTCAACAATGGCAAGTTAATCTTTTTTGTTGCCAACTGAACTCCGCATTTAGTGTGTCACTGTTGAATTACAGTAACTAAGTAATGAAAAGCAAAGAGATTATAGGCTTGTTAAATTCTATAACTTGTTAAATTATAGAAATCATACTTCTTATACCTGCTTGATTTTCTGAAGGTTGGAGTTGGAATGTCGATGGAAGGTATCGAACAGAACCCCATTGTATATGATCTGATGTCTGAAATGGCATTTCAGCACAAGAAAATTGATGTTAAGGTAACAACGGTAAATCTTAGTTTGATTTAAGAGAGACTTTCTAGCATACCAATTTAGTTATTGACCTCTACTTTGTAATTTTTGACATTGGATATAATTCCGGCATACTTTATTTTTTCCTCCCCCTTGCCTGTAGTCCCCTTTCTACATAACAATCAGAGTATTTATGAACCTCAATTTGCTGATTGTTATGATCAGAATATATGAAGTTATATAACTTCCTTTCAGCTTGAATGAAATAAGCATAGCCAGGGTAACAGTGTGGCATATTCCTTATGGCCTTTTTATTTATTTCTGGTAATGCTATTCTGCATTGGCGCAAATGCCTTGTGAGTGTGACCTTGAGGTTATGAAGCACTGATACACACTAGGAAATCTGAACATGACACTAACACATAGACACTAGTAATAATTTGAGAATATAAAAGTGATTGAATGCAATCACTCGTGTCTGTGTCTTATGAGTGTCAGACACATTTTCAACTAAAAGTGTCTGTGTTACATAGCCTGGAGGTCACAGGTTCATATTCTTTAAACGGCCTCTCCATTTGAGGTGGCAAGGCTGTGTGTATCTACTGATTGTTGGGAGCTTCGTGCACTGGGACCCCTTTTAATGTTAGTATGCATATTTAATTGGATATTTGGATTTAACAATAATTTTATTGAAAATCAGATGTCAAAAGCACTTCCCTTAGTTCATGTTTTTTTGTTATTTAATTTCTATTTTCACTAAATTGGTATTGTTCAGACTGAAATGCATTATGGTTGTTCCTATTTCAGGCGTGGGTTGATTTGTATTCAACTAGAAGATATGGAAGACAAGTTCCTTTGATACAAGAGGGATGGAATGTCTTGTATCATACCATTTACAATTGCACTGATGGAGCCTATGTAAGTAGATGGTTGTTTACTTATAACCTGCTGCTAGCAATTTCTTCCAGTCCTGCAATATAAGAACATTTATTTTATGTAATTATATGGTCAACTTCTACCATTGTTCATGTTGTAGAAGTGACTCAAAATTGGAGTTTTGGAGTGCCAAAATTGATGTTTGCTGGAAGACCAAAATCGGCGCCTGATTTGTGCAGAACGGCGCCCGATTTTGGCTGTCTTTTGGAGACTTCTGGTTCGTAAATTATCGGCGCCCAATTTGCTAAAAACGGCGCCCGATTTTGTGTGGCAGCAGAAAAACATAAATGTATTTTTGGGCCTGGATTTGTTCCAAATTTTTAGGGATGCTTTCACTATAAATATAGACCTTGTATCAGATGTAAACCTTGAGGTAGAGAGTCTGAAAAGAAGGGTTTAGAAGTCAACAAGAAAACTAGGGTTTGTATAGAGTTTGCTCTTGGCAACAAACACTAGGGTTGGGGTTGATTCACCTTGGGAAACACTATTAGGATTGAGTCTCTTGGTCACGGGAAGAGATTGAGACTTTGGGTAGAATTAGGTTTGGAGACTTATTCTTGTAACCCATTGATATCTCTTTTGTAAAGTTAGTCATCATTATAGTGGAACGGAGGGCTGCTCTCTCCCCCAGAGTAGGTCAGTATTGGACCGAACTGAACTGGGTAAACAAATTTCGTGTGTTCTCTCTCTCTTTCTCTCGCTGTTTTCTACTTGCTTGTGTTTATAATTTCCATACACTTTGTTTTGGTTGCTTGATTATTACTTGCTCCACACATCAAGTATTTTATTGGTGTGACTTTCATTGAATTCACAACAGTTCATTTACTGCTTTGCCTTTATTACTACACTTCCATTCTTTCTTTTATGACAGGTTGTATTTATGTTAAACAAAATAAATGATTTGTGTATTTTTTTTCTCCTTCATCAACAATGTTAAAGGACATAACACTTGATGTCAGCTTATTAACAAATCTTCGGCTCTCCTTTAATCTGACAAATGAGTTTTGTAAACAAATGACTTCCTCATTTGCACGTCTTGTGTTCAATTTCAACTGCACGTGCATAAATTAGAAGATCATGTTTGAGTTTTACTAGATATTTTTGGTGAATGGGAACAGGACAAAAACAGAGATGTCATTGTAGCATTCCCAGATGTAGACCCTTCCTTACTTTCAGTACATCATGAGCACTCTCACCCCTATGGCAAGCCCTTCTCAAGAGCAATCATGAAGGAAATAACTGATTCATTTGACCGACCTCACTTATGGTATTCAACATCTGAAGTAATTTATGCATTGGAGCTATTTATATCTAGTGGAGATGAACTTTCAAAAAGTAGTACTTACAGGTAAGAGAAGTTGATTACTTAAGAGTTACCAGTCCTCATTAAGTACCTCGGCGTTGTCTTACTGTATGTTAAGGTTCAATATCCAGATTCTTGCTATTTTTTTTATAAGAAGATTCATGCTATTTATTCTTTATTAGGTATGACCTAGTTGATCTCACCAGACAAGTGTTGGCAAAATATGCAAATCAGCTGTTCTTGAAGGTCATTGAGGCATATCAATCACAAGATATCCATGAAGTGACCCTACTCAGCCAAAGATTTCTGGACCTGGTGGAAGATTTGGACGCATTGTTAGCTTGCCATGATGGATTTCTTCTAGGCCCCTGGTTAGATAGTGCAATACAACTAGCTCAAAATGAACAACAGAAGAGACAGGTTTGATTGCCTTCTACTGGGATAAATTTGAAAATTTATCTGATCCTATATATACTTATATTGATTTATAATTATAATTGTTTTCAGTTTGAGTGGAATGCTAGAACACAAATCACCATGTGGTTTGACAACACAGAGGAAGAAGCCAGTCTGCTTCGTGACTATGGTATGAACAACAATTAACAGAGAAAAAAATAAAAGCAGTGTGATGTTTGGACATATTAAATGATTGTTTTACTATTTTCCACAGGGAACAAATACTGGAGTGGGCTTCTGAGTGATTATTATGGCCCAAGAGCTGCTATTTATTTTAAATATTTAAGAGAAAGCTTAGAGAAAGGTGAGGATTTCAAGCTAGGGGAATGGAGGAAGGAATGGATAAAACTTACCAATGATTGGCAAAGCCGTAGAAATATATTTCCAGTTGTAAGTAGAGGAGATGCTTTAGACACTTCTAGGTGGCTCTTCAATAAATACCTGAACCTGAGCAATCCTGAGACACTGGAGAGCTGGACTGAACATTTATCAGTGAAATTTCAATGAACATTAGTATTTAATGTATATGAAACCAAAACCATGTTGTTAAGGTGGGAATGGAAGTCATGGTTTTCTGGTTGGTGCAAAATATGTACAACAAACATTTGGAGACAGTTTTTTCTGATTGATGGGAGAATAACTGGATAAGGATCATTGTCCAAAAAATAACATTGAGTATGGATCCCATTGTTTAATATTAATTGACCTTAAGGCAAGATGTCTTTGTATGAATGAATTAAAATATTATTATTTTTATTAAAAAATTCCGACCATGAAAATAGAAGAAGAAATAAACCAAAGTGGATCCGAAGCTGGCTAGCTAGGTTTCTTGTGTGAACAAACTAGTTAGAGGAGGAATCACACTAAATCATATTCATACGCGCAAGAACTTTGTACCTTCGAATTTCTTTTGGTAGAATTATTCGTTGGAAAAATGGTGGTCCTATTGAATTTTTCTTTTCTCATTTTTTTAGGGTACAATCTTTTCTCATTATTTTAATAAACAAATACAAAATGGAAAAAGGAAGTAGTTTTTTTTAGAGGTTTTAATAACTATAGCTATTTATCCCTAATTTAATACTTTCTATCAAAATATATGTTGCATTTTTGCAATGTGCATTGTTCACCTAAAAAAAAATTGAATAACTACAGCAAACTATACTTTTTTTTTTGTCAAATAGCCTAGTGGCTAGATTCACACACTTTATGTGTGGAGAAGTGGGGAATCCGGAGTTCGAACCTCGGCCCCTGCACAAATTATCCCTGGTAGCTACCAACTGAGCTATACTTATAGGACATTTGACTATACTTTTTAACCAACATATAAATATAAATGTTAGCATGTAAGATGTTGTTCTATTTGTTTCAATAAATATTTATAAAATATTAATTTTTTATAATTTTTTACTTTGGATGATTGAATATGTTAACGATCAAAGTTGTGCATTGACATGTGTAAAATGATTGACCGCGACATATATTTTAAAAAGGATAAAGTATATTCCATTTTTATTTATTGTACCAATGAATTCACCATTATCATTCAATAAAGATACTTTAATATAAAGTGTGTTTTTTTTACTTGACCGAAAAAAGAGTATTTTTTTTCCACTCTTTCATTTGTTTTAACATGTGTAGTAAAAGGGATAAACGAGACCTTCATTGTGAAATTGAAGGAGTATCTCTATAATTGATACTCTCTCCGTTTTAAAATACATGTTGAATTTTTGCAATGTGCACTATTCATTTGACTTATTTTGACCATACTTTTTAACTAATGTATAAATACAAATATTAGCATGTAAGATGTTGTTTGATTTGTCTCGACAAATATTTTTAAAATATTAAATTTTTATAATTTTTTACTTTAAATAACTAAATATATTAACAGTCAAAATTGTGTATTGACATATGTGAAGTGGTTGACTTGAATATATATTTTAAAACGGAGGGAATAATTGACGGTGACGAAACCACCCAGATTGGTCCTAGAGCATTCAAAGAATAAGTGCATAGCCGCCAAAGGCATAAAAAATGAGGCCAACAATGGTAGACTTTAAATCATAACGTAAGCGCAAGCGTGTGTTTTATTGCCTCTGTTGGTCCATGTTATTTATGGGAGTATATTTTTTATTGCTTAGTCAAAAGACACGTTTTCTAGAAGGTTCCCCAATGAGAAAACGAGTTATCTTGTGGATGCCTTCATAAAGTGTCAAAGTCCACGTCATAACATAAGCTTAACCCACATGCATTAAGATTTCGGTGGATTGCTTAATCTACTTTGCCAACTACTTTTGAACAAGTCCTTCTAGTCCTATAAAAATGCATTGAACTAGTTCTCAAATCTTCATCTCCAAATATCAATATCATTATCCTAGTGCTCCAAGCCCTCAATTCTTTCTCACATATTTTTTCAGCTCTCTCTCCCTTTGAAGAAATGGATTCTCATGGCACATCCTGGGCTGACCAATGGGACGATGGTCCTGACCCTTTGAATGGTTCCAGCCAATCCAAAAAGAAGAGCAACAAAGACAAAGTCCTAGACAAGACCAAGACAGTTGCATCTTCTGGCGTCAAGAAGTTGAAGGAGGGTACCTCCGTTAGCCTCCAATGGATCAAGACCAAGTATAACAAAACCACCCAAAAACATTAAAAATTCCTTGTAGTTTCTATTCTATTTATTGTACATGTTAATATTTAGTCCTTTGTTTTTGTATTTTTTTAACTGGTTGATTACTACTATCACCTACCAGTATGTCTTTAATTTGATCTTTCAATTCATTTATTCTTGATGTGTGAGCTGTGAGGTGAGTTTTGATGGACATAGCTCTTTACTCTGTAGGAGATATGGTTGTATCTTCGGTTCGAGTATTTTTTTTTTCCTTGATGGTTTAGGATTGTTGTACTGTATACTTATGTAATAAAGATTGATTTTTCAATTTATAGTTTTCCTTTATTTTTGTGGTGGCCATCCATAAGTTTCAAAATCAACAATTACAACGTTCGTTCTCAAAATTAACAATCACAACGTCGTGATTAATCACCTTTGGGTAACTTGATTAATCATGTGTAACTTGAGCTTCTAATACCAACTTTGGGTAGATCCTCTTTTCTATAGATATATAATTTTATTTCATACCAAAAATCATATGTCATAACAAAAATTTCACTTTACTTGAATAAAATTTTATGGGGATAATTTTACAAGGGCACCATGACGGGGACAATGCACGTAGGAGATGGTTGTGAAATGGCAAACAACGGCGGATGTTGGTGGTGTAGGCGGACAGGTTGGAGTGGGAGAATATGAAGGGAAATAAGAAGTTTGGGTTTGGAGGGAGAATGGGGAAGTATATTTGGTTACTACTTTCTCATTTTCCTTGTCGACGTAAGAATGAGAAATGACAATTTGTAACTTTAACACTTTATTATCCATGTTTGATTGTGTTTTTTTTAAGGGTTGGTTTTTCGGTTTTTAGATATTACATTCATCTCTAATTATAAGACTTTTTTTTGGCAAAATCACGGGAATTAGCAAATTGATATTTGTATTAAAGTTGTTTGTAATCTTTATTATTTTTACAATTTTATCTTTTAAGAAAGAGTTAATTTCATGTTTTATTGATCGAAGAAAAAGATATATAATAAATAAGGGTATGTAAGTAAAGAAATAATTAAAGTAATTAAAAATAACAAAGGGGTCTTATAATAAGGGACAAAAAAATTATCGAAGGGATCTTATAATTAGGGACGGATAAATCAATTTATTTTATAAATCAATTTTACAGAGCTAAATTTAAGAACAAGTTTTTTTAAATGTGTTTGATAAACTAAACTTAAAGATAGTTTTAGAAATGAGCAAATAAAAACTTGTTTGATAATTTAATTTTCAAAATATGCTATGAACACTAATAAAGCATACACTTTGACTTCAAAATTGAATTAATAAACCTAATTTTAAAAATATATTTAATCTAATTTAAATATATGGTGTATCAATTTTGTATCCTATTTTATACTTGTATTGGTATAAAAAAATTCAATTATTTGATTGGATAAGTATCAATAAAATTTATAAATAAGATAGTATAAATTTAAGGAAAAATATGGAAGAAAAAAATTGGTATTTTTTTTACATAGATTTTTTTTTGAAAGGGTACAAGTAAACATAGATAGATACATTCAATGTATTATTATTATTATTAGAGTATTGATAAGTGAAAATCTTGTATATGAGAACACTCACTTGACGCCCACTATTGGTTGGTTATTGATTGATGTTGGCTGTCAATTTAATTCTGACAACTCCACAATAGTTGGCTGGAACACTGATGATCCGCAAATGTCAGCAGTGGGACTCTAACATCCCATGACGGTCAACCGCAAATGAGCTTTGATAGCCCCTAAGTCTGGTCAACCGCCTTATACCGCTACTGGTGTTATTTATTCATAAATAAATTTTTTTAAATTTTTTTTTAAAAAATATTTTATTTAATTTTGTTTTTTTGTTGTTGTTAAATATGGTGTCCCCATATATGGGGTTGTCAACCAAAAACTACTTTCCTATGGAAAAAAAAAAAAACCAAAAACACACTTATTATCCCCATTGTCTTTGGAATTAAAACATTAAAGTTATCCCATACATTGATAGTGTATATATGATAATATATGATACTCATTCGGTCTTTATTAAAAGGAGGCATATTCTCAATGCGATCTTTATTGCTAATCAAGCGGTGGATGAAGCACACAAGTTTAAAAAGTAATTATTACTTTTTAAAGTCGATTTTAAGAAGACATACAATTATGTGGATCAGAAGTATTTATACGATGTAACGTGAAAGATGAATTTTCAATTTTTGCGGAGCAAATGAATTTTGGAATGTTTGTGTATTGCAACAACATTGATGCTTATGAATTGCAGCTCAACTCATGAATTTGAATTAAAAAGGGGTTTGCGCAAAGGTGATCCACGATCTCCATTTCTTTTTTTATTACCAATAAAGGACAAAATGGTATATTAAATGCTAGAGTAGATGCTTGTTTATTTTCTGGTTATACGGTTGGACAGACTGAGGCACTGCATAATTCACATTTATTATTTGCTGATTATGGAAGAGAAAATTGGGTAAATATCAAAGCTTTGAAATCTAATGTCATTCTCTTTGAGGTAAGTTTATGTTTGAAGGTGAATTTCACAAAAGTGTGTTGGTGGGGTGAATGTGTTTAAGTTTTGGATGGTCGAGGCATCATTGGGGTTGAATTGTAAAATTGGCTATATTCCTTTTTTGTACACCGGTCTTTCCATGGGAAGAGACTCTCGTTGGTTAAACTTCATGTATTTGTTGATTGAGTGCATTAAAGAGCAATTATCTGGTTGGAAAAGTATGAATCTGTCTTTGGGTGATTTCTTGGTTCTTCTGAAATTTTTCATGTCCTCTTTACCGGTCTATTTTCTTTCCTTCTTCAAAGCTCCCACATGTATTATCACCTCTATTGACTATATATTTTTTTTGGGTTATGAGGATGTTAAGAATACTCCATGGATTAAATGAGACACTGTTTGTTTGGATAAGAAGAATGGAGGGATGGAGGACGAAGAATTTGAGAGTTTAATTTGACTCTTTTAGATAAATGGTATTGGAGGATGCATGTTGAGTGGCGGAGTCTATGGTATAAGGTTTTAGTAGTTAGGTATACACTCGACAATTTCATTGCATCTTTCTGGTAATCTCATGCAATTTAGAAATTTAGGAAGTGACTCTAAAAAAATATGGTCTTCTCTTCAATTGATTTGGTTGTCCTACATTTAGCTTATTTGAAGAAAAACAAATTGTCATATTTTTTAACAAAAGGATTCTTCAATTCATCGCTTGACAAACAAAATGAAATTACTATATTATTGGTGGTTGAAAGCGAAAAATTGTACTTTCGCTTTTGATCTTCATCACTGATGAATTAGTCTTTTTCAATGTTTGGATTTTGCCACCAAGCTAGTATTTTGTTGATTATTTTTTTTGATGTTGTTTGGTTTGTATTCTAGGTTTGTTGTTACTTTTTTAACTTTGTCTTACATTTCTTGTGAGGTTGGAATTCCTTGTTGGCATTAATATATTTTTCATTTTGGTTTTTTTTTTTTTTTATAGAAAAAAAGTAAAGCTATCATGTATAAAAAAAGATCATACAACTATCCCGAAAATAAAATCAGCAAATCCTTATAAAATAAATCATTAAATGGAGTTCTCGTGAGCTTAACTTAGTTGTTAAGGATAATGCATAATATATGCAAGGTCGGGAGTTTAAACCCTAGACACCAAAAAAAAAATCATTAAATGGATGTCACGACCACAAAAGGAGTTTTGTGAAACAGGAACATACAAAACCACATTTCATTCAAAAAAAAAAAGGAATATACAAAACCAATTTTCAACATTTTATTTTGTTTCTTTATTTGTAAAAAATAAACAATTAATTTTGTTTCTTAAAAAATATTTACTTATTTACTAAATTCCCATTAATGAAAACAATGAGTTTTTCGTGTCTTTTAAAATAAAATAAAAACTTGAAACCAAAACACATTTAAGTTCTTTTAGAGGGAAAACAACCTTTTAAGTTGTTTCCCATTTTAGAGGGAAAACAGCCTTTTCGTGTCTTTTTGAGGGAGGGAAAACAACATTTTAAGTTGTTTCCCATTTTTAATTGTAAAAACAATAATATTAAACCTGTTTTCAAAAACAAAGTTTGGAGAAAGTTCATCAAACAAGTTTTGAAATTTTATAACACAGAAAACCGTTTTTATAAAGCATTTCAAACAGGCACATAGTACAGAAAACCGTTTTTAAAAGGCATATCAAAAACAGACGAATAGGTTCAAAATTGAATAGTTCCTTTTTTAGTATAGTTCCTGTTTTCATTTTTTTATTTTGACAAAAGTATAGTCCCTATTTTCATGTTTACTTACGTTGCTACCTTTTTCTTTTTTCTTTTCAATTTTTAGTTTTGTGAGGTATTGTATTGTATTCTATTTTCTTTATATATTTTTTTTGACAAATATTTTCTTTATATTTGATTTTAACTTATTATTATTATTATATATATGTAATATTTTATATTTAGTGATAAAAACTTTATGTGTATTTATATAAAATTTAATGTTATAGATATTTTCAACTAAAAAAAATGTTCTTAATATTTTATTGGATTAGTAGATGTTTGCCAAGATCAGAAAATTGTAAAAAAAATGTTTATGAAGTTTTCAGCTTTGAATATCACGAGACTATTATAAGATTATAAAAATAAAATGCAAATTAATTATAAAATTTCTCTCTTTCTCACCCTTGTAAACCAAATATATGTGTAGTTAAAAAAAATTCTTCCCTCTTCACTTGTGAATCAAACATGGACATAATTAAAATATCTCCATTCATTGTTCATTCCTCCTCTCAGTCAAAATTGTTCCATTGATACAAACGGACTCTACGGGGTGTATTAAATTGGGATTTCATGAGATTTTAAAAGATTTTTTAAAAATAAAAAAGTCTTGTGGTATTCAATCAAAACTTTTATAGAATATAAATAAATCTTGAGGTATTCAATCAAGACAAAAGACTTTTTGTTCAGGGCAACGAAATCCGGTGGTGTTCAAATGAGATTTTGGCTGACTTATAAAATGTCTATTAGTATTCAAAACTAAGTATACAAATTTTAATAGATTCTTTTATGGAGTGGATTTTGTGAGACTTTTTAGCTAAAAATATGTAATAGCCTGTTTTTCGCTAGATTTATTTTATTATTTAATTACGTGTGTTTATATGTGCTTATATGTGATTAATTGCCTCTGTGTGTATTTTGAGTTAGGATTAGTGGATTTCGGTGTTAGAAGGGTATTATAGTCATTTTAGACTTATGAGTATTTTGGTCATTTTGTGAGCAAGGGTAAATTAGTAATTTCACGGTGAGGATTATTTTTAGTGTTTCAAGTGAGAACCATTATTTTTACTAAGTTACTATTCGGTGGTGGTAATTAGTTTTGAACCGGTAATTATTCAATAACTTTTAACCGTTAGTGGATAGAAACTTTGGGAGTTAGTTGACAAGTATTGTGAGCCCATTAAGACATTAAGAGGGTTAAACCCAATTGTGTAGAGACTATATAAACATTAGTCATTAAAGAAAATAGGGTTCACATTCATTTCATAAGTTTTTGAGAGAGGTAGAGAGAGAAGGTGCTAGAAGAGAAGAAAAGGGTTTTGAAGAGAGAAGACTTTGGGAAGCAAAAGGAGGGTAGAAACTCAAGGGATTGGAGTTAAAGTGAAACACTGACTTAGATTTGTGAAGAATTAAGGTAAGGGGGGTTAGATTTCATTCATAATCTCTTAGTTTAATTTCTTCTCTAATTCTATGCATAAGTGCTTATTTGAATAAGTGATTATTTTGAACTTAATTGTTGAAATTTGTGCTCTTGTTATAATGATATGTTTGAGTATATGAATTTGATGATAATTGAATTGTTGATGATGAATTTACATGTTCATGTTACATAGAAATGGGTACTTTGTGAATTATGCTTAAATTGATGAATTGTGATATGTGTTGTTGAATTGTGATGAATTCATGTTTAAATGAAGTTGTTGTTGAATTTGATATGTTGTGGTTGTTGATTTGTACCATGGGTATTCCATTTTGTGAAGTTGTTGTTTGAATTGGTGAAGTTTGTGTTGAGTTGTCATGTGAAGGACCAGAATGAATTATTGATGTATAAAGTTGCTGATTGAGTTTTTGGTGTTGTTGGGTGAGTTAGACTTAGTATAATTTCTGTTTTTACGTTGTGGTTGTGTTAGTCGAGTCGTTTGGGAGAAAACGGGATTTTCGTGTGAAAAGTCGATGTTTAAGCGTTTTTGAAAATGAGTGTTTCTGTGAGGTTCTAGAAAATGATTTTGGGATGGTTGAAACTCTAATTTTTCTGTAGACTAAGATAAAGCTAAGTGTCAAGAACGTGTAGGCGAAAACGACATCGAAAACGGATTAACGGTTTGAATTTTCCGCGCGAAAATATGAAGGTTGAAAAATCTGATGTTGTCTTTCAGGCTATGATCGTACCATGATTCGGGGCCAACGTGCCACGGTTTTGATCAGGATTTTAGTGTTTTTGATCCTGGAAAAATCGTGCTACGATGGGAGACCAACGTGCCACGATTCTGCCAGACAAGAAACCTTAAAAATGCAATTTTCTTCCATCCAATTGTTTCCAAACTTATTCCTAAGTGCAGGGACTTTATCCTAACCATCTAGGGTTGCTTTTATGAAAGAAATAACTTTGTATAAAGGGTCTAATGAGTTCTTGTGTGGTTTGTCATTAAATTAAGTAATTATGAGATGAACTTAGGATTTTCTCAAATGAACTTTGGTGAAACCTCGAACTAAGACTTGATAGCCTATAAGAGGCCTATGTTCATGCTGATATGATTTAATTGTAGGATTTTATACTTGAATAAGTTCTCTTGTTTTGAAAAGTGTCGATAATGCTCGTTTTGCAAAATGATACGAACTTGTCGTAACTTTGTGATTTTGATGATTTTGTCGTAATCGGCCGGTGAAACGCACATGTATATTCAACTACACTCATATGTGATCTAAGTGTATACATAGTCGAGGCCCTAGAGTTTATTTACTTGGTTTTGGTTCATTTGTC
>Ga0228710_1004399_pt1 | contig 22273 bp, 9 predicted proteins | sample MedpolnodulmetaG_FD_177995 | JGI IMG/M metagenome (GOLD analysis project Ga0228710, IMG submission 177995) | Root nodule microbial communities from Medicago polymorpha collected in Santa Monica, California, United States - pink nodules | ecosystem: Host-associated > Plants > Roots > Nodule...
CCCCCCCTAGGGCATATTATACAACACCCTAAACCCCGAATGCAATAAATCATGAAAATAATTCAATTATTTAAAAGAGTTTAGATGTTACATATTCAATTATCTCAAAACATGCATAACTTTATTTTCAAAAGCTCGCAGCGGAAAATCATAATACAAGGTATCTCAACATCCATGTCTCATATCTCATAATACATCACCAAATAAAATTTCAAATCTCATACATAAATGAGCAACAAGTCTCATCAAGACATAAATAAATAGCATAAGTCTGACACCCTAATCAGAGCCCTAAACTAGACCCCGAGCATAAGAAAAAGAGGTAACTCCAAAGCTAGTCCTCAAGTAACTCACAAGCAATAAGAGAATCAGCCCTGCATGTCGTCTACTCATTCGTACAAATAGGCAGGCGGTCAACCAAACGGCCATTGGGGGTTAGATTATATTCCACATAATAAAGATATAACCAAATAAATGCATTACGGCATATTCATTTTTCAATGTTCAATAAATAACTCTTAATCAAATTACACAACCTTGAATCATTACATCAACAATATTCTTCAAGTATACTAGCAATAATCAAGAAACATATACAAGTTCATGTTTCCACATATTCACAACATTCACCAAATTTTACAAATGCACATATCACCAAATCAGATACTCAAGTATGACACGTTTCACAAATCTCAAGTGCATGCAATGTTCTAGACACCTCTACATGCATGTGGTACCAAGTTTTAAATTCAGATATAATTTTACCGAGATTCCACCAACATAACCCTTACGGATTTCGTTCTTCACCATAACCAATGTCATTCCTTACAGAAAGAGTTATTCACCATAACCAACGTCATTCCTTACTGAAAGCGTTTTTCACCATATACTAAATATGACTATAAATGTTTGGACTTTCAAGTAAAGACTCAATAATGCATCAATCACTAATTCTATATTATATAATTTTCACCATCATATAATATCTTCACCAAATTCACCATTGAATTATCAAGTATTTACATCCATACAATCAACAAAAGAGTCATCACCAAAGTCATCATCAACATTTGTCACCATAAGGAAACAATCATCGTTTCACAAACATAATTTACAAATAGACGACAATCCACCAATCATGATAACCCACATAATATACACCAATCAAACATTGATTCATTCTTATTTCATCATATTATCATGAGTACAAAACCATTTGCAAGTTATCAAGTCATAATTTCTCATTTTGACATAATCCGTCTGTTTTCATAAAGTCGCCTATTTTGAAATTTCTTCCCAAAAATCGAGTCACGTGTTCATATCAATCCTACTTGGTTATTCCAAGTCCATTGTTACAGAAAACAAGTCATAATCTCATCATTTCGTTATAGAAAACTAAGTTTCAGAAACACATAAAAAATACTTGGGAATGTCCGGAAACAATCCCAACTACCCGGAACGCCCAAAACTTTGGGTTTTGTTCTGCCCAGATCGCCATGGCGCACAGACTTTAGCCCGACGAGCCTGACAGTAACATGAACCCATATTTTTGGGTTCCTCTCAGGAACTTACACCAAATTCTCCCCAAAACCCCAATTATGATCCCAATTGACCCCAAAATATTGCACAAACTTCACCAACAGTTAACATACATCAAAATAACATTAAAGGGAATCAAAACATGAACTCATAACATCAAATCACCAAATTTTCATCACCATACTCATTTTCACCAAAAACTCTAAAACTTCACAATTTAAATCAAACTTCACAATTATCATCATCAAATTCATGAATTCTCATCAACAACATGTAGCCAACAACATTCGTATCACATAAATCTCATGAATTCATCATTTATCAACAATATCATCATCATTTTCACTAAGTTAAGCCAAACTCTCAAAGTAACCACTTCAACACATATCAACAATGAAATTTAAGAATCGATAACAAATTTTCAACAATTTTCATATTTCCAATTTCACCACATAATTATGAGCACGGAAAATAACATCCAAAATCATCAAATTCATAGTTTATTCAAAAGCAATTATGACCCATAAGTGAAAAAACTAGATTATAGCTTATTAAGTAGAGCAAACCTATCCCCTTACCTTGTTTCCTCAAAAACTAAGTTAATCTCCAAGAATCTTCACTCTTTCCAATGAATCCTAGCTGTCTCTTCACTTTTCTCCAAATGGGTCTTCCTCTTTCTCTTCTATTCTTCTCTTCTCTCTCAATTCTCTCTAGCCTCTCTTTTTACTGAAAGTGTTAAATGAGCTAACTCTAATTTCCTCTCATGAGTTATCTATATATACCTTAATAATGGGCTAGGTTACTACAATTCATAATGGGCCTCAAAACTCTTACCACTTAATTCTAAAAAGTTACTACTCACTTAACTCTTAAGACATCTCATTAATTACCATATCAAAATAATTACCATTAGTTACTTCTAACTTAGCAAAATAACCATTCACACTAAAACACTAAAATAATCTTCATTATAAAATTCACGAATTTACCCTTATTTGACAAATGACCAAAATACCCTTAGTCCTGGAAATGACCAAAATACCCTTCTCCCTTCAAAATCCACTAATCCCAAGTCAAACACACAAACAAGCAAATAAACACATATAATAAATAAATAAAATAATTATAGCGAAAAATGGGTTGAAACATATTACCTTGCCATATAGACCAACATAATGTTTTTAATAAGATGAATAAATATAATAATGGTGTCATTAATTGGTGAGGGTATTGTCGTGTCGTAGTGTTGATAAGTGGTGAGTTAAATATTGTTTTTCATGATACTATAAGTGGGTTGAATTTTGTAAAGATGTTGAATATTGATGAGTTATATATTTTATATTGGTTGTTGATATTAATAAGTTATATATATTGTATATTGGACTTGAATATTGATGAGATATATGTATATGATTAATGATGATGATGATATTGATAAGTAAACATATAAATTTTGGTGATGTTATTTTTGAGTAATTACATAAATTTTGGTGATTTTATTGATGAACAATTATATAAATTCTGGTGATGTTATTAGTGAGTAATTACATAAATTTCTAATGATGTAATTGATGAATTTTCTGCATGCATCATATCATTCTTAAGATTCTTCTGATGATTTGTGATATGTATGCTTAGTAACATAACTCTGATAGACAATATTAGTGAATAGAAATGGTACCACATGAATATATATGAATGAAATGCATCTTCGCATATACATGATGTTGTTTTGAATATTGGTTATGTTGTGAATGATACGTGAATAGTTGATGTTTGAACTTGATGATGTTGTGAATGTTATGTGAATTATTGATGTTTGAATCTGGTGAGCTATGTGAATGATGTGCTTGAATGATGATGACTATAACACTTGTTAATATTTAATGTTATTTATATGTACCAATGTATTCTTATTGAATGTATTCTTAGCCATATTGGTTGTTGTGTATTGACGGTGTCTGTACTCGTGGGGAGTGCAGATACTCAAATTGAGAAGCTTAAACTGCAAGGTAATGAGACGGTGATGCTGGAAGATTATTCAATCGTTACCTTAGTTTTTGAAATAGAAAAGAAACCATGTAGACGATTACGTTGCTCTGATTTTATAACATTAGGTTGGGGTATTTTGTCGTCTGTTATGTTTAATTGAAATTGACTTGAAAACTATAATTTTATTTTGCTATCGTTTTTAGACCTTAAATTATTTTAATTGAAGTTGAATAACTATTCCGCTGCTTTGTTTGTGATATTTGATTTGCAAAAACTGAAATGTCGAGTATGTGTAAAACTTATTTAAATAAATATATTCTTTTATTTAATAAATAAAAATCGGGGTTTTATGGTGTTACAGTCTAGGCCACGACTTATCTGATTATAATATATGAATAAAGATTCAATCTGATCATAATCTAATCATGTCACCACTATTAAACCAATCTATAAAATTAGTTAATATCATACCCCGTATAATTAATTATTGAAGTAATTTATTATAACCATGCAATCGCATTGGCTTCTACGATATCTTTAATGAAAAAAATAAGGTGACAATGCTTGTATATTATAAGAATACATCGTTGAAATTGTCATTAAATTTGAAATGACAAACAAACATAAATAAATTTTTGAAGTAAATTACCAACATTATTAAATACAAAGAAAACTATATGGATAGAGGTAACATATAATTTTTAAACTTAACTGTTACTTTTCAAAGTAGTTACAAAAATTATCAATACACTTTACAACTAAAGGCATCTTTGGACAATCATCTTCAGAAGTGCAGGGAATGGTAGCTGCTTTGTCAAATAAGAAAAAGAATTATTAGTTAAAGGTGATAAAATATTTTGTTTAAGATAAGTTAGAAAATTTGAAAATTGTATGAAAAATTGCATACTTGTGGTCATTTCAACAAGAAGTGGAGAAAGAAAGTTGATCAAAGCAAAAACAAATATGAGAATTTGAGCCATGTTTTTCTTACTTTGCATGTAGTAGCAAAATTATTTATCTCTATTTAAGTAAAAATTGCATGCTTTGTTAACTTCAATTTAATATTTTTTCTCACTAATGAGTTGCAAGAAAGCAATTATTAAATTGAAGTTAATGTTAAACATCCTTAATCAATATTCAACAGGTATCCTTCTTTCTCACTCAATTTATCACTTAACCTTATTAAATATCATATATAAAATTTTGATGATCATTAAATTTCAATTTTTTATTAAACGTAATTATATATATTTTATTCATATTTTACCCTTTCGTAATAGATAGGGCAAAAAGTTTTTTTCCTCTAGGGTGCGTACGTGCGCCGCACATGGAGGAATGTGCCTTGCACATGGTACCTAAATCAGTAATATTTGTGCACTGTTTTGCACACCCGGGGTGCACAGAGTCATGCCTGGGGCACATCATACTTTCTTCCAACGCGTTTTTGCCTTTTTCTTGGTCTTTTTTAGTGCTATCTTTCTTGAAACTTGTCTTGGATCTTAGACCAAAATTTCTCCCCCTTTGTAATGTCTTCATAGGTCTCTCAAATCTTAATTCATTGTCTTTCCAATTTTTCATGAGGTTATTTGCATTGCCGAATTGCATGACTTTACATTCAATTATATCAAAAACACGTAAAAATATCTTGGTTTTGGGAAAACTAGAATTACATGAATTAATAAGAAAACATTACAAAAGTCCCTTAAACCATATGTAATTGTTTTATAACTCCTCTAATTTGGGCCAAATCATAACTAAAATTACTGAAAATATATGGAAAATAACGTAAGATGACTTGTCATCACAACCCCAAACTTAAGTTGTTGCTTGTCCTCAAGTAACAAAAGAAAGTAAATCTTAAATCCTGCAAATTTTTCAAAGAAAACATATCTTTTCTAACTTTCCACTTCCATGCAAGTGAGACATGATTAGAGAATATAGTTCATGCTTTCAGCCACACTCTTTTCCAAGATAAACATATGTACCTTCTAAAGCCTGTAGGGATGATCACGTCGTTTGGCCACTCCAGGCGTCACGTGAATGTACCTTACTATGAATTTGAAACAATTCTAAACAGATAGTCAAGAGCATACTATTTACACACTTTTGAGGTATTTAAGGGATGTAAAATGGCTTAGGTTAAGGTATGATATATTCTAGAAAGTTGGCTAACAAAACAACTTGGAGTTAGATTTACAACCTACGGATTCCTACTAAATAGTGAAGTATTACCAACTTTCCTTGGGTATTTGTATTGGCTGCATTGTTGCTAAAACAAATATCCATGTTTGTGTTGTGGGAACCAATGTTCCAACATGTTTCAGGCATGTCTGTAAGATGTTGGATACGATGTTCCAACATCCTGGCACGATTTAGTGTGCCATGTATCTTGTCTGTTTGTACGCACACCTATATTATTTAAGGAAACAATATTTCCTTTTTTTATTGACCAAGCAACGCGCATATCTTTACAGGATCAGTTGTGGAATATTCCTAAAGTTGTCTTTATATTTTAGGAAATATTTGAAGTTGTTCTAGACGCTCCTAAAGATGTTCCTACATTTTAGGACTTTCCATATTTGTCTCTGATTCCTGTTTAGCAGATCAGCTAGACGATCTGTTTTGTTCTGAAGCCCATCAAGATTATTTGACTCGAGCTGCTTCAGTATATAAAGGAGACTTCAAGACCTAATGAACCATTCAAGCTGTCATTCTAAAAAGCTTAGCTTTTAGGGTTTCGAGTCTACATGTGTTCTATTCTTGTATCATGTTGGTGCAAGTTTAGTACCTTTTATTGTGAGCATTTCTTGTATCGTTTGTGATATATGTTTAGGACTGTGTGTTGAATTGTAAACTCTTGTGTGCTACACCAAAGCTTTTAAGCAAAGGTCGTAGTTGTTTTTGTTTGAAGGTAACTTCATCTTTGTGTTTTGTGTTTTAGTCTGATAGGTCACAAGGGTTGTGACTGACTATAGGATAGTGAGATGAGATCTCAGATCTAGGAGTTCCTAGGTTGAAATCTAGATGGGTAGGTCCTAGGTCTTTAGTGTAAACGAGGAGTTTGCTGAGAGCTATAGAACAAGGACTACACTAGTGGATTTCCTTCCTGGCTTGATAGCCCCTAGAGTAGGTGTGTTTGTCACCGAATTGGGTCAACAAACTCACTGTGTTCTTTACCTTCTTGTCATTTACTTTCTTGTTTTTATTTCTGTTTAATTCGTGATGTTGAAACCTTGAACAGAACATTATAAACGTTAAAACATCTTACAGAACCTTTTAAAACAAGTACGCTAGAATTTCAAAAATATCAATAATAATAATAATAATAATAATAATAATAATAACAATAATAACAACAACAATGATGATGATGATGATGATGATGATGATGATAGATTGTATGTTTGGCAAAGTCGGTTTCTCTCATTCGGAGGTAGCTTGGTTCCATCAGTCTACCTTCTAAGATGGTTGGCAGTGGATCCCGGATTCTTCAGGGGGTACTCCGTTCGTGGTGTCTATGATATTCTTACTACATAGGAGCACCCGCCTGGTTGTTTAAGACATATGACTAGGGTAGATAAATACCTAGAAAATGTGAGACCTTATGCTAGAAGTTATGTTACATTTGGTGATGGAGCTAAAGGAAAAATTGTAGGAATAGGTAACCTAATCAAAAATGGTTTGCCATGACTTGATGATGTGTTGCTAGTAAAAGGGTTAACTGCCAACTTAATTAGCATAAGTCAGTTGTGTGATCAAGGACTGGAGGTAAACTTCACTAAGCTTGAATGTCAGATTTCAAATAAGAACGGAGAAGTACTTATGAGAGGTACAAGGTCCAAGGACAATTGCTATCTTTGGGTATCTCAGGAAGAAGCACATATCTCAACTTGTCTTTTGAGCAATTGTGGCATCAAAGGATGGGCCATCTACATCTGAAAGGGATGAAGAAAGCCATCTTCTCAGAAGCCATAAGAGGACTCCCAAACCTCAAGATTGTTGACAGCAACATATGTGGTGAATGTTAGATTGGTAAGCAGACTAGAATGTCTCATCCAAGGTTGGAACATCAGGTAACCACTAAAGTTCTTGAACTTCTACACATGGATTTGATGGGACCAATGCAAGTTGAAAGCATTGGGGGCAAAATATATGTTTTTGTAGTTGTTGATGATTTCTCAAGATTCACTTGGGTAAATTTCATCATAGAAAAATCAGACACCTTTGATGTATTTAAAGACCTATGCAAACAACTACAAAGAGAAAAGGATAGTTCTATTGTAAGGATCAGAAGTGATCATGGGACTAAATTTGAGAATACCAAATTTAATGAATACTGTGCTGGTGAGGGAATCAAACATGAATTCTCATATCCTATAACACCTCAGCAAAATGGTATTGTGGAAAGAAAGAACATAACTCTTCAAGAATCTTCTAGAGTATGCTTCATGCAAAACGTCTTCCTTATCGTTTCTGGGCTGAAACCATGAACACAACATGTCATATTCACAATAGGGTCACCCTAAGAACTGGAACCACAACGACTCTCTATGAGTTATGGAAGGGAAGAAAACCTACTGTCAAATATTTCCATGTTTTTGGTAGCAAGTGCTACATCTTGACAGATAAAGACTACAAAAGGAAGATGGATCCCAAGAGTGACGAAGGAATCTTTCTTGGTTACTCTACAAACAGCAGAGCCTATAGAGTTTTTAATTCCAGAACTAAAGTTGTGATGGAATCTATCAATGTAGTGATAGATGATGTTCCTGATGAAAAAGTTCCTGATGTTGATCCTGATGTTCGAACATATGCTCAGGAAACAAATGTACTTGTTCAGGTAAATGAGTCTGAACATGAGGAAGAAGAAATTGAGGAAGCTGAGAAAGATCAAGTATCCACTAGTAAAGGTCCTTCCATAAGAGTTCAGAAGAATCATCCTCAAGAACTCATTATTGGAGATCCTGATCAAGGGATCACAACCAGAAGATCAATTGAAGTTGTTTCCAGCTCTTGTTTTGTTTCCAAGATAGAGCCAAAGAGTGTCAAAGAAGCTCTCACTGATGAATTCTGGATTGAGGCTATGCAAGAAGAGTTAAATCAGTTCAAAAGAAGTGAATTATGGGATCTGGTTCCAAGACCTGAAGGCATGAATGTTATTGGTACCAAGTGGATTTATAATAATAAGTCTAATGAACATGGTACTGTAACTAGAAACAAGGCAAGATTAGTAACTCAAGGCTACACTCAGGTAGAAGGTTTGGATTTTGATGAGACTTTTGCACCTGTTGCTAGGTTGAAATCTATAAGATTACTGTTAGGTGTATCATGCATACTCAAGTTTAAGCTGTTCCAAATGGATGTAAAGAGTGCCTTTTTGAATGAGTACTTGAATGAAGAAGTCTATGTTGAGCAACCTAAAGGATTTGTTGATCCTAGTTTTCCCAATCATGTCTACAGATTGAAGAAAGCTCTGTATGGCTTAAAGCAGGCACCTAGGGCTTGGTATGAGACACTCACTCAGTTTCTTGTTAATCAAGGGTATAGGAAAGGAGAAACAGACAAGACCTTGTTTGTGAAAGATGATAATGGAAGACTGATGATTGCCCAGATATATGTTTTTTTTATGGAATGTCGAACAAGATGGTTCAACATTTCATTCAGCAAATGCAGTCTGAGTTTGAGATGAGCTTATTTGGTGAGCTGACCTATTTTCTTTGTCTTCAGGTCAAACAAATGGAGGATACTATCTATATTTCCCAGAGTAAATATGCCAAGAACATTGTGAAGAAATTTGGCATGGATAATGGTGGTCACAAGAGAACTCCGGCTGCCACTCACTTGAAGCTGACAAAGGATGAAAATGGTATATATGTTGATCAAAGCATGTACAAAAGCATGATTGGGAGCTTATTGTATCTTACTGCAAGCAGACAAGATATCACCTTTGTTGTAGGTGTGTGTGCAAGGTATCAAGCTGAACCAAAAATGAGTCATCTTACTCTAGTGAAGAGGATACTGAAGTACATCAATAGCACCAGTGATTATGGGATCTTACACTCACATAGTGAGAACTCTATGTTAATTGGGTACTGTGATGTTGACTGGGCAGAGAGTGCAGATGACAGGAAAAGTACCTCTAGTGTATGTTTCTTTCTGGGAAACAATCTGATATCTTGGTTCAATAAGAAACATAATTGTGTCTCTCTATCTACTGTTGAAGCTGAATACATAGCAGCTGGAAGTAGTTGTTCACAACTTGTTTGGATGAAGCAGATGCTGAAAGAGTATAATGTTGAACAAGATGTTCTAACATTGTACTGTGACAATTTGAGTGCTATCAATATTTCTAAAAATCCTATTCAACATAGCAGGACGAAGCACATTGATATACGACATCACTTCATCAGAGATCTTGTTGAAGAAAAGGTTGTGACACTTGAGCATGCTGACACAGAGGAGCAACTGGCAGACATTTTCACCAAGGCCTTGGATGTTAAACAGTTTGAAAAGCTAAGGGGCAAGTTGGGAATTTTCCTGCATGAGGAGACATAATAATCTGTTTTGTGAGACGTGTTGTTCCTTATCTCTTGTTGCACGTCTTTGAGTTGTGGGGTATACATGACAATGATATACTCTTGAAGTCTGCTGACTGTTTGACATATTTTGTGGCTAAAAAGGGGGAGTAAAAGGGTATATCTATACACTCTCTATATGCCTGTGTATGTGCTATTCTGCATTTATTTTGCAGATTTTCCTGTTATGCCTGTATTTCTATTGTTGCATTTATTTTGCAACTATTTCAGATTTTGTGTAGATGTTGGGACTGATGTTGCAATATCCTGATGTTGTTTTGAGAATTTATTTTTCTCAATTTTTCATGTTGTACATGTTCTCTGCTGATGTTCTATAGAATGTTGGAACATGTCTATGTGATTTTGTGTGACTTTGAATTCTGGTTGGTTGAATGTTCCTGTAGGGTGTTTTAATGCAAGTTGGAACATTCAAGTGCTACCTCTGAAGTTTTCCTTCATCTATGCATTAAGAATTTTGTTTTTCAAATCTTCTTAAAATATGCATGTATTTAGGGGGAGCAGTGAAATCTGTAAGTAGTCACTCATAAGTTGTTACTTTCAGGGGGAGTGATATATACTTCTGTGTGTGCTTGCTCTAGTTCAAACTGTCAGCTTTCTGTAGGTATGGGAAATTTATTTTTTCCCTTGCTGTATGTGTGGCAAGTATTCCTGTCTGATGTTATGAAGCATGTTGGAATATCCAATGTGTATGAGAATTTATTTTTTCCTGTTTGTAGCATAGGAATCATCTTCCTCTGCTCTTGTGAGAGTTTACTACTCTTTGGCTAATGTGTGGGAATTTATTACTTGTTCCCTGTATGTAGCAAATGAATTTATTTTTCCTCTGCTCTTGTGTTGTGAAGGATGTTGAAACATCCAAACTTTTGTGGGAATTTATTTTTCCCTTTCTGTAACATAGGAATTTATTTTTCCTCTTCTCTTTTGAGACTATGTGAATATCTTATTCGCTGCTGCATGTCTCTGACAAGTGTAATACCTCTATAGATGAAGCTGTGATTGAAGATTATGTGAGGTATCCTTGTATGCACACTTCTAATATTTCTTTAGTGATACAATATTGTTACACCTTCTTCTTGAATATGTGTTCGTGATGACTTGAGGAAGTGTATCTAAGGTATCTCTTTAGATTGTGTGTGCTAGCTGTTTCTTCATAAGTATGTGTTCATGCTGCTTGAGGAAATGGATGTCTTTTGTATCCCTCTATTTTTTTGTACTTAGCCTTAATTTGTTTTAGCCAAAAATTTGCCAAAGAGGGAGATTGTTAGGTATTTGTATTGGTTGCATTGTTGCTAAAACAAATATCCATGTTTGTGTTGTTGGAACCAATGTTCCAACAAGTTTCAGGTGTAACGCCTTATTTCTATTAAAGCGATAAAACACGCGAATAAATCATATATTCAAGAAATAGACGCTACGTCTTCAACAGAATACAAATAACATGCATATATAAAATTTCTCAACAGTCGCAGCGGATATAAATCATACATCTCCAAAATATACATGTCATACGATCAATATACATCATCATATAAAATCTCCAAATCCCAACACATGGGCAAAAACTAAACAACAAAAATCCAGCATAGTCAATCTAGAATAATCATAAAGATAGACATCCTAGATCAGAGCCTATTCTAAGACCCCAAAGACCGACAACCGAGATAGCTTCCGCTATCCAAGCACTCACCAAGAAATCAACAACTACTCCTGCACACCGTCTACCCATTCATACAAATAGGTAGGCAGTCCACCACAGACCACTGGGGGTTAACTTCACATCAATCATAATCAACATAAACAATTTGAAAATACAAGCATTAAATTAAACCTCAATTAATAGCATGACAGATAAATTTAACTTCCAAACATCATTCAACAATCACAAACAAGTTCACAACGTCACCAACATGTAATCAATCAATCACATTCACATCGAACACCAATTATTATAACAACTAGGACTCGTGCCACGTCATGATATGTTCCTAGACACGACTTCTAAATGCATGTGGTACCGTCATCAACAACGTTTAGGTTGTCACCCCATGATTCCAACTGCACATCATAATCACCTCAATTGGATATAAAATCTATCACCATCAGTCATGAATGCATGAACATATGACTCGACAACAATGCATATGTTCACACAAACAATTCACCACGTCATCACCATTCACATAATATATATGCAATCATCAACAAATTCAACATCACTCAACATATGTGTATTCACCAACAATTACACAATCAATTAACATATATGTAGACACCAACATTGACTTCATTATATAATTTGATAACAACATGCGATTTCTCACATTCTAAGTAAAGGAGAAAATACATCATACCATGATATCATCACATTAAACACCTAAAAAATCATTCACACATCCTCATATAATCATATCAAGCTATACGCAAAAGATTTACACGACATTCGGTCTTAAGGATCATTTTCAACAAAGTTCGTCTATCATTTTACAACATTAAAACAATTGAGACAATTGAACCAAAACCAAATAAACAAACTCTAATGCCTCAACTATGCATACACTTAGATCACATATGAGTGCAGTTGAGTATACATGTGCGTTTCACCGGCCAACTACAATGAAATTATTAAATCACAAAGTTACGACAAGTTCGTATTATTTTGCAAAAACGGCCAACATTGACATTTTTCAAAGCAAGACAACTTATTCAAGTTTAAAAACCTACAATTCAATCTTAATCCATCATATGAGCATGAACATAGACCACTTGTAAACTATCAAGCATTAGTTCCAAGTTTAGCCTAAGTCCGTATGAGAAATTCCAAGTTCAAGTATCCCTCCATTTTTCCCAAAAACCAAGTTTTTCATGGTTAAGACATTGTACCAACTTCACATGCTCCGCCTAAGTCCATATGAACTGTAGACTAACCACGCAATCTTCTTTGTTCACAAAAGTTCATTTTCCGACAAAATCCGAAAACCAAAAACGGCACAATTTCAAACCATTTATAAAATCCAAGTTTCGACCAAGCCAATTATGTTCCAAAAGTAAAGTGAGTGAAAACAGCAAAAGAACACCTTCAAACGGTCGCAAAGAATCCCTACATGACTGCCCCCAAGCACCCGAACGCGGAACAACAAGCATGTTGTCCTGTCCAGGGCGCCTGGCGCCAGGAGTGTAGCGCCCAGCGCTGGCTCTCTGTGAGTGGGCACCTAGCGCCCTACCTCAGGCGCAGCGCTGCGAAACGCGCATTTTCGCGTGTTTCGGCCACGAGTTTTCGCCATTTTTGCCCCAAAATTGAATGTTTAAGTCCCTCATTCGTCAAAAATGGTCCATGGCATAACCCGAGGCTCTAACACGTCAAACACACTCATTTCACGACTGTTTTAGAAACGGTTTTCACAAAACAACAAGTTTTCGACAACAACAATAACAAATCATTTCTTCCAATTCAACATAATCCAACAACGACAACTCAACTTAATTCATACCCAAGCCATGATATGACATTAACAACAACAATTAACAACAACCACAATCCATAATCATGAATCCAATGATAAATCAACAACATAGCACAATTCATCAAACTAAGCACAATTCACAATATACCCATTTATACATATCATGAACATGCAATTTCATCAACAACAATTCAATTATCATCAAATTGATATACTCAAACATATCATTATAACAAGAGCACGAATTTCAACAACTAAGTTCAAAATAATCACTTATTCCAATAAGCACTTATGCATAGAATTAGAGAAGAAGTTAAACTAAGAGATTATGAATGAAATCTAACCCCCTTACCTCAATAAGCAATAATCCTATCAAAAGCTTCAATTAAGCTCCTAGAATCTCTATCACCTCTTGTTTCCTCAAACTTCTCTCTTCAAACCCTCTTCTCTTCCTCTTGCTCTTTCTCTCTACCTCTTCTCAAAATCATATAAAATGAATGTGAACCCTAATTCTCTTAATGACTAAAGTTTAAATAGCGTCCACACTAATGGGCTTAACCCTTAAAAGTCTAATGGGCTCAAAACTCTTATAAACTAACTCTAAAAGTTTCTATCCACTTACGGTTAAAAGTTACCGAATAATTACTGGTTCAAAACTAATTACCACCACCGAATAGTAACTTAGTAAAATAATGGTTCTCACTTGAAACACTAAAAATAACCCTCACCATGAATTTACTAATTTACCCTTGCTCACAAAATGATCAAAATACCCCTGATTCTAAAATGACTATAATACCCTTCTAACACCGAAATCCACAAGTGCACGGAAATATCGATTTTAGCATAAAAGATGTTGAATCCCACAGAGGCCAATGTCAAGTATGGTTATTTATTGTCACATTGTTTATCAAAGGCGATGCTAATTAGTTTGGTTGCGAAATTGGGAAAATAACTTTGGCATAATTAATTTTAATGACGAGAGACCAGAATATAATTCGCGTCGACCTTGAATAACTATTAAGTTATATTTTATTCTTGTAAAAGGAAAATAGTTTCGTGCGTAAAAATGATTAAATTAAAGGGGTCGTCAGCTTTCGCTTGTTCGACATGGAATCTTGACATTGTAATTTATTCGACCGCTTTCGCGCGTAAGCCTTACACCTTCAAAACTCCGTTTGAAAAGTAATCAGTTTACGCGCGAAAAGTTATTCTTAGTAGAAAACAAATTTAAAGGTACCGTCAGTTTTCACGCGCCCGCTACCGTATTTTAAACTTACAAACACCCGCTTTCACGCATCCGACTACAAGTTTAAAATTCCTTTTTGAAAATTAGTAATTTTTAAATCAATTAAGGAAAACGCTCTCGCTGTATTTCAAAATCAATTTCTGAATCTTCTTCGGTCATATATAGGTTCCGCTCTTTCAAAAAGAAACCAATGTCACTTTATTTCAGCTTTCACCGTAAAAATTCATCGTTTAAAATTTAGAATCTTCAGACTTAAAAATAATTCCTTTTACAATTTATAATCATACAACTTAACATAATCGTTGGAACGAAGTCATCATATTCCGGACTCTATAAAAATCTACTCAGATATAACTGAATAATAATTTAAACTTCACTTTAACACATTCATAATAAAAACTAAGTAAAAAAATGAAACCTGTTAATTTTGAAATCTTCAATTGATTACAATTCCACAACTACAGTTGAAAGCTATACGCATGTAATTGAAGTTGACCTGACAATTTGTTTATAAGTGGGGGCAATCATCACCTCACAAACCGGTTTTGTGGGGTTGTGTTAGGCCCAACCACGATTTCTAAGATGGTATCAGAGCCTCTTCATGATTCTGGGCCACCTGTTATCAGGTTTCCGTTATCGGGTCACCCGTCATTTATGTTCACGCTTCAGATGTCTAATCCTGGGCGTGAGGGGGTGTGTTAAGAGTCTCACATCAGTTAGGAGTTGGCCTGACAATTTGTTTATAAGTGGGGACAATTCTTACCTCACAAGCCGGTTTTGTAGGGTTGTGATAGGCCCAACCACGATTTCTAAGACAGTTCAACATTAATCGAATTCAATCAACAATGGAATCATAGGAAGTGGAAAGCAACCATGCTAGCTAATAATATCACGACTAGAATTGGTGCATCACAGTAATAATTAATGGATATGTAAAGGCACGGCAACTTCTAATTGGAATTTAAGGGAATGATTGAAAGAAAAATCTTGGAATTGAAATAGTTACTACTTAATTCAAAACTGCAAATAAACAAGGTTCTAAAATGGTACGGTGGCTAAAAGGTAAAGAAAAAAAACTAAATTGGAATCAAAAGGAATAATAAAAACTGGAACTTGGAATTGAATTGAATGAAGAAAATATTCTTCCGAACTAAATTATAAAGTACAGTCGCTAAAATGTGAACTGAAATATTAAACTAAAATAAGCACTTAAAACTCATAAAATAAACTTATTCTAATTCACTAATTTCTCTCTAAAAAGCTTGGTCCCTAGAACTGATTCTTGAAGGTCTATTTATAGGCAAAAATCCATCAAAGAGTGTTTCTGATTATGTAAGTGGTGGAGAAAATGCAGGAAGAGGGGGTAACTGCTTCTGAAAGTGGGGAGAAATTATTCTGGCTTTCACTTCCCACCTGACTTCTTGACTTTTTAACCTTTTTTTTTTTTTTTCTTCTTCCTTTTTTCACTGTATTTCATCATTTTGACGCACATCGACCTTTAATCGACAAATATTGAAATAGACACACAATACCAGCATAACATTGCAAAAATCTATAAAATCGAGATCGAAAAATGTGCAAGTTGAGCTAAAATAATAGTACATTTTACGTGTTATCATTGGACCAAAATTAATCCTATCTCACTTACCTATATATACTTTCATCCACTCATTTTATAGAATCAATTCGCAAATACAGTCTAACGTCTCCAAACCCTCTATCTCAACAACTTCTTCAAATTAAACACTTTTTCTAAGAACTTTTGTAGATTTTGAGTTCTAGATTGTTAGGTGCTATAGGACATGTAAATATTGGTTTCTCTCAAGGATCTTGGTGGTGCATCAAGGATCGAAAGGAAAAGAAGGCGCTTTTCACCTCTAAATATAATCTTGGGGGTTGTTTCTCAACAATTCAAGGTTCAAGGGGATTGAAGCGAGAGGTATATCAAAGACGATTTCTTGGAGTAAAATATCAAAGGATTGCATGCAACCTTGAGATTTGAAGACCTTATGGCTGTCCAATTTCAAGAGGTCTTGAAGATTGGATCTTGTGTGATTGCTTAGCATAGAAAATTAGGAATCGAAGTAATCTTTGTAATCATACACTTGTAAACATTTTAATCATAGTGGAAGCCCATAGAAGAGACGTATTCTTCTATGAAGAGAGGTCATATGTAATGCCTGAGGCTGACGAGGGCGAGGATTGGTCTGGCTCATGGCATCTTCTAGGCAACCGAATCACATCAGAATGAGAGAGATCATGAGACTTTGCAGGTATGAGATTGCATGGTTGAAGGAAGACTTATAAGAATTGGAGCCTATTTCATAACTCCATAATTAAGAGGGCTTGACTTGGAGCAATTTTGGGAAGGGTGACCTACTAGGAAGTTTCCCGAAAAGCATGCAAGTGAGGACAAAACACACAAAAAATACTCATGTTGGTTATCCTGAAAGCAGTTTGGGATGCTACAAGTGGTATTAGAGCAGGTCTCTCCCAGTACGATGTGGTTCAAGGACGAACCAAGCAGAAACTTGTGGACATGTAACGCCCGAGGTTGACGATGGCGGGAAATGGTCCGGCTAAGGAGGAAAAACACATAAACTATTGTTTTTTTAAGCTCATCTTATGATGCTTTTGATTGTGTTGCATGTATGAGAGAAGGGGAGAGATTTTGAGAGGTGAGAAAGTGAGTACTTTGATTTTGAAGGAAAAGGTAGAGATGAGAGGGATATTAATGGTTCTTAAGTGCATGTGAATGGAGGAACCATTGAAGAAAGGTGGAAACAAGAGAAGTTGGATGGTTTTTTGAAAGAAAAAGGATAGTCGATGAGAGAAAGAAGAGGGAACTCACACCCACACACCACAGATTTTGGAGCAAAAAGGTGAAGTTGAGAGGAGTATTGATGGTTCAAATCTCTTAAGTTTATTACAATTTTTTTGAAGTTATTAGAAAGAACGGAAATAAAAATATCTAGAACCAAGCAAATTAGGTAAAAAAATTTAGGATCAATTTCAATTTTCAACGAATAGAAATTGGGAGAGAATAAAAAAGGAGCTTTTAAATATCAAGTTTATTTATGCATTGGGACGTGAGAATTACAAGTCTAACACCAAACGTCTAGAAGTTAAAGTCTAACACATGCTTAGTCAAAACAGCTAGAAGTTAAAGTCGTTAAAGTAGCGAAGGATAGCGGTCCAGAGTTCGAATCCTTGCAAGCGAGAAAATAATAATCATTTAGCGTGAAGCTACTATTTGGAGCTTCTAAATATCACATTGATTTATGCATTGGGATGCGAGAATTACAAGTCTAATGATAAGCCAAACACATGCTTAGTCAAGACAATTATAAGTTGAGCTCGTTAAAGAATAAAAAATTTCACAAGCAATCTACTAAAAAATTGGACAACATCATTAACATATATTAATCTAGGAAAAAATGTGAAAAATATATGAAACAAATATATAGAATAGAATAAGACAAACTTCTTAGGATGTCATATGATGTGATCATACATTAGCAAATAGTTGATAATTTTTAGCATCAAGGATTATTTGTCTAACTGCTGCAATTGCTGCAATAGCTCCCAATGTAGAGAAAACCACAGCAATAGTAACATTCAACCAGAAAATGAGGCTTCTCTTAGATGGCTTAAATGTCAAATTAAAGAAAATTACAGGTAAAACAAAGTCAAGTGGCATAAAACCAAAAGCTCCAATGAGTGAATTTATGTCCCCAAAAAATGGAAGCATGGCTGCTATAAGGGTTGAAATAGTAATGGCTAATGACCGGGAAATCAGTCTGGGGATTGCATTGCGATTCGAGAACTCAGGGCTTTTTGGGTCCCCAAATGTTTGCTCTAACACTTCATTTGTAGGTTGCAAGTACACCTGTATTAAATATCCAATTGTTAGTATGGAAATCATATCTCAACGGATAAATGAGAGCAAACAACAAGTTGAATCCAGGTGTTCGTGACCTTTAAATGAGCCAAACTCAAGTTAATCGTATCGAACTACAATAAAATTCGAACGGAAACAATTCTCATCAAGTCGAATATAGACTAGTTCAACTCGATTCATTTCTATCTCTAATGGGAGTCTTAATGTTTTAGTTACTTACCACTGGTACGGTTTTGAGTAGCTCAAATAATTTGAACTAATGGATAAGAAATTGATGGTCGTAGGTTCAAACCGAATGAAGGAGAAAAAAACTAACACTACATCGGAATTTTTTTTACTTACCACACCAACTGCTGATAATTGTACTATGGTGAAAACGTTGGTCATATAAATAAACCACTTGGGCACTAATGGCTTCCCATTGTCCACAAAGTTGCTTAAGATAAGGCCTTCAGATTCGTTGCCAAATGCCCAATAACCAGATATGGCTACGCTAAAGAAAGTGACGGTAACCACGGTGTAACAAACACTTAGTCCCTTGAACATCTTCCCTTTAACTGGTGGTGCTAATGTGGCCTGTAAAAAAACATGTAAGAACTAGCACAAAATAATGGGAAAGGATTTGTAAAGTAATAACAATGGGAAATGATTCTCTCCATGCACATAGTTTAGAGTTCAAGATAAATAAAGTTCAACCAATACATGTTCTAGTTAGTATTCGAACGTAAATAATACTCGATTATATTGGTTCATCCAATGCGTATGTATTCGAACTTAAACTCATCCATACCTGAATTTCAGGAATGATTCCATTTCCGTAGGTTGTGGCAATAATGCTGATAGCGTTGAAGATTCCAAATAAGCGATTTTCGGTATCACCTTTTAAAGAATAATTCTTTTCTGGTCCTTTTGATGAATTTCCTATAATAATATTATTGATGAAGTTTAGATCAAAAAATTCATTCTATATAGCAAAAAGATGCAAATTAGTGAGTAACAAAAAGAGTGTGTAATTTATTTTTGCAAATACCAATATATATAGAACCAGCAGCAGCACAAGCACTATAGAGTAAGCAAAGAACCAAAGACACAAGATTAATGTGTCTCAATGAGTGAAAAGATGGGATTTGAGCCAAAATCAACATGAAGCAACCAAATATGATGACAAACTCGTAAAGCTTCATAGACCCATTTGGGTTTGACAACACATAAATTGCCTGCAGGTTATTAATTCCATTGGAAAAATATATATAAGCATGTAGTATAATAAAATTAAGGTTTTTATACGTGTTTAGTCCTTGTAAATATGAGTCATTTAAAAAATGGTTCCTATATTCTTTAATCCTGACATTTTGTCCTTCCAAAATTTAATCATTTAAAATTTGGTCCCTTCCCCACTTAATCACTGCCACCTCACTAGATTTGGCGTGAAGTGACAAAAATACCCCTCCGTCCATCAGAGGTCAGCAAAAATTACTTAGGGGTATTTTTGTAACTTCACACCAAACTTTGTTGAGTCAATGTGCCACGTCAGCTAATCTAGTGACGTGGCGGTGATTAAGTGGGGGGAGGGACCAAATTTTAAATGATTAAATTTTGAAAGGGCAAAATGCCTGGATTAAGGAATACAGAGACCATTTCTTAAATGATCCATATTTACAAGGACTAAACACATATAAAAGCCTAAAATTAAAATGGTATAAACATGGTTGGGGCGGGTAAAAAATGTGTGTCTCTATGAGTATGTGTATCACAAGGGTTCAAAATTACCTTCATGCATTGACCACCCAAAAGAGTACAAGCCACTACAGCCCCATAGCATACTGCAAATTGAATTGGTCCAACAAAATAGCGACCCCATCTAGGACCTGCCAATGTTAGTTTCACAATTAGCTATACTTTGGAGCAATAACTTATGGAAATTTTGTCCTTAATTACAATTCTGATGATAGAAAACTGGAAGAATATTTGATATGTCAGGACACAAGTTCGAATCTACAATTCTCTACTTTTCAATTATTAGCGTGTGTGAGTTTAGCCGCTAACCTTTTAGAAATTTAAAAAAAAAAAAAATCTAATGTTGAATTCCCTAATTTTCTGTAAATAGTCGGTAGAACTCATATCAATTTATAATTATATGTTAGAAACAAAGCATGGCTAACACTAATTAAAAAGGTACTATTTGTTTGTTAGTGAATAATTTATTAAAAATCATATATATATATATCAACAACAAAAAAAGTTTCCCATAAAATATTACGTGGTATACATAAAGATAGATAAGAAATGATGTGTTATTGTAAGATACCTAAAATGTCTCGAGCCATGTCTCTAAATCGTAGTTGACGATTACCCAATTGAGCTTGGTGTTCAAGAACCCTAGATAATAAATTGTAGGAATAGAAAGTGACGATAGCTCCAATGACTAGGCAAAATATTCCAGCTGTCCATCCAAGTAATGTGAAAGCATATGGAAGACTTAGGAGAGGTGGGGCCACAATTGATGTTGTCAAGTGGTAACCACAGTGCACCCATGAACCTAAAAAAAAATAAAAACTAAACCATTAACTTAATTGTCTGACTTAGGCTAACAAATTCACTCTTACTTAAACAATTTATCGATAGCATATATCTATAAAAAATAAAAAAATAAAATAAAAAACTCTATCTTATGTTGGGAAAATTTGTCATTTTAAATTTTCTCCATTGTTTTCTTCACTCAGTGTTCAAAACCTTCATGATTTGCTTAAGTTGTCTGATCACATGACTTAAACAAATATATTGTTAGAGAATATAAAAGAGTCTTACATTACTTACAAATTGAGGCTAAGAGTTATCTGTAAATATCACTTGCATAATCTTTATCTTGTCAAAGCCTCTTTTACAAATGACAAAATTTTGAAAGTATACATGCAAAATCCTATTGCAAAAAATATATAAAAAAAGAAATAAAATTTGAACATCCATTTGGTGCCAACTTTTGTGACAATTTTCTCTCTCATATTCACATTATTTTTCATTTTATCTCTCTATTGTTATGGTTTCCGTGCCAATATTACTTTTTCTTTGTAAATTATGGTTGTCAAATAAGTTATCATCAAATTGGTTGTTCAAATAACACTCGTCATATAAAAAATGTGGCGCTTAAAACACAAATATTGTAATAAAGTAAATTTTTAGATATCTTAGAGTTTGATTAGATACCGCTATCCTCAACCCAAAATTTGTTTAACATATTTATTTATTTTAAAATAGATTAATATAAAAATTAATATGACATAGCAATTAATTATTTGATGATGGATGCATGCTCACTCAAACTGGATAGGTATTATTGGGTTCATCTTATGATATAACTAGACTTTTGGCCCGTGCATCGCACGGGTCTGACGTATTATTTAGTATTCGCATAAATTATTTATAAATCAACACATATTAAATAAACTATCTATCTTATAAAATGTTACCCAATGGCTAAAGTGTTGAGACGTTAAATGAGTGTAAGAAAGAGATCCATTAACATAATTATTGTATT
>Ga0228710_1004400_pt1 | contig 22272 bp, 4 predicted proteins | sample MedpolnodulmetaG_FD_177995 | JGI IMG/M metagenome (GOLD analysis project Ga0228710, IMG submission 177995) | Root nodule microbial communities from Medicago polymorpha collected in Santa Monica, California, United States - pink nodules | ecosystem: Host-associated > Plants > Roots > Nodule...
TTTGTTTAGTTACCATTTCTGTCTATTTCCATCATTCTTCACTTTTTATTATCATATTTTATCCAACATTCACAAAAATACAAAACTAAAATTACAACTTTTTTTATCCTTTATCATTTGGTATTCAAAGCACGGTTTCGTGTGGGACAATTTTTGTTTCAATTTTGAAATCATCATCATATTTATTTCCATATTATCCTTGAAATTTCTTCATCTCTGTTTCTTTTTGAAGTATTAAACAAATAAAAATGGCAACCCAAATATCATCATCTCCTTGCTTCCATTTTGTAGACAATGGCAACCCAAATATATGTAACAATTGGTCAGGTTTGAGGCTGCTCATCAACCTACATCATCCGGTTGTTGAAAAGTTTAAGACTTAGTAAGTTTGCATTATGATTTCACAATACAGTGTTAGAGTAACTTATTATTTCACAATCTGATTTGATTGTTTTTTGACCATATTTCTTGAATAGTTGTCGTGACCTTAACACTTCTCAAGTTCAGAGTCAAAGCTTCAGTTAGAACTTAAGTGAGGGTTCAGCTTCTTCTCAACGTACTTCGTACAACAATTTTTCCAATCTGTCTCAAGTTAGGTCAATTGCTGAATTTAGAAACTTAGTCAAGGTCTGCTTTTTTTATGCACAAACATGCTTTGAGTTTTTTTTTACACAAATTAAAAATACATACTGCATTATTCTTTATTTCATGTGCATAATTTGTGTTAGGATACATACTGCATTACTATTGGGAAAACAACTAAATTCAATCCTAACCAGTTTGGATGGTATTATGAGAGTTGCACCAAATATCTGAAGGCATCAAAGTCAAATGGTGCTAGCTATAGATGCACATGCAGGAGTGATGCTTAATTTACATTTGTTTCAACAATGTTAATTGGTCGACGAGGTACATATAATCCACATGCATGCATTTATCTAGACTTTATAAGAGGATAATAGGAAGATAAATTACAAGTCATGGTACATTTTTTGACTAATATTGCAGTTATTTCCATGTTTAACATTTCTCAAATGAGGTGTCAAGAACAATTCTGAAAGGAAAGCGCAAAACAATCTCCCTCATTGATGACCAGACACAGAGAAAGTATAAGTGTCGCCTCATTACCGCCGAAAGAGCAAGCTATGAAAAATTGTTGGGTGGGAAGTGGTTCAATTTCTGCAGAGAACGTGTGATGGAAGAAGGTGGTAAGCTCATCTTTGATCTCACAAAGTCACCTAAGGACTTGCACGTTTGAGTTGTTCCAAAGTAGATCTTTGCTGCTGAACTATTTGACCTTCTACTATTTTGGCGTATCGCTTTGATTGTAATCGTAAACTATCTTGACATTGGGATGCCATTTGTTTTGTTCATTTTGTCTAATGTAAATATTGGCAAAAATCCCTTTTTTTGTTAGTCTATGACACTGGCATTCTCTTTTATAAACCTAACTATTATGTAACGTTAATTTGCACATCGTTGGTTCCTTCATTGGTTCCAATTGGTATCATGTTAATTATAATGTTTTCATAATCTCTTGAACAAAATAGAACATGCTCTTTTCCTACAACAAATCTTTATAATGCTTTGGTAAATGTACATATAGCTGAGATTGGTGCAATATGCTTGCTTGATTTTCACATTTATGAAGGACAACAATTTATTAAAAAGATGCAGCTATTTTCTTTAATTTGTTAATTTCTCCTTTATAACAAAGATTTTAAAAAATACAGTATTCAACCCGTGCGAAGCACATATTTTTAACTAGTTTTGAGATAAAAAATATTTAAGAAATATTATCCAAACAAGAAAATCTTAAGCAACAATGTAATGAGATACAAGAACAAAGTATAGAGAAATAAAACTTACTGAATCAATGGAAAACAAAATGGGTGGAAAAATGCAGTAGAGAGCGCATGCAATAAGATTCTGGAAACGAGAGAACTGAGAAACGAGTCACTTTAAAAACATAAAAGTACAATCTTGCCCTTTCAATAAAAACTACTCTCATTGTTTGAAGAAGATTTCCTTTTAATCCTCAACTACTAGTGGGTTGCCTCAGCAAACTCACCCGTTCCTTCAGCTTATTTGGTTCACATGTGTTTGGACGATCTGAAAGGAAAGAAACAATCGGATCTTCCACAACAAATTCAGGGAGTTACATCAATTGCTCGATAAAGTTAAATTGCTCTCTTTTACATGACTCAAGGCTACAATGATGAACTTCGCCTACAATTACCATGAGTGGTGGCGACATCCATTATTTTGTATGAATATTTATTTGTAATTGCTTTCGTGTTTTGCGGCAGCACGCCTATGTTTTTGGCTTTGCTGTCTTTGTACAAATTCTAATTGACATTCCTTAATACACCTTCTGCGGGGGTCACTTCCTTTGTGTTAATATATATATTTCATTTTGGCCTGATAAAAAAAAAAAGAACTCCTTGTTTGAAAAAATATCTTTTGTAAGTTATATCCCAAATGTGTTAAAATTAAAAAAAAAAGGCTTCTAAAGTTATCTTTCAAATTTTTTGGAGATACAAGAGACATTGAAGGGGTCTAAGAAAACAGTTGTTAAACAATATTAGTTGCAATCGCACACAAGTAAAAGAATTAATTATAAATAAGAAAGAAGAAAAATAGATTTACTAATTTATCCTCATTACATAATGGTCTATTATTACTACAATAAAACGAACGTATAATGAAGAATAATAACTTCCCTAAAAAGAAAAGGAATAATAATAACTTATGAATGGTGTGAATTATATTATTTAGATGCTAGAATCAGAAAAATGTTATTAAAATCACATTGGAACGTAACAAAAAAAAAATCACATTAGAAACTAAAAACAACGATTTTATTGACAAAAGTGACAATTATTATGGAGTTGTGGAAGTATTTAAAAACAAAACATTGTTTTTTTAATCTAAATAAAAAATGTGTAGATCATTAAGTGTGTGTTTAGTCATGCAGGAAGGAGAATTGATTTTGATTAAATTGATTTTATAAAATCAATTTTGGTTATAAATTATTCCGATTAAAAATTATTTATGTTTTGATATATTGTAAACGTGAATTGAATTATAAATTTATGTGTGAAAATCAATTCTAAAGACATAATCAATTTAACAACTATCGAACATGTTGGAATCAATTCTATATCTCCAAAATCAATTTTAATCCTTTAAAAATGAAACCAAATATACACTAATTTTTAGTAGATTCATTAACCCATTAAGGCATTAACCCTTTGAGTGATATTGTTTGGTTAAAACTTAAAATGAATAGTTTACTTTGGATGCTCTAATATCTCTCACCAATCACCATAACGTAGAAGGAAAGAGAAAGCATCATACTAAAAATTAACCAAAGGGTAAAAGCCAGCAAATTGACCAAAAGACAAATCTGACTAAAATCAGAACTCCCAAGCCCTTAAAAGTTCTGAAACAAAAGCCTTTACCCTTCCCTAGGACCATCGACCCTTTTCAAGATTCCCTCTTCCTTTCACAATCACTACATTTTCCCGCCAAAGCAAAACCCTTCTTCTTCTCACCTTTCCCTATATCAACCAACACTTTCCTCTTTTCCCCGCCACATTGTGCCAAACTTTGTCCTAAAAAAACATCACAAGAAAAGAAGAAACAACCAAAGAAAGATGAAAGATACATCTAAAGTTATCATTGGTGTAACCTTAGTAATGGTTGTAACCCTAGCTTTTGTTATAGCACTTATTCTAGTTCTTCTATTTGAACTTTATTGTTCTCTTTTACTTCGCCGCCATAAACTCAAAAACCAAAACACTCAAACCTTAAACAACTCAAACTCAACAGCTACCTTAACTAATGTTTCTTCTCCTTCACATGCAACACAACACTCTCTTTCACCACCACCACAAAACTTTAGCAACATTTATTCACAAGGTGTTCTTCAAGCTCCTAGAAACATTCTTTTTCCTTGCATGGAAAATTTTTCCAAAGAACAATCCAATAAACTTCATCAAGTTATTCATGTTCAAACCCTAGAATCATTGGTTTCATCACCAACACTATCAATGTCACCTTTTACATCAAGAGCACCACCACCTCAAAAAAACACAACCCATCAAGTTAATATTGATGAACTTTCATGTCTTGATGAAGAAAAAAATCACCAACTTGTGTACATTTCAAACCCTATTTATGAAAATGAAGAAGGAAAAGAAAGTGGTGTAAATACACCATTTGAAACACCAAATTCTTCACCTTCTCATTTAGCAAAAAGTGATTCTTCTAGTGATGATGGTGATGTTGTTTCAGCTGAAATTCAAGTTGAAGATGAAGTTTGTGTTGATGTTCATTCACCTTGTTATACACCTCCTTTGACTCCAATGAAAAAGCTAGATGCAGAAGCTTGTACTGTTTCTCTTAGAGATGCTAGGTCTTTAGGTACTAATGGAAGTGATTCTATAATATCACGTAGTGTTAATGGTCTTTCTTCTTCATCTTCTGGTTCACCTTCTACTTCTTCTTGGTGAATTTCATTCATCAATGGGCTTAGTTAGTTAGATGTAGAAGTTTTTTTTCTTGTTTATTTTTGTTTGGTTTGTTTTATGTGGTAGCTGGTTTGTGAATAATATGATTAGTAGTGGTTATTATAATTAATCATATTAGTATTAAATCATTTATATTTGTTGTTTCAATGTCTTAAAATTCGAACTAGACATTGAACTGCGAATCATCTTGGTCAATGTTAAACATTTTAAACTATTTGAATTGGAACGAAACTGCAATTGAATAGCTCAAATAACTAAACCGATAACATGGATTCACATATTGAACCATTTGATAAAGTTTCATTTTTCTAAGATAAATTTGCGAATGTTTGAAACTTGTACTAGAGTTCTATTATTCATATAAAAATAAAACTCAATTATGGGCTTGGAACATGTCTAAGTAAGAAAACTAAAATTTGAGGATACTATTGGAAAGAAACATTTTTATTCATTAGTCAATTCATCGTTCAAGATTGAAATTCTAGTAAACAATATCAGCCAATGTGTTTTTATTTTGGTTGAATGATGACAATGTGGTTTTGTCAAACACCTACCGATATTGGTGAGTGAGACCTTCAAATTAGGATATGCAATGGAAATTAAAAATGTGGACACTTAGTACTCTAGTCTTTTTTTTGGCGGTATACTAGTACTCTAGTTCTTATATGTGTGTTAGTTGGATACTAAATTTTAAAATACTTTATCTTAAAAAATTGTATTTTTTGTTGTTGTTGTTGTATAATAATGCATCTAGATCAATGGAGTCGCATTCTCATTCAAATACATGAATAACCACCAAGATTATAGCACATGTGAGCGATAAATATGTGTCAACTAAAATTGACAAAATTATAAAAGTTTTTAATCCAATAATGCATAAACTTATGTTATATGATCATATAATTGTCATCGTAAGCTTAACTCAGTTGATTGGAACAATGTATAAAATATGCAAGGTTCGGGATTCAAACTCCGGTCATTACCAAAAAAAAAAAGATCATACAATTTATTCTAAAATTTGTCCTAGATCATGTATGAAATTTGCTATTTCAGCTAAGTTAGGGTTGGATCCTTTCTTCCCTCTTTATATGTGAAATGTGCAATTAATTAAGCATTTTTCTCTTTTGGTAGATAAACAAATTGGTGATTTACTTGTTTTAACCATTACTTTGGTAAAAGAAGATAATGTTACCCGTACTTGTTACTTTTTAAGCATGGCCATATACTTTCTAGTTATGTCACACTCATGATGCCATCTCTACTTTTTATACATTATTAGTAGTATTACATCTCTATCACTGTGTTCATTGCAATTTACATTTGGAAAACGCATGGGAAATGCTTCTATTTTTCTTCCTTTTGTTTAGTTTTTAAAGGAAGTTGTTGTGTTTTCTTTTTCTTATTTGCTTGCTTTTGGGATTGGAGTGTGTGTGCACGTGAATTTTGAAAGATAAACTACAAAGGAAAAATTATATTTTTTTCTCTTTGTTTTTGCTATTATCAATTAAATTAAAATGTTTAGTATTAATTATTAATTATATCTGTTTTTGAGGAGCCTCGTGTTATGATTCCAATGCATAATGCATAGAACTAGAAGGCTAGTATAAAGAAACAAATATTGTCACAGTAACTGTAAGCAATGCCTGTTGTTTTCACAAGTCCAGTTCGATATGGACAATTCTATTTGCTTTTCTTTTAATAAATTATTTGTTTTGCTGAAAGCCTGAAACTCGTTTAGGCAAGAAGCTTCAATTTTTGCATTGACCATATGTATTATGCTCATTCAAGTCTTTTTTATTTTTATTTTTTATAGTACTAGTATATATGAAGAAAAACATTTTACTAAAAAAAATATGAAGAAAATTATTTAGATTGTCTTGGGTTTCCTCCAACAAAAGTCATAAAAAAGTTTATTTAAGAGAGTGGTATTTTTTAACAAGTGTTGGAACAATAGATCAAAAATAGTTCAAAAATATTTTTCGGTCACCAAAGAATTATTAGGCTAAGTCGTGGAAGCCGATCTCTTTAAAACGTTATGTGGAATTGTTCAAAATTGTGCAAACAAACTATCAACTGTGACGCCCACAAGATAAAACAATCTAGCTACAACTGTATCAGACTCCTATTGTGTTAGTTATAGGATCCTTTCTAAATATATACTTTTAAATATGACGTTAAGACCGCTTCAATGTGGTACTAATATCACTCTATTATCTAGACCACTCTAATATGGTACTGAGATCATTCTAATATGGTACTCGGACCACTCTAATATGGTGTTTTCACCATTCTAACTGATGACTTTTCAAAGGGCATAAACATTGAAAGAGACTATATTCTTAAGATCGTTCTTATTTAAGAAAGGAAAATTTATCTCAAAATGAACTATGATCTTAAAAACACTTTTAATTTCAAATGTACATAAATTATCAAAAATACTATGTTCTTAAGGCTATTATTAATTTTGAAAGGACATTATAACTCGAAGAGACTATAGTCTTAAGAACACTCTTTGAATCTGACGAGACATAAAAATGGAGGAAAAAAATAGTTCGTCAACACAAGTCAAAGGAGGGAGAAGAGAGAAAAGTTCTTTGAAAACTCAAGAGAACTTCTTGTGTGAGTAAATTGGGGGAGATGAGCTCTATTTATAAGTGAGAACTGAAAAATAAGTTAGAAATTCAATGACTATGATTAATTGACCGTTACAAAATCAAAGACTTGATCTCGTCTCATAAATAAACACTTAATGAGTTAACTTCGGGAGGGTGCGCGCAAACGGGTATTTAACATGCACTGACATGTGCTAAGCGTACGCTGACGCGTGCAAATTGTTTACGTGGAGATGATGTGTACCAAAATAAAAAAATTTAAAATAATTAATTGAATTTAATGTGTCGGGTCTTAAAAATAATACATCCATTGCATAAACACTAATAATAATAGGGAAATGATAATTTGTGCCCTTATGGCACATGTTAAGAATTGCATTAATAGAAATAATGTATCGAAAATTGTGTTAATTTATTGCTCAAAATGTTTAATATTAATTTTTTTTTTCTCATTTAATTCTTACCATCAATGGAATGACATTAATATTTAACATGTGCCCTAAGGGCACAAGTTAACCTGACCTATAATAGCATTGTGTTCAATCAACATACATAGTGTTCCAACAAGTATTCTTCCATATACATTAGTCAAGGATTGGACCGTGACCCCATGCTTAAATGATCTAATTATTTGGTAACTGTGGCACACTATGTTGCTTTTTCACTTTACTCTAAACATTAGCTCTCTTAGACATAAGTACTTCATTGACATGTTATTTTACATTCAAGGTGACATCATAATTAAGTGAGTAAATCTTCAATTTAGTCTTTAAATATGATTTTCACTATAACCTTAGTCCCTAGATTTAACAAAATTCAAAACACATGATTGTGTGTATTCACGTTGTTGTAGCAGTTACATACAAAGGTGAAACACTATTGCAATGACTTTCTAATTCATAAAATTAGCATTTGGACTAAAGTGAAATACATGATTTATGCACTTTCGAGGACTATTTCTGAATTTTGTTAGGTCGAGACACTATGCAGTGCATCAACTTAATTAGTTTCTCATTCTAAGGTTAGGTTTAATTTGTTGCAACTAGATTACCGTTCAACTTATTTATTTATTATTTCTGCAAATAGACTCTTATAAAGTGACTAGAAAGCTTTGCTCTACCTTCAATTCAATCTCCCGCTCGTAAACGATATGATTGATTACTTGAATTAGTAGATCTTTAGGTCAAATACCGAAATTTAAAAAAGAAAAGTGATTAGAAACAAGCGTTTCAAAATTTGTGTTGTTGATGGCCTTTTCTTTTTCACTAAATTCTTTTTTTTTTAAAGCTAAATATTTCCTTAAAGTGGACTTTTGGATGTCCACGTTGGGCACAATTTAAATTATAGATGATGTAATATTTAGAGTTTTTGTTTATTAAGTAAGGATTCTTATATGAATTCTTCAACAAATTAAATCTATAATGTTATAATATTTTTAAAATTAAAAATATAGTGATTATAAATATGAATTTTATTATTAGTAATTCAATTTTATATATATATATATATATATATATATATATATATATATATATATATAAACCATTATTTACACTTGAATAGAAGGTAAGCAGACAACAAGCTGCGCCGCTAGACCTTTTTGGATGGCAAAACCAATCCTCGTGAACACAACATTCATGGATCTAGGAGACATGACATTGCTAAATATATATAAATATTAATTTATTTTCTCAAAAACTACTCTTTCAAAAAATGTAAAAGATTTCTTCATTTTCTCCCATATTTCTACAAACTCCCAAATAAAGCCTAAAAGGAACTACAATAGGCCCAACAATTTCTCCCTTAAACTAAATAAAATTGATGTTCCCACTTCAAAGGTTGCTATAAAACACCACGAAATTACCAATATAACCTCATCGGCGATTAATTGTCGATAAATTTTAACTGACGGTAGTTAACTACCGATTGAATTTGGGGTTAAACTTGTCATTTCATAATGTTTCTTAGCATTGTGTGAAGTGTGAAAAGCAATTTTCTAAATTGAACTTAGTTTATCAATTTACACAAGTCTTTTTTTTTTAATCGACATATACATGTATATATATATATATATATATATATATATATATATATATATATATATATATATATATTGAAATGGCCTAGCACAAGAAGTGCAAATAGGCAAACTGTTACAACAAGAACCCACGCTCGCTCGCTCAAAGACAACAGAAGGTTCTGGGCAGAAATAACATAAACAACAAAAGGAAGGGGATCAAAACAAACTATCCAAAATACACGCCCTAGACACAAAACCTTTCCCTACTCACTGTACAGCTTCACAAAAACCTGCCATATAACAGTTCTAAAGCCTGAAAAGAAATGACCCCATAGTAGATCCAAAAAAACAACGCCCTTCATCTTCTATTTAGACACTCTCTAGGATTCCAAGTGACCAAGTCCACTCATAAAAGAGAAAAGAAACTATCTTAAATCTACACAACGCCCAAAACCATGACACCGCTTTGATTTCATCCACGATCTCATCAACTTCCTTCACTTGATTATTGAAGATCCTCACATTTCTTTCCTTCCAAATCATCCAAATTATTGCATGCCAAATCATTCAAGCCCCCTTCTTGAGTCTTTTCGAGGTCACCTCACTATTCCTACATTCAAGCAAATAAATTATGTGGTGTAATAAAGTTAAACTCAATACCCCCATTTCAAAAAACCCCGATATTTCCGACGTCGACGATGTCGTTTTCGATTTCCATCACATTATTCGTCAAAGACCACCTCCTCCGAACTGTATCACTGTAGTGAGTGAGTGATCCCATAGCAACATCAAGTCAAAATATGAACAAGGCAGTGTAATGAAGCATCAAGATAAAATATTTACATAGTAAAAGAATTATAATATTAAGTGTTGGCATGAATCACTTATAACTCTAGCTGTTGTGTTGCGATGCAATACAGATGATATAGGTCTTGGTGCTCCTGTTTTTGTATCAATTTCTCTCACACAAATGAACATAAATGAACATTACATATTGTGTTCTTACCATCAAGTGAAATTATACATTCATCAAATGATATATTGTTTTCTTACCTTTGCAAAATAAATCTTCAATTTCTTCCATTGACAAACCTACATTGGTATTTGATAGTATAGTTGTTATCTGCACTATGATAAAGTAAAACAATTCTAACCGTTTCTTTTTAATATTGGTTTTTTAAGAAAATGTTCACAAGTGTCATAAGGATCATCAATTTTAAAAGTTAAAATAATGTTACTTTCAATACAAAACATCCTTCCTTAAGTTCTTTAACAAATGTCTTTAGAACTTCGATGGTAGAGTTGTCAAAAATAGATGAGTATTACTTTTCTCACCCTATAGGATTCTCGCTCGCCCTACGTTTTTTTTCTAAAAATGCCCTTGTGTAGTCCGGATTTTAAAATTCGGATTCATGTTTACTATTTCGGATTTTATAATCCGGACAATTCTTATGTATAATCAGTCATCAGACTCTCTCACATTTCAGCAGTTTTGCTTTTAAAAACAATAAAAAAACTAAGTAAAAAATGCTAAAACCCTGTCAAATAAAATCATAAAATACCACCAAAAAATTCTAAAAATCAAATAAAAATAGTGCAAATTTTTTCGGATTTTTCTGAGAATATGAATAATTAAAAAAAAATGTAAAATGGGTCTAAACGATGGAATTTTGGATTTGGAGGGACAGAGTCCCGTAAGAAGTCTCTTCTATAGGAATCATGGTTCTTGAATTTTTTCTGGTTTTTTGGGTAAGTTTTAGAGCAATCCGATGAAGTAGCCTGAAAACCCGATTTTTGACTAAGAACAGGTAACAATGACCCAAAACAAAAGGATAAGAGTTAGGAATATTAATATTGTCCCAAAAATGGCTATACATGTTACAAACATGTTTAAGATTTGTGCTGATATAGTTCGGACTATATAATCCGAACTGTTTTGCCTTGAAAAAGGGTGTTTAGGGAGTTTTCGGATTATGTAATTCGGAAACATCATGTAACACGCCCTATTTTTGAAGTTTCCGAATTACAAAATCCGGAAAAATCCGTAACTCCAATTTTCACTCTATAAAAAGGAAAACACCATTCCGGATTATGAAATCCGGAAACCTCAAGGACATTATTGGAAAAAACGCAGGGCGCGCGAGAATCATATAGGGTGAGAAAAGTAATACTCAAAATAGATTGGTCTGATGTGTTGTTCCATTATCCCATACTTTTGGTTGGATCATGTCTTAAAAATCTAGCCCAAATACAATTGGACTTTTTCGACCTTGGTCCATTTAACCGCTCTACTTGTTAACAATATTTTTTTTATTACTACTTTTCTATTATTACTATTTCCTCCGTCCGTTATTATGTGACCTAGTTGACTCTAATACGTATGTCATTGCACAATTTTGTACTTAAATATCTTTAATAATCTATTAGAAAAAATTCTGAAAATTTGATATTTAGAAAATATTCGTCGAGACGAATCCAACAATATCTTATATGCTATATTTTGTATTTATATATTAGTAGAAAAATAGAGTCAAAACATGTTATATGAACAATGCATATTTTTAAATTGGGTTATTTAAAACGGGATGGAGAGAGTATTGATCATCAAAGTTCAAAGTGGCAATGATTCTTGTTCTGTCAAAAATAATTTGAACTATTCATTGCATAGAGAAAATAAATAAAATTAAATAATATTAAACGGTAAATGGTATCACATGAAAAAGACAAATAATTTTATTAAAAACAACAAAGTTTATTAATGGATAAAACTTTGGTGTATTTTCTTAGGTGTTTTTTGTATGGATAAAAACAACGAGTTTCGTATCAGGCTAACAGTGATAATTTGAACCATTCAACACCAGATAACATATAGAGAAGAAGGACCTCGTTAGAGTGAACGAAATAGGGACTAAACTGATTCAAGATAAGATCAGGAGAAGCAAGAGGAACCATTCGAGGAGACGTGACGAATCATCATTTAGTGAAGGTATGAGATGAAAGATATAATGATCAATAAGCAAAAGAACTGCAATATCATTTACTACCTTATAGGCTAAATTACTCGGTGTTATTCGATTGTAATAAATTGGTTTTTTAATTTTTTTTCTGTATCATTTAGATAATTTAAGTTAATTAAGTGTAACAAGTTAATCTTTTACGTATTTTTCGAAACGCTTAGATCATTTAAGTTATTTAATTGGAACTTTTAAGCCTCGAATAACTTACATATTTAAGATCTATAATACCCCAAATTATTACTGTTTAAATAACTTAAATAACCTAATTGATATGAAAAAACTTAGACGACCAACTTGTACCGATTTAATTAACATAAATGATCTAGGTGATACGAAAAAATTCAAAGAACCAATTTGTTATAATTAAACAACTCAAAGAGACTCTGTTGTAATTTAACCTTAGAAAGCATTGCATTGTATCTTAGCTACTCTGATGGTCAGAAATAGAGAAAAATTCAATAACAATTTTCATATGAGTTGCCAATCCTCGTGAACTCCTCATTTTTTTTGTGATTGTGAACTCCTGGCTTCTTAACCGTTGGATGTTGACTTCTTAACTGTTGGATGTTATTTAGTCAATAAATTTAGATTCTTTATTATTTAATAACATACACCAAACTTCCGATAATTTATTGGGCAAATAATCATTTTGCTCCTTGTATATATAATGAGTAATCACATTAGTTCATCAATATGTATTGAAATTATAAAATAATCATTGATTGTATATTTCATTAGTCAAAATAGTCTCTGACGTTAACGTAATTTTTCAATGCTAACAAAAATTCTTTTCTTATGAGGACTAATATGTCAATAGGTAAAAGTACTTATAACAACTAATATGACAATAAGTAGGTATATTGAAAACTGATATGACAAAATTAACAAATCATTTTAACGCCAACGACTATTTTGACTTACGCAATACATATTAAAGACTATTTTAAAATTTTATTACATTCAAAAGATGTTGTGGTTATCCGTTATACATTCAAGACACAAATGACTATTTACCAATAATTTATTTGTAGTTAGTAGCTTGTACTCCACCTCCACTTCCCTCTTATAAATTGTAGCATTTTCCATTTGAAATCTCTCAAGCATCTTCTTTTCATATATTGAGTGGTAAAAAATGCTTCTGCATTCTGTAGACTGTACCAAAAAGAGAATAAAAAAATGCGTAACTACCATAGGGTATAAAAACATATAGAGAATGGAAAAACTTCTACCATAATATTGAAACACAGAATGAAAAATGTTTAACTATGATAGGATAGAAACATATAGAGAACTAAATTGCATAACTACCTTGTGATATAAGCACATAGAGATTAGAGAATCAACAAACTAAACTACCGTAGAGTAGAAGGATAAAGAGAATTAAAAAATGCCTAACTACCATAGGGTAGAAGAATATAGAGAACGGAAATTATAACTGCCATAGGATAAAAGCATGTAGAGAATATAGAGTAGAAGCATCAAGAAAAAGAAGAATGTTTAAGCACCGTAAAGTTGAAACATTAAATAAAATGACTAAAAAATCAATTAGGTGTTTATGCGTCTAACTTATCCTTGTAAAATTGGTTTGTAAGGTGAAGATCGTAACCATTTCTAAATATTTGTTCGTGTCATCTCTCATTTAATGTGAGACTCTTTAACATATTCCTTCAACATTATTAAGCTTGATGTGTAAATATAAATGTGGTATTTGTCAAAGAAGCAATCACAAACCTATATTCAATCATCAAATAGGTCTTGAAAAACTATATGATGTAAAAGTTGATTTTTATTATTTTTAGGTGCGATGTAAAAGTTGATATTCATTTGACAAAACCAAATATCCACACCAATTCGAGAATTCCAACTATACCTATAATCATGATACTCAATTCAAAAAGTGAGGTGCAAAAGTGAGGGAAAAAATGGAATTAGTATCATCTCTTTAAGATGGATGTAATGCTCTAGTGATATTGGGTTGAGAAACATGGTAGAGTGAAAATTATAATGATGAAAGAAATTGATTTTAAAATTAAATTAATGAATCGAATACTTACAATGTAAAAAACTTAAATCCAATCATAATTAAGTTTAATCGTAACAATATTAAACCAATACAAATTTATACAGACACAAACAAATGAAAGTTTCCACGTGGGTAACCTTTGTGTTGCCTATCCCATTCACTAGCATGTTCTTTTGATTTGATTGTTCTTCGGATCGAGCCCACAATAATATAATTAATTTATATGATTTTTTAAATACATAGTACGATGTAAATAATTATCATTTCTCCAAACATTAAAAGACGTCCCCTAAATAAATAAATAAATAAGAGACGTGTACCTAAGCATAATGATAGGAGATAATGTGATGATCAACAAAAGAATGATAGGGATTTCTCACAAAAAAGAATGATAGGGATAATGTCATAACATGACTCGTGGAAACCAAAGTGAAAGAAAACAAACAACAAAATTCTTGTGATCTTCGAAGAATTTGCATTTCCATTAAAAAATAAATATTTAAATTTGTTTAATCCATGCAATTATAAAGTCCATTTATTTTAGTTTCGGCAAGTTTTTTTTTGTTTGGATTCATTTTTTGAATATACATGAACAATTATTTTCAGTTCATAGCATCGGTTTTTTTTGTCATATAGTTTAGTGTTTTTTTTACAAAAAAAAAAAAAAATCACTTTTTTATTGGGTCATATAAAGCCATATACGTGATTATGTTGGACCATGTATTTTTTATTTTTTTTGTGGTGGCCGGAGTTCGAACCCCGGACCTTGCATATATTATGCATTGTCCATACCAACTGAGATAAGCTCACGATGACATATTGGACCATGTATGAAAGCAAGGATAAAAACCAAAAGTTTTAAATTTGCTAGGATTGAATCCAAACATAAAACTTTCAAAGACTACCATAAAAAATGTTATAATTGCAGGGACTAAAATTATATTTAAATAGTCCCCGTGAGCATAATTCAATTGGTAGGGACAATCCATTATTATATGTAGGGGCTGGAATAAAAATCATTTTTAAACAAAAAATACTTGACAAACAAATCATATTTAAGCAAAAAATAATTTTTTTTTGTTGAGAGAAGCAAAAAAATAAATAAATGAAATGTCTTATTTCACAAAAAGGTCTTTTTTTTATTAAATAGTCTATTAGCTAGACTCGCACGCTATAAATATTGATAAATGAAAAACCAGATATTTGAACTTTGATATATGTGTACCAATGTTTGTGGAACTTGCGAATCGAGTTGTATTTACATTCTTTTTTAAGAGGAATCCAGCTGCATTTACATGACAATAATAAGAATCTTTTATTTGATGGAAAGAAGATTTAAACTCCTAAAAAGATCATGACTCTCAACTTTGTGTGATTGGATGCGGTGGATTGGAAACAACTCATCACTTGTTTCTTTCTTGCCCCATTTTCACCCCTCTGTGGTATATGGTTAGATCTTGAATTGAAATATCTTCAGCTGATCCGAATGTGCTACAAAATCATCTTTGTTCAATTTATTCATTCTTCTAGAGGATTGTGAGCTCGTCGTTGTTTCTTGCAACTTATTTGATTATGTTGTATTTGAGTTATGTAGAACGAGCAGAACAACATAGTTTTCAACGTTAAGGAAAATACAATTCACCAGATGCTAGATAAAGTCAAATTACATTTGTTTTAGTGGTTGAAAGCTTATAATGTCAATCTTAATTTACACTCTCATATGTGGTGGTCGAACCCTTTTGTTTGTATGAGTATCAACTAAATCCTTTTGTTTCTTCTGTTTTTGGTTATGTGCCGACTATAAACTTTTGAGGTTCTTTATAGCACATCTTATGCTATTAAAGACTCTCGGTTGATGTTAATATAATCATTTTTGTTTGTTAAAAGAAAATTCTAAAAACGTTCAATAGTGCATCTCATTAGGTTCAACCTCTCTTATGTGGGGGATTATTTTTCTTCTACGTCTTCTTTTTTTATTTAAGATCCTAAATAATATTAACAAACTATATCCAAGTACAGGATGATTGAAATAGGCCACAAGAATAAGAGGACAATACACATCCTCAGCCAATAAACGATAACAAATATAACCAAAAAGTACCAAAATCGTGATAAAATTATTGCATATCCATCACAATCAAGAAGCATGATTTTCAACGTCTTCTATTTTTTGATATTACCAATTTTCAACAGCTTCTACGTCTTCTAACTTGGAGAATATTGAATTATTATATATTTATAGTGATGCCAACATGTATTGGCTTGTTAGAGCACTTATATTTGAAGATAATTTATTTTTCTACAATCGTTTAATATTTTATTTTCTTTCTATTTCTTTCTCCTCATCACATCTTTAAATTATCACATCTATTACATCTTACGATGGTCTCTTTTTATTTTTCTCTTAAGTAGTATATTGGGCGTTTGGATGTCTAATAACAGTTTTCATAATCAATATCATCATACTCCACTAAAGAAGGCTTAGATGAGAACCATGAAATGACACATGTCTAATCTAAATACGATTTCATACTCGAATGCGAGCTTAGACATGGAAAAACGTTAAACTTGGGAGAATTGACCGCTTATTTTGTTATACAAGATTTGATGAATTGATATTTGCACTTCAAACTCACATTTTTGTCTTGTATGAATCAATTCCTTATCAACATGGATAAACCTCTCTTGAGTTATATCTTACTTTTTTTATGTTAACTCTCTGATTTCTTTTAAAAAATGGTCACAGTAATCTAAAGTTCGGCAGAAAGGTAAGTAAAAACTGACCAAAACTTATATCTTAGTTATTTCCTCCTTTATTTTAAAAAAATAACATTGTGTATTTCTTTACTTATTTTTTTTAATGTATTTTTTGACTCCCCACTAACCTTTTTTAGAAGACAAAATCAAATCAATTTAGTCATTTTCCCATGTAACAATTTAGTGTATTATATGAGCAATGATATATAATAGTCACACAATAATGAAGTATTATTAGATCTATACGTAAAGAAATATTAGTTATAGTCTTTACAATAATTAGAAATATGATAAGATGACACGCATAAAGAACCATTGATTAAAACATTATTCTTTTTCTAATGAGATAATTAATTAAAGATTAGTTCTAGTATTTTATTGTCAAAGTTCCGTAACCTTTGCTTTTCTGTTTTCTTTTTGTTCCTATATATAAAGCTTACAACCCTTTTATTTTCACAATCAAATTGAACCTTCAAATTTTCAATCTTTTCAGCATCATCATCATCAATCTTTTCATCATCAATCAATTACCATCCATGGCATCTCAACCTAAAACTCAAACTCAAACTCAAAGTAACCTCACAATTTCAACATCACCAAAAAGTGAAAGTGGTAGCAACACAACAACACCTTTGCCAAAAGGACAGTGTTTATGTTCTCCGACGACACACGAAGGCTCTTTCCGATGTCGTTTACATCGTAGCTCATCTTCATCATCTTCATCAACTACTTCAACTTGGATGAAACGTAACAAATCCATGCCTAGTAATAATAATAAGCATGTTGTTTTTGTCACTCCAAACTCCACATGATGATGATATTGATGGGTCATGTTGATCATGGTATGGTATATACGACATACAAGGTGTTGTGAGTAGTGCCTTTTCATATGTACTTGTATGAATCCTACTTTGTAAGTCTTGATTAATTACTTGAAAATATTGTTAGGGTTAATTCTTGGAATTAACCTTCTTGTTCTACACATCTCAATTTGTCTATGATCAATTTACACACATTCATTAATTAGATTTAAATTATATTTTAAGAACTTTTTAATAATTAGATTTACTTGAATAATTATGTAAATATGTGTAGCTAATTTAATAATTTTTAAAAGAATTTTTAAGAAAACTTGAATAGCTAGTTTGATTCTTTGCCCAGAAATATATTATTCATTAATCTTCTTTTTTTTTTTTTCTCCAGGGGAATCATTCACCAATCTTGTTTTATACTTTTATTTCCATAGAATTGAATTTTAATCTAAATATAATTCGTCTAAATATTTTATGGATTTAGATCCTCGACATTTGGAGGAGTTTGATATATACTTGTTTTTATTTATTCTTGATATATAATACGGGGACATGTTGACTATATACGGGGAGGGATTCAAAAAACTATCAATTGAGGGGTTGAAGAACGAAAATAATTTACATGCAAAGACGGCGTAATTTTTTTTACACGTATATTCAATCAAATCATATTGTAAAATCACTTTATTAAGTCAATTTCACAAACTTTTAAAACTATTCGAATTTTGTTAAATAATTTCAATTGAAACGTATATTGACAATGTTTTTTTGGTACAAGTATTGACAATGTTTTTTTTTTCTAAAGAAGTATTGACAATGTGTATATATCTAATTAGGATGACAAAGTATTCTTACTTAACTAATGTAACTAATTATTATAAGTAACCAATAAATGTAATAATAAACTTTTAAAACATAAGTAAATACATGGTTAAACTACATAGCTACGAATTTTGGATTTTTATAAAATCCATATATTTGATCATTAATATATTATTGATAATAATCAACGGTGGATTAGTAAAATTCATTGTTTGTTTGTAATGAGTTATTAAGCACTCCTAGAGTCAACATATACCTACTCTTTATTAGTTTATATTTTAGTTGATCCTACTCCTACACCATTTTTTTTTGTTTATACTCTTTTATGTATGTGAGTCTAAGATGTTTTTGTAATTTTTGGGGATTTGTCCACAAGAAATTGAAAAAAAACTAGAAGAGAAAAATGGTCACACACAAAGATAGATTTTATCCATTTTAGTATATGATCCCATTTATGTGATTCGGATTGAAAGTATATATGATCATTTATGTGCTCTATTTTGGTTCACCCATTTTAAATAGTGATATAGTTTTTCTGGACAATGTGAAAACGGTTTGGAGTTGGATTGGATTCTAATGGTCTATGATTTTAGAGGTGCTGCGAATATATTATAGAATTGATTGAAATTGAAGATAATGTTGTACTACTACAATTATTTGATCAACAAGGGTTGAAGAAATTGATTAATTGGGATTGGAGATGTATTGAAATTGAAAGCAAACCCACCTAACGTCCAATGAAAACCATTGGCTTTAGAATCTTGATAAAGACAGTGCTATATTCTATAATGAATTAGATTTCATATTCCTCTTTGTCACTTTCTTAGTATTCCAATATTCAACAAGTTTTTTTTCAATGAGAAATGAACCCTATTTCGCGTTAATCCTCCAGTTGAGATGGAGCTTTAGTGGTGATCCGAAGTTCGATTGTAAGGTAATGATGGTTTGACAAAAACTTGTTTCATCTTAGACAAACGAACCTTTCATTGCCAACATAAGTTAAATAAATTCAAAAGGATTTAACTCAAATTTTACAATAATTTAGTTTGAATTTTATTGTTGCTAATGTGAGAATTTCATTGGTGGATAATATACAAGTGTCTTCGCTAACTCCTATTATTATTCAGTTTATCTGATCATGTTTATCTTTTAGTATCAATGTGCCTAAACTTTTTTTTCTCCGTAAAAAAGAGCATTTTATTAAATAAATAACTCTTAGTTACAAATGTGTTACTATGCAAATAAACAATCAATTGACCATAAATTTGTATGCTTCATGTGCTCTTATGGTAGAAAGACCCTTTTACAAAACATTTGTTGGAACACTAGTTAATTCTGGTAGAAGTTGGATAGAAAAACACAAGGTAAGATAAGAACTAGTGTGTGACTTAAAAATGTCTTATATTGATGAGCCACATCAACTAGCAAATGTTTATATAAGGGTGGAGTGACCTCCAAGAGTGTGCCCTTTGGATACACACTTTTACGAAGGGATGAGCGCTTAGAAAAATATATATCACACGCGACAACACGGGGGCTTGGGCTTGGATCAAAAAATAAATATTTTTTTATTACTTGAAAATGATAAATTAATTAATTTAATCATTATCCGAAAGCTTTGTTATGATCCGGATTTTTTCGGATATATCCAACTAAGAAACAGAAACACGTTTGCTTAAGGATTAAGCTGACTTAATCCTCAAGTCACTTGTTTTTTTGTTACGAACTCTCCTATAAAACGAAAGCTCGCTCCACTCATTCTTTACACAGAAATTTACAGTTGATGATTCTTGTGTTTTTCCTCTCTTCTCCTTCCTTCAACTTGTGTTGACGAGTCCTTCTTCTTCTACTCCTTTCTGTCCCGTTGGTTTCGATTTGAGTGGTCTAGGTATCATATATAGTGGTTTCAATCGAACGATTAATCAATATTTTTGAGGTGTATATTCTCAAACAATTACATACTGTACAATACGTAATTGAACAGTGTAATAGATTGTTTTATCCTAAAGGCGACGCGGTTGTTAGTCTACCTTGCACCGATAGGGATTTAAATTATGATTTGTTTAGAAATATACTTTTTCAAACATTACGACAAAATATAATAACAAATATCTTGTACTCCCTTGTTATTTTATTTGATTATCAAAAAAGGATCTTGTATTTTTAAGATGATTATGCATCGTTGTTACAATATTTTGTCGTAATGTTTGAAAAAGTATTTTTCTAAACAAATCAGAATTGAAATCCCTATCACGAGTTCTGATATATATTCTAAATCACTTTGATTACTTTAATCCTTGGAGTTATTTCATAATTGATAAAAATGTAGTTTTTTTAAAAAACTCTATAACTATCACATGATTAAAAAAAAAAAAACTGTTGTTTATATAGCATGGTGAGTGGATCTTATCCATATATATTCTTTTATTTATTTAAGTTACAACGACGTTGTTTGTTTAAAATTAGATTATAGGGATCTTTTTACATGTATTATTACAAATTTGAAATAAAATATATGTATAGGCAAAGAAGAAAAGTGGATTATTTAAAGGGATAATACTCATTTTGGTCTCAAGACGTGTAAAGAGTAGTAACAATAGTTCATCAATGAATCAAAATTCTAAAATAGTTTTTTATTGTGCATTTTGTTAGTCAAAATAGTCTCTGACGCTAAAATAATATCTCAATACTCAATATCTCTTTTGATATAAGGACTGAAATGACAATTAGTAAATATTTATAAGAATTGATATGACAATAAATAAGTATATTGCAGGATTAATATGACAATATTAACAAAGTATTTTGTTGTCAGACACTATTTTGACTAACGAATTGCAAAATCAAATATTATTTAAAAATTTCAGTACATTGATGGACTATTCTAGTTCCTCGATACACATTAAAATGACTATCACCCCTTATATGTGGAACCTAACTTGGATACAATCTACACAAAATAAGAGAAAAACAAATAAAGCCTAGTTGAGTTAAAATATCAATAATTTGTTGTGTATCAATTCAAAAGAATGTGCTAGCTAGACTTTATTTTAGAGTTATGAAATTAGATCGTGTGGTTCACCTTGACCTACCAAAATTCCAATAATGGTCCAGGTTAATCAAGAATTCGATTAGACTACACATTGGGTCAAAGCCAATAATGTCTTAATTGTAAATGTTCTGTTGAAAATGCACATGGATTGCTTGATGAAGCAGTTGAACATGATATTTCTAATGTTGTTACCTATAACATTCTCTTGATGTGACTTTGTGAACTGGGAAAGGTTGATCATAGGAAAAGTGAAATTTATCAGTTAGATACATTTTTTGCCAACAGCATAATAATGTCATGGGAGATAAGATCAGCTATTTGTAATGTAACAAATTAGTTGTGCCAACACCACTTTTTTTCTTCATATATAGTACTTGTGTGTTGGAAGATTAGATTGAAGTTTTATAGTATATTGAAAATTAAGATGTTATATATATACACAAAGGAGTGATATTTTGATTCTATGAGTAAGTGTGTTAACTTACTCCAAATCATGACCATTAATTCTAATATATATTAATGACTTAGATTAATTGATATGGAACACTCATCACCACAAAACAACAAAACAATTAATGTCTTTTAATTGATTGATATTTTTTTATTCTTCTCCCTTTGCTTT
>Ga0228710_1004403_pt1 | contig 22262 bp, 13 predicted proteins | sample MedpolnodulmetaG_FD_177995 | JGI IMG/M metagenome (GOLD analysis project Ga0228710, IMG submission 177995) | Root nodule microbial communities from Medicago polymorpha collected in Santa Monica, California, United States - pink nodules | ecosystem: Host-associated > Plants > Roots > Nodule...
TTTTTTACAGAATGTTCGACTAGGAGTTGAATATTAGATTGTTAGTTTTAAAATGCAGGTAAAGCTAAAGTATTGACTAATCCGTTGAGTATAATAAAATCATTACATGTATCTGCTTCAATGGTTAGAGGAATGGATTTAATAGAGCAGTTTAGACACCTGGGTTTAGTGTATGGGTTAACTCATAAGAGCGAGGTTTGATATGCTGAAAGTGACTCGTAATATTTTAGATGTGATTAGAGAAGTTCAAAAGTTAGATTTGCTGGGAAGACACTAAACAACCTCCGAGCACAATGACATTTCTACGGAAGGTTACTTTAATTTTGGCCGACATAATTTCTCACAACATATATGTGTGTGTGAATTGCTTTGCCTCCAAAACTGACTCAAACTTAAAGTCTAAATTTAAAATTTACCTCTAATTGATATTTTTAATCTCAAATTTATTTTTTTAACTTAATTTAATGTTAAATTGTACTAATAAAGATAATTTACATTCAAATAATTTAAAGTTAATTTTTTACGCATCCTACCAAGACATTTAGTATTTATGAAATAGTTGTATCCTTTTTTTGAGAGGATGAAATAGTTGTATCTTCTAGACTTATTTTGTTGACCATAGAATAAAGAGGAGAATTTTACTTTTTCCGTTATAATTTTCTTAGTCTTTGGTTGTTTATGAGCCACTTTGAAATTTATGCCTGCCTTTCATTTTTCTTAAAGCAAAATGGTCAGCATCAAGTGCACGATGAAATAAAGTGTCACGGATTGTGCATGAAAAATCATTACCGTGCCTTCTCATCAGGAAATATTTAATTTTCTATTGTAGAATAGTTACCTTAAAAATGTTGGAATTCTGGTTGATGCTTGGTTGGTCTTTTAGGAACAGGTCACCATCGGTAGCAGGTGGTTTATGTGGACGAAGATGGAGGAGAGTACTATATAGGAAATGTACCTTTTTGTAAATTTAGAAAGCATATTTGTTTGAAATTATACAAATGGCATCTTGATGGTAGATTACTTGGATGAGGGGTTCACCCTATAAAACTTATATACTCCTCAAATAATAAAGAATATTGTTAGACCAAAGGAATTTCACTTTTAAGACATTTTCCATTTTGATAATGACAAGTTAGGATATTATTTCTTAAAACATTTAAATAACTTTTTTTTTTACATATAGTTTTGTGAAAACGAGATTATAATAATTTAAAGTTTAAGTCCATGACTGAAGTCTGGTGGTGTTCGCTTGAGACCTTTAAATATACTCATCTTTAAGGTCTTATATTCGATTTTCTTTAATGGTTTGAAACTATCATCACCAAATTAATACAAATGGTTATTATTATTAATTAATGTATACTTAATTGATTTTTTGAATTAAATAGAAATTAATTTGCATAGCATACAATGGAAATTTTTGTAAATAATTAGTTCTTTTTTTTGTCAAGTAACCTAGTGGTTAGAGTTCATACAATTTAATTGTGGTGAGGTGGGTATGCGAGGTTCGAACCCCGGTCCCTGCATATAAAATGCAATATCTCTACCAACTGAGTTAAGCTCACAAGGAATATTTCTTATTATTTAAAAAACATAGAAATTGGACCAAATATAAAATGGAAAAATGGATGTTTTTTTTACAAATAAAGAAAAGCAAAAGGGATGTTGAAAATTAAAAAAAGTAGAAAAAAGGGGGCAGGAGGAAGAAGAAGTCAAGGAAGAAAGAAGGGAATAAAAAGAAGTGAGATATATTATTATTGGCGTAAGCAAAAGAAGCGGTTGAAGAAAAAGAAAAAGAAAAAGAAAAATTGTGTGATGTGATCGTAAATTATTATTGGATATTTGACCTTCGTTCATTGTTGCCATCGTTGACTATCTCATTTTTTATTTTTATTATATTATATTATATTATATTCAATTCTTCAATACTCCTTCCTACATTGAATTGAATGAATAAAATTGAAATTGAGTGTGTAAAGAAGAAACAAAATCAAAATACAACAGAAACACAATTAATTGATTTGAGGAGTTTCAGAGAAAGAAAGAAAGAATTCGACGATCAATGAAGAGTTCTCTGAAAAAGTTACGAGGTTTGGCACTTCACAATCATCATCATCATCATCACAAACATGATACAATTAACAACAAAACCATTCTTCCTCTTAAACAACTTGACGAACTTGAAAAGGCTACAAGGGTAATTTATTAGCATTCTTTCTCATTTCACCTTTTTATTTTAGGGTTTCTTACTTTGTTTCTTAATTAATTAAATTCCAGGAGATGCAAGACATGCGTGACTGCTATGATACCTTGCTTTCTGCCGCTGCCGCAACCGCCAGCAGTGCTTATGGTATGTATTTTTCCATTCATTCATATAGGATTCCGGTGTAATTTTCTATGTAGATATGTGAATTATGTAATGTAATAATGTACTAATCATGTAATTATACAGAATTCGCTGAGTCATTGCGGGACATGGGCTCTTGCTTGCTAGAGAAAACTGCTTTGAATGATCACGAAGAAGAAACTGGTACCACTTCTTGTTTCACAGAATTTATCAAAACAGTTTTTTTCAACTTATTTTCATAAAAAAGCTCTCACACACACACACACACACGATGATAAGTGTGCGCTTGTGCTATAAGCTGCAAATAAGTTGTATATCCACCTCTACAAACTTCACTAACCTCTTTTGAACTTTACTTAACTACTTATTCTGTTGCTGCAGGAAAGGTTCTTCTTATGCTTGGAAAAATCCAGTTCAAACTTCAGAAACTTATTGATAACTATGTATGTAATTCCCTATTCCATCCATATTTTTTACATTTTTTTTTGTTTTTAATTTTCTCTGTTTTTCATTACTTTTCTTTTCAACATTATTTCAGCGTTCCCATATAATTCAGACAATTACGGTTCCCTCTGAGTCACTCTTGAACGAACTTCGAATTGTTGAGGTCAGTTTTTTAACATTCCTTTAATTTTAAAATTTAATGTCATTATCAAATTTTACTTTCTGTTTTTATCCTAGTTCATTGTCCCTCCACAATTGAATTCCTTACTCGAATCAGTTTGTATTTAAGCTTTTAGACAATATTATGTTTCTATAAAGTAGACTATTGCTGAGACATCCTGATTATAGGAAACCTGAAAAGGCTAATATGGCTCCAATTTGATAAAGGGATACGGCAATGTTGTCAATCAAGGATAGCAGAAAATAGCATATTGTTAAAATTCTGCTACGCAATAGTGCTATAGCGCTACTATAGCTGCTGTTTGACAATAGCGATTTGTCCAAATTCCGATACATTATAGCCGTATAGCGCCACCTACAGATACTGTTTAACAACACTGGGATAAAGTGGTGAATGACAGATCAGTGAAGGATTTAAGTACAAAATGCAACATCTTCTAAGATATTTATACAATCTCTTTTAACTTATTCATCTAGATGTCCCAGAACTAGGATATGTGCCGAAAGAATCCATACCCCATCTTTATTCTTTAGTAGCTTCATAAACTCACAAGCTCGCTCTTCGGCATATCCGTATATGGAGACACAAGAACGTTTTTTCCCAACACTCATGAAGGTTTTCAAACATAGGATTCTTCCAGAATCTCGAAGACTTTTTTAAGTTCTTATAAATATAAAGTTACCCAACTCTTTGTCCGTGCTATAACCTTATAATATAATTATTTAATTCTGAAATTTAGGCAGTGTAGTGAACGTGGTCATTAAAATTTACTATATCTTGCTATGCTATTCTACGTGGAAGATCTTTTGTAATTTTGATCAGTTTTTTTCTTTTCTGTCTTAATACTGGAGCAGGAGATGAAGCGACAATGTGATGAAAAAAGGTTTGAAAAGTTATGTTTGATCTAATTTATTTTCTTCTTTAAATGTGATACATTTCTTATCATTTTTTAATATCTGCAGAGATGTATATGAGTATATGGTAGCAAGATACAGAGAAAGAGGTAGGTCTAAAGGTGGCAAAGGAGAAACTTTTACATTGCAGCAGCTGCAAGCTGCTCGCGATGAATATGACGAGGAGGCCACATTGTTTGTTTTCCGATTGAAATCTCTAAAGCAAGGACAATCACGTAGTCTTCTAACACAGGCAGCACGTCACCATGCTTCTCAGGTTCGTCTTATCCCCTATTTCTGTAGAACCAGGAGTTCTTATTTTCAAATTTTATGATGATATCTTGATACTCATGCATTCTGTTACCCCCTAAAACAGTCATGTTTCTTCAAGAAAGCAGCCAAATCTCTTGAGACAGTAGAGCCGCATGTGAAGTCAGTAACCGAACAACAACACATTGATTACCATTTCAGTGGTTTGGAAGAGGAGGATGGGGATGAAGGTGATGATGGAGACGAAGACGACGAGGGTTATGATGAGAATGATGATGGGGAACTTAGTTTTGACTATGGACCAAATGAACAGGAGCGAGATGTTTCTACATCTAGAAATTCAATGGAGGTGACTACCTAAGTAAACACTTATTTGTAATCTCCCTCCCTAGAAATGGGTGTCTAATGTAGATTTACTTATTAAATCTGCAAACAAGTCATTGTGCACACATGCAATTGTGGGTGAGGGTTTGTATTATTCCTACTGCATGCTAAATAAAACATAAGTATAATTAAAATTAAATAAGAAATGAATGCTTTCCTTGGGCGAAATTACAGTGTTAAGGCCTTTATGGGGCCATGGTCTACTAGCTTTAGAGTTTTTTTATTTCCTGAACTCGATATCCGGCCCAAGAACCGACTAATTCGGGGGACTAATCCCACCATCTACTAGCTTTAGAGTTGTCAGAACTGCAGAGTAGTTTTGTAGTATTATGTGCAGAAACTATACATCCTTGTTTGTTTGAATGTCGTTAATTGTGAAACAAGCAATTTAGCTTAAATTGCTCTCATGTTGATTTTGTATGGCTTAACTATGTTGGCTTCCTTGCAGCTGGACCAGGTGGAACATACACTTCCCAGAGGTTCACCAGCAGGAGGTGCTAAGGTAAACAGATACTTTCAATTATCCTTTGTTTCTTTTTAGTATGAAATTTAAAGTACATAAGATTATAATTAATGATTCATTGTTTTAATTGCAGGAAAACTTGGATAAGCTTCAAAGGAATTTGTTTTCTTTTAAGGTTAGGGCAGGGAGCCAATCTGCCCCACTTTTTGCCGATAATAAACCTGATTCCAGTGAAAAGCTGAGGCAGATGCGCCCATCGTTATCACGAAAATTCAGTTCATATGTGCTACCAACTCCAGTTGATGCGAAGAGTCCAATCTCTTTTTTTCCAGATAAACCAAAGCCTTCCACAATGCAGACAAATTTAAATGAACCAACAAAGAACTTGTGGCATTCATCCCCATTGGAACAAAAGAAACATGAAAAAGATATCAGAGATGAACATTCTGATCCTACTATCAGAAACACTCAGTCTGTATTAAGGGAAAGCAACAATAATGCTTCCTTCACAAGACTGCCGCTTCCTTTGGTAGATGGTCCTGCATCCTTAAATCATGACAATGTTTCTGCTTACTCTAAAAAGATTAAAAGACATGCCTTTTCCGGCCCACTGACAAGTAATCCTTGGCCTACCAGACCTGTCTCAATGGAAAATATTCAGTTGTTCTCTGGACCTCTTTTGCCTACTCGAATCCCTCAGCCTCCATCATCATCCCCCAAAGTATCTCCTAGTGCTTCTCCTACTATCTTGTCTTCACCTAAAATAAGCGAGCTTCATGAACTTCCAAGGCCTCCAGTCAATTCCCCGCCCAACTCTAGGCTTTTAGGTTTGATGGGACATTCAGGTCCATTAGTGTCTAGAGGTCAAAATGTTTCCGCTGCAAATAATTTGGTTGTTTCAAGTGTAGCATCTCCACTGCCAATGCCACCGCCCATGTCTCGTAGTTTCTCTATACCTTCTTCTGGTAGTGCTCGAGTTGCAGCATTAAATGGGCCAAGGGCACGAGAATCCTCTCATACATCATCTCTATCAGAGGAAATTGCTTCTCCTCCGCTAACGCCAATTGCATTATCAAGTAGTCGGCCGTCGTTAGATGGCTGAGGCTGTTGCTCTGGATGTTTGGGCTGGAGGTAATAATAGAGTTTTTTTTTTCTTTCATAAAAAAACCTTTCTCTATATACTTTTATTTTGTTTTGCTGGACTTGTTTATGCATTTGCTGTTAGTTATGAAATTTGACTATGGAAGAGTTTAGGTTTCTTGTATAAATGGCAAAACCTTCTGTTAGATCATGTGCCATTAATAAATATCATAGGAGAACCAGGCAGGTTAGGCTAGTCTCTTAAGCAGGTAGTTATGTAGTTATGTTTGCGTTGGCAGTTATGTGTTTTAAGAATTATGACAAATTAGGAATTGTGGAAAAGAGGGGCCATTCGATTATTTGGATAGAGGACTGGAATGGAGAGACCAAAATCTCAAACTTATTGGAAGGGATTTTTTAGAAGCAGAATCCAGTGTTTACTGATAATAAACTTCTTGTTTCTTTTCTAAATAAACAGTATAGATACCAGTTTATATCAACTAGTATCAGAGCATCGATCTTGGAACTGTGATACATCATACCAGACATGGAGATTTTGGTGTTTGACGTCGTCGACGATGCCTACTGGTGGCTATTTTGCACGGATAAATATTTCGGTTATAAGGGTACACCGGGGATGGAGAAGTTGCAGAAGCCGTGACTGCGTTGCGTGGATATGCTCGTCATTGTTGAGACAGGTGGCACCACCGTCATCCACATGCAAGTTAGGAACCATTTGTCGATGCCTTTCTGTGGCGTTTTAAAGTGGAGTATCGAGATGTTTTTCCTCTAACAGGCGACAAGGGTGTGGAAAGGATGCCGAAGATGATGGACCAAGTATTCATCTTGAGAGTGAAATTGATAGAGTCAAATCCTTACGCCGACTCTAATTTCACTTTGATTCTGATTCATTTGAAGCCATGGTTTGTGACACCATCTTCGACCCTTCCAATTTCTCGCACCCACTTCCAGTTTCTGGTGCCACCCCTCACCTTGCATCACTCAATTTAGCATATCAACCAACTTTGGTTTTTGAACCCAACAACCCCACACTTCCTATTACAAAATTGCCCAATAACCAAACTATTGTGATGATTCTGATTCCATCATTTGATTTGATTATGACCCCTTCAAAGCAAGAATACTTCATACTATGGAAATGCACATCGATCGGATCCAATATTTACAAAATGAAGAAGTAAGGAAACAAGAAAAGTATACTGCAGAAACTGTTCCCGGGCACAGCATCAATCACCCTCTGTTTTGGATTTGGAAGACAGAAACTCAAGGTTTTCAATACTGGCATTAAGAGGATGCTATTTACCACCATACCAAATAGGGGTTGTATGGATGGTAGAGGGGCACTTAAGTGGGTTTTGGTGGAAACAAGGCCTACTGCGGCCATACTATATTTTTGGGCCAAAATTACCACCCAAAATAGAGTATATGATCCGTACAAAAAAATTACTTTTCTCCCTTTCAAAATTGCTCATTCCCTTGACCCAGTGGGAGTTAACTTACGCTCGGCATTTTCAGTGGTATTTAACTCACGCTAACACTTTTAAGACCGGTTGACCCGACTTAAAGTGATTGAACCGATCTAAAAAGTGCCATCGTGAATTAACTACCGCTGAAAAATGTCGAGCGTGAGTGGGTCAAGGAAATGAGCAATTTTGAAAGGGAGAAGAGCAATTTTCCCATACATAGGTTCTCATGTTTCACACATTGTTCTACCATTATATTTGAAGTTATGGGACCCAAGTGGACATTTATATAATCCTTCACCTTGAGTACAAGGTGATTTTTGTTTGGAGGGTAGATCACGTGTCATTAATAAATATCATTAGAGAGCCAGGCAGGTCCAGGCCAGTCTCTTAAGCAGGAGGTTATGCAGTTATGTTTGTGTGTTGCAGTTATGTGTTTATGAATTGTAGTAAATAGGGAAGTTGTGGAGAAGAATGGTCAATTTGTTATTTGAATAAAGGATTGGAAGGTAGAGACCAAGACTCTCGAATTTTTTGGAAGGGAAACCACTGGTAACCGTAGAGTAGACCACCCGTCTCAATTCTCTGAAGCAGAATCCTGTGTTTGTTTACTTATAATAAACTTCTTGTTACTCTTCTGAATAAAGAATATAGATACCAGTTTCTATCATCTTCCTCTCAATTTGCCTGATTTGAAATGGGATACATTGGAGATGATGTTAATACATAATTCCATAATATGAAGTACCTGAAGCACCATTGGTATTGGGAGAACTATTATTTAGCAAAGTTATATCTTCAAAATAAACTAGGTGACCTTCATACAAATATTTTTCGTAAATGCTCATTGTGAGTTTTGTTTTTAATTGACGGGATACAAAATTTAGGACTTCGTGCTGTAATTATCAGGCAAGATTTTTTCTTATAAATAAAAGTAGTTGCTTGTTCCATATGATTATTATTGCCATGTTACCATCATCATTATTGTAGGTTGAAAGCCTTATTATGTTCTTTGTCCCTAATACCAATTCTTAGAAATTTAACTTCAAAGATTTGTCTTCACTTTTTTCTCAGGGATATACATGTTTTATACCATGCAATGAATCGAGGTTTGGTGGTTGTGCAGATTAATTCCTTTCTCTTCTAAAGCTAATGCTATTTCCGGCCTGGCGAATCAAGCTTAGGTTCAAGTTTTGCTTACTTTCAATTATGTAAATATTCCTTTTACTCTGTATTCTTTTATCCGGTCATTATCATTGTTAATTCAACCTTGTAATGAGTTTTGATCTTGTTTTTATTCAAATAATAAATGCCCATAAGTTCTATTGTTGAAATATACATTAAGCAATTGACAGCAACCGGTCAAATATGCCTCACCTTTGCAAGTCATCTAGTTGTATTTAAATTTAGTGGAGGAAGAAAGATCTTCTCGATTTTTCAAAAGAAATGAAGAATTCAATTACTTTTAGTTTAGGTACTTAAAGGCTCACATTTTAAGAACTTTTGATACGATCAAGTTTTTATACACTCAAATAGATTTAAGCTGTCCGTTTTTTATTCGAAAAATGAAAGATCCTTTACTCTCCGTAGGTGATTTAAGTTTGTTTTTAAATCAATTTCGAAGACAATTATTTTGCGAATGGTATGTTAATCAGGAAAGCACAAGTTTACCTATGACAAAATGGAAAAGTTATCCAGATCAAGGTTAAATTTTAGCTTCTAAGTACTTGTTATAAAGAAGTAGTACTAAGGGATGTATCCACGGCAAGTTCTATGGGGGTATGTGCCCCCACTAAAATACCATTTTCCGTTCTTTGGTATCTAGTTCCTTTGGCAAATATGAATGAATGGTTAGTCAATACCATGTTTCTACAGCCACATAGAGAAGTAGGAGCTTCTCCCTACGAATTAGTTAGCACACAACACATGTTATATAATGATGTGATGTTATAAAGTCACCTTCACTAACATTTCTCATCAGTGTCCTAATGAATGTTTGCATTTGTTTGAGAAAACCCTAAAAAAAATCTTAGGACGGACAACTTGTATAGTATGAGACGAGTTTCAATTAAGACATATATCAATATTACAAACAGAGAGACAACCCAAACCATCCGTACTAGCTGTAAAGAAGATTTTTGTAATTCAAATACATAGATCTTCACATCACTCAATGGTTGTAGTTTTGCACGAGGATTTGCAATTTTCATTTGCAGTTTCCTCCAACATCATATCTGACGAATCCCATTAACTCTGGACCTGTAAGTCTTGGGTTGTTCTTGAAACTGAAGAAATATAAAAAGATCAAATTACATAATAAGAGATAGTGTTCTTCACAGTATTACATTCACTAGTAACTAGTTACTCATGCACTTAGTGTTACCTTTGTTGAGATAAGTTGGAGAAGGAACCGTATGTGGGGAAGGTACCACAGAGATCATTGCTTGACAGGTCTCTGCACATCACATGAAAATAATTAACCAAATGAAATTATAAGAGCTAGCTGGAGTGGAGAAGCTCGAATAAGATAAGAGACTCACAAAATCTTGAGATTTTTCAGTTTAGTGAGTTCCCTTGGTATTCTTCCTGTCAACTTGTTGTTGTTGAGTCGCCTGCATAGCATCATATAATATATTTTACGATCAATCACTCTGTAGCACTGACACCTCTAATGAAAGTTGTGTCCACCGACACATGTGATTACATTCAAAGAAAGAATCAAGTGTCTCATATTATTATCGGCGCCGACTTGTCACCGTCTAGTATCTGTGTCAGTGTCAACGCTTCATAGCTCAATCACGTATTTAATTCTTGTGAATAAATTGTAATAACTTACAAGAATTTGATATTAGAGAGCTTGGAGAGGGTGGGAGGGATAGAGGCAGTGAGATTGTTGTGGTAAAGACCCAAGCTAATTAGGTTCTTCAGGTTTCCAAGCTCTTTTGGTATTGGACCCACCAGTTCATTCTTGTACAATTCTCTGCAATCAACAGTATTAATCAATTTATGTCAAAGTTCAGTTTCACAAGAAAGAAATATTAAGATAAGAGCTTAACTAAGTTGCTTACAGAAACTGAAGATGGTGAAGGTTCCCTAGTTCAGGAACCAAATGACCAGAAAGTTTTGCATGTCCAAGGTCTCTACAATGCATACATGAGGAACCAAATTAATTAACAGTGTTGAGCTGAGTAAATAATTGATAAGGTTGAAGAAAAGAAGAGAAAGTAAAAGATAGTTACAGTCTAGTAACGTGGTTATCACGATCACAGGTAACATGAAACCATGTACAAGGATCCACCAAAGTGGGGTCCCAACTCTGTAGAATGTTATTTGGGTCTTTTACAGCTCTTCTGAAAGCATACAAGGCATCACCTGTTTGTTTTCATCAGACAGACAGAACATCAAAACAAAAGATTCTTTCTTTCATATTATGTATGTGTATGCTTGTTTGTATGTATCAATCAAAACAAAAGAGACAGTACTTTACTTACCTTCAGAGTTTGCATTTGCTACATCAAAAGGGTATGATAATAAGAGAATAGTAAAAATGGTAACAACATGAAAAGGTGTGCTTGTATCCATTAAGCAACCCTTTTTGAGTTTGAAACTTAATTGGCGCAAAGAGAGAATGAGAGGGAGAGGTTGATGATGCTTCTATTTTTGCATAACACTAACATGAATGAGCATATATATATATATATATATATATATAATGTAACAAGAAGACCACAACTTACTTTTTCTATAGTGCAACTATATTATATTATATTTTATTACATTATGCATTTGGAATGGAATCACAATTTTGGATTTTATAGAGCCAGTAAATGTAAACTACCTTTCTTCCACCTTTGTTTCTCTCTCTATTGACACACAATTATAGCAATGCAATCCTATGTGTAAATGTCAATTATTACTCTTTTCTTTTCCTTGTGAGATGATGTATTTGTCATTTGGCTGAAGTGAAACTATTTATCTATAATAATATTGTTTGTTACCCATGATCTTATATGACATAATGTGAGTAAGTGGATCAAGAACGTGAAAATGTATATTCAACAAACACATTTAACCTTCTACGATAGACACTTTTTGGAAAGGCTTATCAACTGAGCACAAGTCTAGTCGACCCATGCATTCAAGCAAAACCATTACCACGGGTTTAACTGAGTACATTCACTACAACTTAGATTTCTTCAAGGGGAAGCAATATCAATAACACAACGTGGTCCAACTCCATTAGCAATTTGAAATTAAGCAAAGTACTTCAACTTACATGGTTATAGCATATTCACAAAAGACGACTTTAGGACACAAGTCCTAAGTCCAAGACACCACATAGTGCGTAGTCCATATTCATCGAAATAAAACTCGCTAACTTAAAAGAAGGCACATTTTTCATAGATATACATACAGATAATATGTGATTATTATTAAGTTTTAAACATTTTAATATGCATAAGCAAACATATCAGCTATTCTATTTCTTACAAAAGATTAGGCCATCTCACGATTCTTTAATGTAAGATATGTTTTTTTGCTTCTTACAAAAGTCATTTGTAAGGATCGTTATTCTATTTCTAGATCAACTCTTTATTGTAGAATCAATCAACAATAGAAAAAGGAAGTCAACTAGGGGATTTGAAGGTATATCATTCATTTCGGATTCTTAATTTATTTTAAGAGAAGCACTAGAGTGGAAATTTGTTAATGTTCTTATACGTGACATGACAAAGTTAAGAATCCCAAATTCCACTTCTATAGTTGGATATATGTTCATGACGTCTACCTCTTCAGATCAATGAAGTTAAACCCGTCCTTAATTAACTCTTTGGAGTAATGTGGAGAAATTAATTGTTAATTTCTACTAAAATCTTGCGGTGGGTACCTAAAACAAGAGATGTGTATAAATACATTGGCATCTGTTTTTTTTTTAATTACAAATATTAATAATTAATTATTAGATTAATATCTACTCTTTTGATAGGGTTTCAACCACTTCGTAGTGGCTCAAATTCTTTATTTCTTAATCTAAATTTGTTGAACTATCCTATATCGATAGTTACTATATTGAATTCTAATGTTCCTTTAACTTAGATTCGGTAATGAGTGGTATCATTTCAAAGCAAAAGAATAATTGTTTGGTTCTTTTAATTTTTAATATCCAGAAAATTATCTGGGCCTCTAATTGAAAAGCAGGGATGAATAATACTCATATTCAAAACTCCAATTAATAAAAAAAATTAATCAATGTATTACTCTTTATGATTGGACACGTAAAAGTAAGCTCTGAAAGTGAATAGATCAATTGTTTCTACTTTCTAGCATACTTTATTTTCTAGTTGCTTTGCCAATCTATGTGAAAAGCATACTAAAAAAAAAAAAAAAAAAACTTTTTTTTTAATGCATGTTAATGGGTCCAAGTCCACTACTGGTTTTGACTTGGGATGGTTTAATGTGTTGAATTGCTTGACAACATGAGACATGCCTTCTTTTTCGATAGTGGGATGGACATTAACAGCACCAAAGATTTACCTTTGTAGTCCAATATCATCATCTCTTCATTAAAAGAAGTGATATTGGAGAATTCAGACTTAGACCATAGACCACTGCTATCTTTTTGTCTCATTATTTTTTGACAGATGTTTAACTCTTTTCTTTTCAATCTTATTCATAACATTACTCGAGTCTCAAATACATCCAACAAAACATTAGTTGAGTGAATAGACAATTTCGTCTCTGAAATTGTAACCATCGAAAATTTCATCTCGAACTAGTAGTATAAATATCATTCGTTAAGTCGCTTAAAATCTCCCTCCTCACTTGCTACAAGCAAGAAAGGGCCTTGCCTTCCGCTGATGATATGCCCGCCTTCCGTTGATGATTTCCCGCCTTTAGGGGGTTAGACCTGTTGGTAACTCATATTTACCAATTTTGTATGGAATTGTAATACATTAGTCAAAACAGTTCATCAATAAGTTAAGTTGTTAGACAGCGTCACATGACTCGTTAAATGAAAGTAGACAGTGATATGAAATCAATATAGAAGATGATTATATATACATTTGTCTTGCTATGAAGCCCCGATACTTCAGAATGGATGACGTACCGTATCCATTGCATTGATACCTGCCCGATACTTTCCGATACGTATCAGGAGAGTATTCGAAGATTAAATTTTTTTTTTTAAAAATAATTATCTGATATTTCCCGATACGTATCAGGAGAGTATCCAATAATTATCCTGCATCGATACCTGCCCCGATATTTCTCAATTAATGTTAACTAAAATAACTTAACTCTTGAGTACTAATGTGTTCTTTTTTGGATATAGTGCTTCTCTTTTGGATCGATATAGTATAACACTAACAATGTTCCTTTTGGATATAGTATAGCACTGATGGTGCTCTTTTTAGGATATATTGTGTATGTAATTGACTAATCATCAATTTCTTAATCGTCAATATTATTTATATTTATGTTGATGCGCTACGAGCCTATGACTGATTTCTTTTATTTGTTAATATATTTGCATATTAAAAAACATGATTATAATTATATTGTACATTTAATTATATAATTTTTTTTATTAACGTATCTCAGCCGTATTGTATCTTGATTTTTGAAATTTATTTGTATCAGCGTATCGGTGCAGTATCGTATCCGTATCGTATCTCGTATCCGGACTTCACAGCTGCTGCATCATGTTGTTTAGTGGCTAAACTTAAAATAGGGACCATTTTGATTGAAACATGTTACAATTTCAAGAAATAAACCGGCTATTCATTATATTGTTGTATAAACCAAAATATCTTTGGATAAATAGTCATTAATGTGTCTTTTGCTAGTAATTTTATAGACTAAAATGATTAATAAAAGACACATTTGGTGACCAAACTCAATAAGATAAGATAAATTTAAGAATATGTTTATAACTTTGATTCCTTCAAAGACTATAATAATATATGACAATTGGCACTTTTAGAGTCGGCTCAAGTGTAAAATCACCAAACATCACTTTAGGCCTAAAAAAAATTACTTAATAAGAAACTTTGTATTCTATTATTTTCTTAACTAAATTAAATCGATTACTTTATTTTCAATTTAAAACAAAATGCTAAATAAAATTGATTGCATCAATTTAATATAGAGCGGTGCTATTTATCCCGATAGAATTAATCACGAACATTTCACGAAGGAAAATTAGCCAATTGAATTGGTTGTTGTCGGAATTCATGGGAGGCTATGGGTTGTTTTTTTGTCATACATTGGATAGTTTTGAGATCGGGACATTTTCGTGAGATTTCCTTCGCTATAAGTAGCAATTTCCTTTAGTATAAATGATTTTATATTCGAAAATGTTTAAGTGATAAAATTCGAACAAAATTTTAGTTATATTATTAAAATACTATTATGAAATTTAAGAGTGTCATATCTTATAATTTATTTTATATACGTTGGATCGACCTTGAATACATTTAAAGGTCTTAAGGTTTTTAAAAGAATTTAAGATAAAAAAAAAAAAGCAAGGACTAAAAATTTGTAACAAAAAATTTAGAGAAACCAAAATTTAAAGACTATTTTTAGAGAAATAAAAAATAAAAGTTGGTTCAATTAAAAAAACCATAAATATATTTAACCATTTTCCCCGCGGTTTCTTCCAATTAATTCTATACGAAAAATGAGTGTTTAATGAAAACCTCACGTGTAAAGGAAATTATCATGGTTGCTTGACTGTTGATCACTGATATATTAAAATTCAAAAGATGAGTACATTCATATGAGTACATTTTTCTCTTTAAATTAAATATTGTTTGGGTTGAACTCGACATTCATAGAAGAGTAATAGTTGAAATGTTAACTTCAATCAACAAATCTTCATCAGATGCATAAAAACCAAAGATAGGAGGGAGGGACCTTGACTTTTAATTGAAGATCTACAATAGTGACTACTTTAACTAATGAGCATCAAACTAAACATTTACATCTATTGTTAGTGAAGAAACATAAATAATTATAAATGAAGAGGATCTTAATTCGTTGACGGGTGCTAGTAGAAAATGATGCTATATAATGATCATCTCTTTTCACTTTCTCGCATACTTAATTTAATTAATTGTACTAAAATAAATGAGTGTTATTAAAATAAAATGATATGTCCAGTAAATATAGCTGAGTTGATTAGGACATTACATAATATATTCAAGAACCAATGTTTGAACCCCAAACACCCTACTTATTGATCTTAAAAATGAATTTCGAACCACTATGCTACTTAAAAAAAAACTACAATGATATAGAATTATTATGAAACTGAGTTGGTAATTTTTTTTAATTGCTAGATTGAAAATATTAACATTAAAAAATTATAAAATAAATAATATATACATGTAAAACTCATCTAAGCTACAGAAGATGCCTTAAAAATAGTGATGATGATGATGATGCTGATTGGGCTGTAACATGAATTGAGGAAAAAGAATTGAATTAGCAGTTACCAAGTTGACATTCGAGACCTAAGTTCCCGCCATTTCAATGCAACACCTTTTTTTTTGTTTTCTTTTGAGAGTACACTTTTATAAAATGACTTTTTGTAAGGTTTATTTATTTTTTAATTGAAGCGACTTTGGTAATTTTTTTTCAATCAACAAAAAGAAATATGCCAAATACTGCATAATAGATTGGTTAGATTATCTTGTCAAAAAAAAAAAAGATTGGTTAGATTATGCAATCTCCACCTTCCCTAACTTAGTTCGAAACGAGCAAAAGAGAATATCACATAATAGATTTCACGTAAGATTTTAATATTTTCAAGTTGCAAACAAATGATTTTGTCAAAAAAAAAGTTGAAAACAAATGATATTTACTCAGTATTATTCTATAAGTCATACATGCATTAGAAAAATAATTAAATATCATATTACAAAAATGAAAAAATGTTCTATATATTTTTATATGAAAATCAATCAATAATGTTTAAAGAAAATTAGACAAATTTATTAGAGAATTGATATATGAATATCAAATTGGACAACCCACAATGTATGTTTATATCTTTGCTATATAATTTCCATTTTAGAATTTTTATTTTAGCGGCCTTGATTTACGAGCATGGTATTTGAAGTGAAAATATATACAGTGTAAGATGTGTTGTCACGAGTGTAGTTGTATAAATAACAACTCTAAATTTGTAAGACCTAATTATTTCAAAACTGTTAAAACTAAAAATGTATAAACGAGTTATGTGCTTGTGTGAGACCGCCTAAGTATCTATGTGTGCTAGACCAAAAAAAAAAAGTATCTATGTGTGAGACCATAGATGTAAGTATGTTCATAGAGATGAATATATATCTAACAACTCACGCTTGAACTCAAAAACACTCCGACCAATTACTTTAATGCTCTCCCAAGAAAAAACATTAGTATACCCATGTTTGTTTCTTTTATTATTGGAAGTCCTGCATATGCATTGTCAATGGCTTTTATATTACAACACCACCTCTGTTCTCTTTGTTTTCTGCCATTTTTAATGCAATGCTTCCCAATTCCAAACATTGCCTGCATCTGACAGTAGCCATGTATTGCTCTCTCAAAGAATCCATTAACAAAGTACACCCTTGATTAAATGCATAATTAAATCATTTGACTTTAGTCTTTAAAAATTTCCACACCTGTAGTTTTGCATGTTCAACCATCTGAAAAATATTATCACAAATCTGACTAAACAATTTTGCATTTCTTAATCTCTAAATCCCCTAGACAATAACAAACAAAAATTGAACTTCATTCACCTCAAAAGGGCATTCAAAAAACAATACAATGACTTCTCTATACCATGGCCACCAATACATATGCTTCTTCCCCATTCAAGATACCCCTTTTTGATCAATCGTCTTTTGTGGGGAGTCTATGCCATAAAACAAATTCCACACCAATTGGGAAATCTTTAATAGTGTCATCTTGTTCTCAACGAGTGAAATTGCAAGTTAGGATAGAAGCAGAAGTTTTGAAGAATAAATCCTGCTAGAAGAATAAATCTTACAAGCAAAAGTGTCATCATTTTCTAGAGGAGTAATATTGATTTTGACATGTTTGTAAGTTTTGAAGTAGAATTGATTTTGCTTCTAGGATTTATTCTTCTTGAAGAAATTGCAAGCTTTTGGTTTCTACATTTGATTTTAGCCCGAAGTTATTGTTCAACTCACATTTATCTAAACATATCCAAACAAAAACCACTTTACATTTAACTCACTTTTAGTCTGAATAAATTATACATAATCAATTATCACCACCTCGGAACCAAATACACGCTTAAACGGAACAACTAGCTCCTCTTCAAACCTATAAATTACTTCATTTACAAAAAAGTTGCACTGGACCAGTGGCAACAGTGGTGTTGCTGCATCCCATGGGTTCAACTCCCACCAGTTGCGACGTATCATTTGGGAGACAAAGGATAGTTTGGTGGCCGGGGTGGATGAGTTAGGGAGGGGTTCGATTCCCACCCACAACAATAACTAACAAAGGATAGTTTTCACATTCACATTTTTTTACCGAGCAAACATCATTTCTATACTTACCCCATGCCCAATGATCCTTCTCATGATCAATAGTGGAAATTTTCATTATTACCTATAAGTAATCCTCCAATAACTCGCAGAAACAACATCCTTCTACAATTACCAGACCACAATTATTAGCATGGGCGAAGTTCAGTTTTGAACTGGAAACCATATGTGAACCAAACTGGTTTGCAGTTCAGGAAAACCAAACCAGTTCTGTTTCGTCTTTAACCGAACTGAACAGGTTCTTTGTTTCAACTCACTAGTTCAACAACACCAAACTGGTCTCAACTAAAGTAGTTCTGTACAAACTGAATTGAACTGTTGTAATATGAAATCGAATTGAACCAAACTGCTACTGCATGCAAAGCAAGTTCAAAAAAAAAAAATTTCTCTTTTCTAAAAACTAGTTTAAAAATGTCTGATATAAAACTTATGATCTCCCAATAAAAACATTTATTCTGCCATTTAATAAAACCTTTAATGTGAAAATTCCATGGCTGCAGAAATTATGATCAAAATAATTTTTTTAACCTTTGCCATGTATAAATCAACAATTTGAAAGGGAACCTGTTTATATAACATAGCCATGAGCTCAACCTAATCAAGTATCTACAACATCTATATATACTATCTACAACACCATCTAATCAGTAAATTATTCCAGCAGTGAAGATAAATTTGAGAAGTTCACATCTACTATCTACAAACCATTGGTTGCTCAAATTATAAAGCACAAACAAACCAATCAAGAATCTACTTATCAGATTTATGTGAAAAGGCTACATGAGAGGAGAAACGAAAACGAATCACTCATGCACATGGACTAAAAAATGAAGGCTTTGGTAATAAAGGGTGAAATGTTTATAGTAAGAACTAAGAAGAGATGAAATGAATTGTAAGTGGTGTAATAAATTCCATCAACTTTAAAGTCTTGCACATATATTCTTAGCATATCTAGGAAACTAGTGAGTATACAAATTGGAACTTGAGATCTCAAATTAAAGCTAATTAAATTTCATATTTCATAAAATTCGATTTAATCATAAATTTGTGTGTTTGCTGTTAACTTTGGTTGTATTTGAAATATGCCTGCTTAGTTTACTAACAGAGACCTGCACCCCAATCAATAAACATATATTATTTGTAAATTACGTGGCTTGTATGTGATCAAATTAACATCAATGTTTTTCTTCTTGGAGTAATCCAAATAACTCTTATTGTTTCCTTCTTAGTGTAATCCAATTTAATTAACTAGCGTATAGAACTCTGGTAGAAAAGTAGTTTAAAGGCACTGATAGGTTCTATGTTGTGAGTGTGAATAAAATCTTCAATCTCCCTAAAGTTGTACAAATGTTTTTTTGTTTGTGTGTATAATGTAAGCAATGTGGACAATCTATTTTATCTGAACCAGGGTTGAGGTAGCAAAGGCTTCATCTGCTTCTTGGCTCTTGCAGTCCATGGAGCTTTTCATGACCATGTTGGTTTGTGGGAGGAGCATAATAATACTATAATAGGTAAAGCTAGAAACAAATAAGTAGAGGCAAAAACAATGTGAGGAGAATAATAATATACATTATGGTTAAGATTTTTATGACTGGAATGACCATAGGTTTCAATAGACCGCAGAAAATCCAAATCCCCCAAGGTGTACAAATTTTTAATACCTAAAACATTAGGATATTTTTAAATAAACCTTTAGACTAAAAATATTTGTAATTGAATCTTTAATTTTATCAAGAATTAGTAATTCATATCTTTTAATAAAATCCCTAATCTTCTAATTCATATGTTGAATGACATTGCTCTTTCAATCTGTACAAACATTTTCCTTCTTTAATTTTATACAAGATAATAACCAAGGCAGTAAACAAATCATGCAGATTGTGGGGACCTGCACAATTCTCATTCAATTATTACAGCTATGCAGCAATTGTAGAACTGGATAATTAGAATTAAAGTAACAAGCAAGCTTTCTAATCCAATGTACACATATAAAATCGGGTTCTTAAGAAACTTAATAAGAGCAATGAAGAACAACAAAAGTTTCAACTTCACATAGTCCAAATGGCAATAATAGAAATATCATACTAGTATCCAGCCAATGCAAAGCTCTCCTGCGTCCAGCTTGGTGGATCCATCACAATACAGGGATCTGATTTCTCAAAATCAGCAACCTACATACATACGACAGCCAGATAATTACATTAACATAGCCATACAGATACAATCCATTAGAGAACCTAATGTTAACAAATATGCTCAATCCAAACAGACGATATATATATATGAAACACAAACACGAATATTGGACATAATAATTTAAAGAGATAAATGTAACATGTGTCAATTCCGTATCAATATAATACATGTTGATGCCATACATACATATGATAGACTATTATAATCATTGATGTAACAAATAATAGTATTACCTTTTGGTGGCATTCAGGACAGTAGTGATATTTATGCCAGAGACAGTCCATTGAAGGACAAAGAAAACAAACTCCAAGCATCATCGGCATCAAGCATCCAACAAATGCCGCTAAACTAATCTTTGATCTGCGGTGTTAAATGTAAAATAAAAAAGATCAAAATCCAAATTAAAGTAAGATATATTATATCTTAATACGAATTCATTCGATCATTGAGTCGGATACCGAGTTTTAAAAAAGAAAAGAACCAACCTGATAGTAGTGAGAGAGGTATTAGCACAGTGAGGACAATTGAAAGGAGCAGGAGTGTCTCTGTAAATAGTCTGTTGAATTGGAATACCTTTGGGATCTCCGATTATCGCGTTAGGAGGGATTCCGTTCCTTTCATATACTGGAACTCCAACCGCCACTACTTCTTTTTCTTCTTCTTTTCTCCCCATATTCTCTTCTTCTTCTTCTTCTTCAATTCACAATTCACACAACACTTTTCTTCATTATTTATATCATTCAATTCAATTGAAACGCGTTTCTTTCCTTTGATTGTGCTTTCCCTATTGACCAAAATACCCTTGCACGGCCGCCTACGTCATGTAGAATGGAAAATTCTACTTTATTCTTCAACTTCAACCATTCTAGATCATGGATGAAAAGGCAATCAAGTTAAAAAGAAAAATGTAATTTCAACAGCTAAAAATTAACACCAACATATCAACATCTGAGACATTAGAGGGAAACCGAATCTGCGACATTGAGAAGAGTACACTCCAACATCTCAAACCAACACTAACATATCAACCTAAATGAGTTTTAATACTCACTCTCTTGTTGAGCAAAATCAATGTAAATCTCACACTTTAGAAATAAGTCACACATAAAATGGTGAGACCATATGGGTTTAATTCAATTGGAAAGTAATTATTAGAGATAATGTTGAAAATAAAGTGTTCTTAGCACCTTTGTTTGATCAAATGAGATACGATAAGACTTATAGAAAATTGCATTCAACTCCCTTGAAGTTTATCTTAATGTGACTAGGTCTACAATGAACAAATAAGATAACTTTTACATGTATCACTTGGTTTTCACCGTTTAATTAATAAATCTTATCATTTGATCAACTAAGATATGATGAGATTTATTGATGTAATAGTAAAAAACACATTTATGTGTGATACAATACTATTTTATTTGTGAACATTAGATAAAACCTTGAACTAAATAGCAAAAGTGTTGATGAGATGACAAGTTTTAATATGAAAATAAACTTATTTAACTTAAACAAAGACAAATAAAGTAAATCTAAAGAAGTTGTAAAAGGCTTGCAAAGTTGCACATAGCACAACTAAGCATCTATGAAGTCTAAATACTTTAAACATGAAGAGGCATCTGTATCGGATATGTAACAGATATAGATACTCTTTAGATACTCGCAGATATTTGTGGATACATATCCAAGAAATATCCGAATTAATTTTAAGAGAACATTTTGTTGGAGACTAAGATATTCCACATACACACAAATATTTAAAAGATACTTCACAAATACATATCCTAAAAAAGATAGAGGGTAAAAAAAGTTGAATTTCAATGGAGATATATATTATTAAATTTAGGATGTGAATAAGTAGAATTGTCTCTTGATAAACCAAACTTAAAAGTTATGTTTTTTTGGATGAAGGTAATATGAGAGAGAGAGAGAGAGAGAGAGAGAGAGAGAGA
>Ga0228710_1004406_pt1 | contig 22246 bp, 9 predicted proteins | sample MedpolnodulmetaG_FD_177995 | JGI IMG/M metagenome (GOLD analysis project Ga0228710, IMG submission 177995) | Root nodule microbial communities from Medicago polymorpha collected in Santa Monica, California, United States - pink nodules | ecosystem: Host-associated > Plants > Roots > Nodule...
CTATGAGAAGATGTTACAAGAGGTTACAAGAAATCAGCCTTATACCTAATCTCTACCCTTTGTTTCCCTCACCACTCTCATATGAATCTTACTAGAGAATACACAAAGGAAGCTTTAGATCCTTCCAATGATGTAATCTCGCTACCCAAGGTGATTACAATGTTTATCCCAACCCCAGAGACCCCCCTTACAAAGATACTCAACCCTCAAGTTCCCCCCTTTGTAAACCCTAGGCCTCTAGCTTCAGCTCTTCTTCAAAATGCTGCAGAATCCACTTAAATACTAGTCACAGCAGTCCAAAATCGTGTCACGATCTTAAAATGCCATGCTCCCTGCCAATCCAATCATGTCACGATGCCCAGAATCGTGACACGATTTCAGGGTTTCCTGAATTCTCAATTTGAAGCCAATATACAACACTTGATAATATTCATAACATAAAAAAATGGAGTGGAATCCCCTCAAAATTTGGACTGCTAAAATAACAATTTCTATGTATTGACAAAAAAAAATGGAGTGGAATCCCCTCAAAATTTGGACTACCAATAACAAGTTTCTATATATTGAGTATGAATATAATGTGGTCCTAATCAAATGTCAATATTCAATATACACTATTAAAAAAAAAATTAGTCCTTTACACCAAATTTTTTGTTAATGGATTTTACCGCAGCTCTTATAGCCATCATCTCCCCTTATATGAGATCAATTGTGAAAATTGCGTACATCAGGCTGTATGATCTTACCAAATAACATAATTGAACCATCACTGTCATTTTTGGTTTTGCAATTGTGAGTCTCAGAGGAGTTCAAAATAATATGGCGATGAGGTGATACTTTATCATGTATAGGACTCATGTTTAATTCTTTTGACTCATTCAAAATGTTTGAAGGACCTGATATGGAAACAAGATCATGCCTCACTCGCTGTACATCAGCAGGAAAACCATCATCATTCAATAATGTTTCCTTTTTATCACTTAGTTGGGCAGAACTTTGAGTAGTTCTAAATTTTTTTGTTTGGGGAAATGGCGTCGGTGCAGGTTTGTGAGAAATAAGCTCAACCCACCACGGGTTGACACGTCTTGGAATTTGCGAGACTTGAAATTCATCCCAATTAACCTATGATATTCAAATAAAAAATGGTAAGATTCCAATATTGATCATTTGCAATATGCGATAAATTATAGTATGCATTTACACGTCAAATTTTTCATATCAATTAAAAGCATTGAAGTCAAAATCAAGATCCTACTTAACATTAAGAATATTTTCAGTGAGAATTTCTTAGAGTCTTTTATGTTTATTCTCTCTTAATCATTTTTATCCATTTTTTCTTCGAGGAGGAGCACATTGGAGAGGATCGTAATGCATATTATCACCCCTGTAGAATACAAGATTAAACCCAAAACCACTAGCCACAATTAATGCACCTTTGTTCAAATAGTCTAAATTGTCATTAAAAAAATGTATAATTTCTAAATTCCCTAACCTTAAAATCTATATCATATGACAGAAGCAATACATTTAATGAGTCATTTAACTATAGATGAAACTTTGGTATAAACTATAAACTTTAATTGTACATGCTTAATGATCTATACAAATGTTCTAACATTGAGACTTACTCCCTCCGTTCCTTTTTAAGTGTTTTTTTAGAGTGAATTTTTCGTTTCTATTTAACTGTCTTTTTGGTGTTTTAAGGGTACGGTTTATCAATTATACCCTTTGTCAATTACTTTTATTTTTTTCAATAAAACTAATTAATGTTATCTATTTGGAAAATTAAAGTTTGTTTTTTTTTTTAAACAAAGTTTTTTTTTAAACAAAGTTTGATTCTTGTTATCTTAAAATTTAAACAAATTTTTTTCCAAACAATAGTTCCAAGAAGAGTTAAAATTCTATAAATAAGATGAGCAGCAATTGTTAAAAATTTCAAGTATGAAACCATAGTTGAAGCCTTAACTTTGATTAAATGAGTTGGAAGAAAGTTAATTTTTCTTAACTTTTGATTAATGTGAAGTAGGAATAATTTTATATTGACTTAAAAATAATTAAAAAGATGTGCACAATATTTAGAAAATTTATAATTGTTTGTTATGATAGAGAGAGTGCGCAAAAAAAATAGGAATTTGTTGGAGAAAAATATAATAACTGACAATTATTTGTTACGAAAGAAATATAACATATTAAATTTATTGGAAAGATAAAGTGTGTGCAAAAAAATAGGAATTTATTGGTGGATTAAAATGAGGGAATAATAGAAAGAAAATGTGTAAAAATACACATCGCTATTTTTGTGTTAATTTTCTAAAAGACACTTAAAAAGAAACGGAGGGAATATCATATAGGGCACGAAGCAATATAGAGCAAAGCAACCTACATTTCAAAGAGCATAACTTAGCAGGATCGTCTCTAATGAAGAACCTGACCCAATAAGCATTGATGTCAAATGGGTATTTTCATTGTGGACCAAAACAATCGAGGTTTTATGGAGAAACTCTTGAGTGGACACAATGATTTGGACCCTCTATTTGGTCACACATACATAAAAAAGAAAAAGTAGAAAAAATAATAATTAAATAATAATTAATTTTCAAATGATTATGACATGTCTACTTTTTTGTGTATGTGACCAAATAAGGGTCCAAATTCTTATGTCCATTCAAGAATTATTTGGTTTTATGAAGGAGGTGGCTATAATAATCTCTCTATATGTGGGACAGACATTATTGATATATTAAAATATATCATTTTTTATTGAAATGTAATAGTAAAAAAAAATTGAGATATTAAGTTGCAGAAGTTGAGTGCTTACTGGATACTAACATTAAAAAAAGGAGTGATGGATGTCTATGAGATCCAATTATTCAAATATACATGAATGTTTTAAATCTTATAATTTTAAATTGAATTTAAATGAAATTCAATATCAATTGGTGTAATGGTTTTACACCGATCGACATCAATTAAAATCTACTGTTTTGCCACATCACCTCACTCTTGCAAAGGTAGTTATAGAAATAGTATTGTGATATGAAAACATGGGAGCATGATGGTTACTTAGTCTCGGACTCTGCACCTCGCTGTCACATAGGTTCCTGACTCAGGATTAAATACAAAGAAGTCTCTGACTCTGCACTTCCGTTATCACTTCAGTCTCTGGCGTTGAATTATTCTGTTAAGTGTGTCACAGGGACTAAAGTGAAAGTAGAAAACAGTCACTTTAGTCCCTGGACCAAACATCAATATCCCCAACTTGAATTTCAAATACCTAAATCCTTAAATCCCTAAAAAAAATATATACTAATATGTAACTTTTTTCTCTTGTTAAAAAAAATGTGACTTTTTTCTAAACATTGTAGACTTTTTTTCTTCTTCTTCAGATATCTTGAATATTGTATGTTTTATAAATTGTATTGAAAGTTTTATGTGTTTTTTTTATGCTTAACGGTAAAACTTTGTCCACAGTATTAAACAACCAATTGTGTAAAAAAATAAATAATGTTGATATTATTAATCTCTATTTTTTTATTTTAAATAAAAGAACACTATATTTTGACCCAAAAAAACACATTATTAAACAACCAATTGTGTAACAAAAAAATAATAATGTTGATATTATTAATCTCTATTTTTTAATTTTAAATAAAAGAACGCTATATTTTGACCCAAAAAATGTTATATTAATATTGTCAAATAAGATAATATATTAGGGATTTGAGATTTTCAATTGAAGGGATTTAGGGATGACAATTAGGGATTTGAGATTCAAGTTGGGGATAATGATTTTTGGTTCAGGGACTAAAGTGACCATTTTCTACTTTCACTTTAGTCCCTGTGACACACTTAACAGGATTATTTAACGTCAGAGACTAAAGTGACAACGGAAGTGCAGAGTCAGGGACTTCTTTTAATCCTAAGTCAGGGACCTATGTGACAGCGAGGTGCAGAGTCAATGACTAAAGTGACTATTTGCTCGAAAACATGATGATCTATCATTAAATTGCATGTCAGTATAAAAATATTCTACATCGCAAGTCTATTAAAAAATTACAATATTTCAAGAATTGTCATCTAATTATAGATATAGCATTGGATATTGGACAAGCAACGATGTTAAAAACTCTTACGAAGAGTTTGCACACCCGGTTCATACCAATTGTGTGTGGAGCAAACCCGGTTTACACCAAAAATAAAATAACAAAAAAATGAATTTATTATCGGTTTCAACATGTCATGTTTATGTTGTATCCAGGGGTCCGTGGGTGTGTTTCATACCTAGATATTGGTGTCTGAATTTCATAGCTAGATAATATTATGCATAAGATCCAAGAAAAGAAAAAGAAATTATACCTGAAGCAGAAAAGAAAAAGAAATTATACCTGAAGCATGCGCCATAAATTAGAAGTACGAGATACAATAGAGATTGTCCCTTGATATGGGATCCTTGAAGATTTATCAATCTTCATCTTAACTCTCATTCTAGGGTTCCATTGAATCTTCATTGATTCATCAACAATATTAGCATCCACTACAAAATCACACCAATCATCACCTCGAGGATAGTAAACAATTTCAAATGGCTTATTCTCCTCTGCCAACTTCACTGCCTCCATTACTGCCTTCTCCAACTCATCCTTCTTCTGCTCCACCGCCGCTGCAACAAACTGCGTGTTCCTGCGAATTCCAACAAATATCTTTCCCGTTGAGTTTTTCATGAAAATAACGGAATCTCCGGCCACGATTTTCTTCCTCTTAACAAACGAATTCCATTCAGAGATATACAACATGTTTCTCTTGGGAAACCCACGGCAGACATGGTAAAACTTTGAAACTTCACCATGAACATCTGTGACTAACAGGTGCTGAGATGAGGATTCGGCCTCTATGTTAAGAGGCGGGAAGACATTATCGGCACAAAAGCGAGGTATGTGGAATGACCGAGCGTTGTTAACATCAGAACGAGTAAGAATCTTCACAAACGAAACAACTTCATCGCGGTCGTTGAGATTGGGAACTTCTTTATAGTTTTCTTTAGGGTTTTCAAGATGGACATCGTTGGTTATTGGAGTAAGTAGCAGTTTAACAAAGACCTCATCCGTGTGAGGATCGGCAAGGAGATCAACAGCGGAGACAATACAAGGAGTGAAAGGACGAAAACTTTGTAGTAAAGAGTGTGTGTGAGTAATGGAGGAAGAAGAAGGAGAAGGATAAGCGTTTTCTAGGTGACCTTGTGGGAAATAATAAACCCTTGAATGCAACTTTGGAATTTTGACGGCAGCGCTAGCACATGTGTGCCAGATTTCTGGACGCACATGCGATGGTTGCTTCTGAACAGACATGGCGGCACAAAAGAAAAGAGGATTATTTTGGATGAAGAACCAAAATTGACATCAGAAGGAAGCAAGCGATATAGGTAGAGGCAACAACGAAAGAAAGAAGACTAGGGTTTCATAACTACTACTTATAGGGTTTTACACAATCAAATATGCATGTGATTCGAAAGTATTGTTGGAAAATTTCTTTTTTATTAATACCTCAATCTTTTTATTCCATTTTATCTTCTTTCTTAGGTCAATCTTTACTTAGGCGAGAATAAATGAATTTGATTATTTACTTTAATAATCTTTTCATTCTATTTTACTATTATAGGCAAAATCTTTACTTAGGCATAAATTTTAAAATTCCAAAATTAAATAAATTACATTCTATTTTATGAAAATTTAAACATTTAGACTAAATATTATTATTTAAAATTTTAATACTTGAATTTACTTGAAACAACACATCAAAATCATACACTATATTATCAAAAATAAAAGTTTATTGAAAGTGTTGAGTTAGCTCGTTCAAAATCATAAACTCGTTATCTGAACCAAACTACCTTGGAGTTAAACGGGTTCGATCCAAACTCGAACATTTTCGGTAAAATGCAAATTGGGTTGGGTCATCGGGTTGAATGGATCACCAGAACCAATGAACACCCCTTATGTATTTAATTAGTCTCTTAGAATGTGTTTGTTTCAAAGTTATTTTTATAGATTCCTAAAAAGAAAATGATAGAAATATATATTCATATATCCTATTTTGAAGAGAGCACCAATTGTAATGATTTCGAACATTTGCACTAAAACACAAAATTGTCATGATTTGAATTTCATGCATTAAACCTCCACCTCCCCAATTAATTATGATTTTCAATAATACATTGTTTTCTAATTTGAATCTTAGCTTTCACTATGCATATTTGAACTTTCATTTTCCCCTTTATTTTCAATCATTCTCCTTACATTCATGTAGATCACAAATGTCGTACAAACAAAATAAAATTTTGTTGATAAATTTGAAAGCCAACCCAAGTATCGGCTAATAACTCTCAACAATGACTCCTTTTCTTTAATCGATTATGCTGAGGAAGGAACTTTGTTCCTCAGCTGTGGATTTCTTAACTACTCCAAGGTGTGTTAAGTATAGTGTTTCAGCTATTGAACTAAGAAACACATAAAATAGAAGTTAAGTATCGAAAAGTAAATGTATAAAAATGCGTACATTATTATTGATTATGTATGTTGAATTTTTTCTCAAGTCCAATATTTATAAGCAAACACTAACCCTACATATCAAAACGACGTGACCTAAAGAAATTAGCCTTGATCGACTATTTTTGCGGGTAATGACTAAGCGTGAACCCTCACGTTGATGGGGATACGTGGAGCCCCAAGTTTAGCATGATTCCTCTGTTTCATGACATTTTTCATTGATATTTTTCATTGATGGTCAGCTCCCTCAAAACATGGTTCCTTGCTCTTATTACTGGGGATACATAGGGCCCCATGTAACTTGTCAAATTTTATCTTAATCAGCAACTATACAAAATAGTTGCAATACAAATTTTATACATCTAAATTTAATTGATAAAAATATAAATATTAGAGTTAAAGGTAGAGGGTGTTCATATTTTTTTGCATTATTTTTTTTAATAAGGTATGAATTAAATATAAAATTTTAAGTTTTTAGCATTTGAAAATTTATATTTAATTCATATTTTGTTAAAAAAAATCTAAACTTTTTTGAGAGAGCCTATTATAATATTCTTAAGGTCTCTATGAAAATTCATTTTTTATTCATTAATATTCTTAATGAATTTTCATAATGAATCTATGAAAATTCATTAAATAAAGATACACATGATTTGAGTTAAAAATAGAGATAAAAAATCGTGACAGAAAATATTTGGATAACCAAAACTTGCTGAAATTTTTTAGACGGATTAAAATCGAGATTTGGAATTTTTATATATAGACCAACACCCTATTTAACTCTTTTTTTAAAGGGTTGATTAATATTATTTTTTATTAATTCAATGTATGAGTGAGTGATAGATAATCAATAGTTAAAGCTTACGGAAAAATAGTAGTTCTAAGATGAAGGATTGGCAAGTACAAACCAAGTCGCCGATTGCTTGTGACTATGCATTATCTCTACCTATACTACTAGAAAAAGCAAAATTAGCGACGGAAATTAGTGACGGAAAAAATGAAATTCCTCACACATTCCTTAGTTGCAAAATTTAGTGACGGAATTAGAGAAGGATTTCACGTTTTCCCTCACTAAATATCCCTCACTAATTTTTGTTTTTTTAGCAGTGCTACAGGTTCTCATTTCTTAATTTCATCATCCTCATCCAAGTTGTGTTAACCTTTTTTAGCAAAATGCGGCTACAATTGTTTAATTTTATTGTCGTGTTCGATTGTAATTTGATCTAACAGCCTCTCGTTAGGAAAAAAGAAGGAAGTAGCCATTTTAATTCTTAATTATTAAACTCATGATTAAGTTGTATTTTTAAGCTAATCACAAACTTAATGCATAAATCACCATAAATATTTGATATATGTTCTTTTGTCAGTTTAGTAATAACAATTTAGTTTTCTAATCTAATTGTTACAAAGGTAGTCGTAAAATAATCATTCGTGCCACTTTGAATTATAATTATTTTTCTTTTCATTTTTTTTAAAGCAAGCTAGAAGTAACCATCAGAATAACTTATGTTCAAGTACAAGAAAAAGTAATACAATATGTGTCCTTTATCGCTGAGCAGGAATTAATATTTCCATCATTAAATTATTATTGAACTTCCTTTTTCCCTTTCCTTTTGTTGTCTTTGGCTCAGAACTGACTACTTTTTAGCAGTTTGCTATATATATTAATTAATTAATTAATGCCATACCGGTTTTTGTTAGAGGGACCCCTTGGTCCCTTGCAACTTACCATCTAAAAGTTGTTTGTAACAACAACCTTGGAGAATGAAAAACTCTCCATGTGCATGGTGTATGTGTCACAGACAGCACCAATGCATTGCACGTAATCAACTAGACTTAACTTTGACAATAACTATAAACAAAGTGTTTCATTAATAATTTAATATAATATATGATCAAATCAAAAGTGAGTAGGATCTATACTTGCATATTCAATATTTTAATGTCCTCTCTCCACATGCACCTTTCAACTAAACTAATCATATAAAACAAAACACTCTCAGATACTTCTCTTTTTCCTTCCTGGATCCCATCTGCTCCTCATTTCTGTTGAGTCAAAAGTGTTTTTTTAATGAAAGGTTTCATGTTTTTGTATCAGAACTAAAGACTGTGTTCTGTTGATGTAAGAAGAAATTATAATGGAACATGCTGTGGAGCAAGGTCGTTCTCTAGCTGAGACACCTACATATTCAGTTGCCTCGGTTGTTACTGTCATGGTCTTTGTTTGCTTCTTGGTTGAGCGTTCTATCTACCGTTTTGGAAAGGTAGACAAAAACATACAAACTCATTTCACTGAAATAATCGACTCTGTGAATGTTTGGTATCATGGTGGATTGGATAAAATCGCGGTGGCATGGCGATTTTACCAAATACCAAATAAACTGTCTCTCACTTTAGTATAAACTTGGAAGGAGCCTTTAAACAATTATTCATCCCTTAACTATTTACTTGTTATTTGTTATTTTGCTACTTGGCATGATAGAATGGATAGTGTTGAAATTGGTTTCTATTTGGTATCTTAGGTATGTAATGTGACATAAGCAGCTCAAGTCGCAATAATGTAAAATAGTCACATGAACTGCCAAAAGTAATGACTTGTTCCTATGTTCTCTATGTATCTGCTGGCAAATTTATTACATTCTGATGGGTTAGTGTTTGATATTAATTAGGTGCCAGCATCCTGATTCTTTTATTTTTATTTTATTTTTTAGCCTCTAGATTTGTTGGCTAGTCATATCAACAAGCTCTCCTAATAAGTTTGAACAGTAGAATTTAACTGTGGAATGTAACTTGGACCAATAAAACAACTAGTAGTTTCTTAAATCTCATGAGGACATGAAACTTATTTTTCTTGGCTATGCAGTGGTTGAAGAAGACAAGAAGGAAGGCACTTTTTGCTTCTCTGGAGAAAATTAAAGAAGGTAATTAAAGATGTTGTTTCTGCAAACTAGCTCAAAAACACTGAATTAAGGACACTAGGGTGATTGTGTTCCACTATGCTTTTTGTGCTTGAGTTGCTAATGCATTTTCAAGAACTGAGTTAAGATTGGAGAGTGAGGAAGAAAACCACTGAAAAAGTTAGCAGTGTCTAAGATTGGTGTGTGAGAGTTCCTGCAATAAAGCTTGATCTAACTTAGATATAGATATCATCTCTGTATCAGTAGCAGAGAATTTTTTTCCAGTGTGAACATTCAATAATAATATGATTACCTTATTTCAGTTTTCTATCAGAATCTTTTGCAACTATATTGTTTCTTTTATTATATATATTTAACTTGGACTAATCCTTGTTGATAGAGCTGATGCTGCTTGGGCTTATCTCTTTGTTGTTGGCACAAAGCGCGAGATGGATCTCTGAAATTTGTGTAAATTCATCACTTTTCAGCAGTCGATTCTATACCTGCGCTGAACAAGACCTTCCCATGATTGAGCATGTCATGATTGTAAACTCTTCATCTTTCTCTGATGAAACTACTATTCCAAAGGGACTATATAGTGGTGCACTCCATCAATGTGGAGAGGTAACATAGCATGCTTCAATTGTAAAATGAAGGATGTTGAAAAAACTGAGATTAAATGCTATTTCTTTGCTATACTACAAATAATCCTTCTGAAATACTAATTGGTGAATGCAGGGTCATGAACCATTTGTTTCATATGAAGGTCTTGAGCAGCTGCACCGGTTTTTATTTGTTCTCGGGATCACTCATGTTCTGTATAGTTGTCTTGCTGTTGGTTTAGCAATGAGCAAGGTCAGTCATTAAAATTTCCAGTTTATGGTTATACCTAAGATGTGTCAATATTCTTGTAAGAGCATATTTAATAAGGGTGTCTACTAGAGTTCTATAGAAGAATGAACATGTTTCTTATATTTTCTACACATTGGAGGAACTTGAGGTGTCAAAGTGAGTTGCATAGATTTTGTTGAAGTAGCTTAATTAAGCAAATGGTAGCATTTGAATAAAAATTTGTTTCATGCTAATAAAGAAATATAAATGTGTGAGTTGCTTAAGAGTTGCATAATTTTTTATCATTACAGCAAATGTATGAGTTTCGTAAGTATGGTGAGGCATTGTGGTGACCAATTGATAGTAGTGTATGAAACTCAGAGAAAGTTCTTTAAAAAATGACCATTGGAGAGCTCAAAGTACTAGTAATAACTAGAAAAGTAGCGTCTTTGCTTGAGTATTTACTAGCAAAGCATTTCACATTACCTTTCATATGTTAAGTAAGCAGTGGCTTAGTTTTTCTGTGGCATGTGTTTGTAGATCTATAGTTGGTGCAGATGGGAAAATCAGGCTACCATGGCTCTTATCGATGGAAATTTGCAAGGTAAACAACAAAGAAATTGAGTGTTGCTTCATTGATGACACCAACCTTTGTACTGTTATAACTTTGTCAATGCCAAAACAATTGACTGAAGGGGAAAATTTTCACCATTTGTTTTCTAATTTTTCATCATAATCACACTATGGCGTCATTTGATCCATAGCTGATCAAACTTAGTGGGATAAGGCTTGATTGTTGTTTTTGTTCTAATCACATCTCATATACTTTAATTGATTTTGTTCTACAGGTAAGAACAACAAAGTGATGAGGCGGCAAACAACCTTTGTTTTCCATCATGCGTCTCATCCGTGGAGCAGGAATCCTATACTAATATGGATGGTAATGTATCATTAATACTAATTAATTACACATCCTTACTTATTGTTATGCTAGCAATTGAACTAATCATTGCATCTTTCTAGCTGAAAAATATAACAGATTCAAAAGTATGACAAGATAATGAAATAACCTTTTTACTTCTAAATCTGCTTAGTACCAACCTTATACTTACATATTTTAGGGTGATAACTTACAGTGATCTGACCTTGCATTGCAGCTATGTTTTCTGCGTCAGTTTAGGAGTTCTATACAAAAATCAGATTATCTTGCACTCCGTCTTGGTTTCATCACTGTAAGATTTTCTATTTGTTGAGTGTTTTTCTTCTTCCTTCTTTTGATTTCTTCTTCCTCACTGATATAATATTTTATACCACTGGTCTTATTTGCTCCCTACTTTGTAAATTTTCAGGAACATAAATTGCCATTATCATATGATTTTCATAAATATATGGTTAGAAGCATGGAAGACGAATTTCATGGCATTCTAGGAATAAGGTATGAACCCTTTTGAATAACTGTGTTTTTTGATTTATCAGTTCATGCATACTGTATAAAGAAAAGCATGTTGAGCTGATAATTACCTCCTTGAACTTTGCAGCTGGCCGCTTTGGATTTATACTATAGTCTGCATCTTTGTTAACATCCATGGTAACTTTCCTTTTTCATAATAGAACATTTGTAGACGGAATGAAGCGTCCTTGTTGATTTCATCGGTTAATTGAGTTTCTAAATTTGCAGGTCTGAATATATACTTCTGGCTCTCCTTCATCCCTGCAATTGTATGTATTATAATCTGTTCACATTTTTCAATAGATCAAAATGAAGCAGTTTTATTAAAATCATTTTGGTTAACATCTGATTTCTCTACGCGTAAAAGCTTGTGATGTTAATAGGTACAAAACTTCAACATGTTGTATCCATTTTAGCACTTGAAATCTGGCAGCAGCAGGGTCCTAGTGCCAGAACACAAGTAAAGCCGCGCGATGGTCTTTTTTGGTTCAAAAAACCAGATATATTGTTATGGATCATACAGTTTGTGATATTTCAGGTAAAATATGCAATGCATTTGTAATTATTTGGTAACCGCGTCATTCTTCACAGTTGCTTTCCTATTTGTCCTTATTTTCTCTATTGTTCATGCAGAATGCCTTTGAAATGGCCTCGTTCATATGGACATTGGTAAGATTTAAATTTTTCATGAATGTATCTATGCCTACATTTGTTCCATTACTTGAATTAATCTGCTTAAGGCCTTCTTTCATTCTTTGATCATTTTTTCCTATGTCTATGTCTAGTGGGGATTTAAAGAAAAATCATGCTTCATGAGACACCATTACATGATCATCATTCGGTTGACATCTGGGTTAGTTTCAATGTTTCATCTCTCTCTCAAGAGTTCTTTATTCTACTTTACTGTCTCATTTTGCAGATTCTCTACAACACTTAAATTTTCATATACTCTTATATGCTCTCATTTCTTATATTGCATTGCAGCGTTCTTGTTCAGTTCTGGTGTAGCTATATGACAGTGCCTCTGAATGTAATAGTTTCACAGGTTAGCTTAAACTTTCATTCCATCAAGTTCTGTTGAAATTGGATATTTGAAAATATGTCTGGTCACATTTTCTTCTTTAATATTTTGAAACACTGTTCTAACAAAAATTTGGAAACTGTGAATTTATGCTAATATGATATTCATCCTTTATAACTGCAGATGGGATCACGATGCAAGAAAGCTCTAGTGACGGAGAGTGTTAGAGATTCCTTACATAGTTGGTGTAAGAGGGTAAAACAGAAGTCTAAGCATGATCATTCGCTGCATTCACATACTGCTAGATCAATATGTTCCCTAGAATCAACGATCGATGAGAGGGAAGAGATAACAGTGGTATCCGGCACGCTAACTCGAACAACTTCCTTAGACTTAGAGTCTTTGAATCAGATAACAGTAACTTCAGTAGACCAGCTGAATTTTTCTAACAATCTTCAAGATTCAACCGATCTGTCCGAACCCGTACATATTAATTTGCACTACAACGATGTTGTCAACGTAGAGGAGGCTAAAGTTGAGACTCTTCTTGATTTGTTTCACAGAACATGATCAATTTTATGTTTCATATTTTAATTTCTACTGCATACCAAGAAGAAATTATATAGAGTAGTATAGTATAGATTTTCAAATCATTCTTGAACGCTATGAAGCATAGATGTATATCATATCATATATGACACCATTAGAAGAAATAAATATATATAACTAAAACTTAAAGATGGATTTTGAGACAGATTTCATAGTTTTCCTCTGGAGAATTTTATTTATATTTCCCTTCCTAATAGTGCAATAGTGTGGAATCAAGAAAAGCTAGTACTGGAGTAACAATTAGATATTGTATATCTCACTTTTGAATTATATATATGAATCTGCCATACAAAAATTATCTCCTACCAATTTGGAAATCAAATCCTCCACATAAACACTATCATCTATTTTCTATTAGTATTATGAAGTTAAGAAAGTCATCAATATCATCTTAGCATCAATCGCAATCATAATAGTTCAAATCTATCATATTAATTTATGATAATTCAGCTAGTGGTGAGACATAACAAAATCCATGCTCAAAACACAGAAAGAAATTAGTATGAGAAAATAAAAATTCATATAAGATCGAACCCAAGAAAAGTGTGAGCAAAAAAACATGAATAATAAAGACAGAACAACATTATTAACTTCACATACAAGTGAAGGAATTAATAGAGTTACTACTCATTGTAGAGAGAGAGACAAAGTAGGAAGACAAAATTTAAAAGCAACAAAAGATAACATGATAGAGTAATACAAATGAATTAAGCAGTGAGTTCATCCTCCTTGTGAGTCTCAATGGTAACATCAGAGGTAGGGTAAGCAACACATGTAAGAACCCAACCTTCTTCAATCTGATCATCATCAAGGAAAGAACCATCTGACTGATCAACTGCACCAGCAGAAACTTTGCCAGCACATGAAGAACAAGAACCAGCTCTGCATGAGTATGGAAGGTCAATACCAACTTCCTCAGCATGGTCAAGAATGTAAACATCACTTGGACAATCAAATTCTTGAGTTCCATCTGGTGTAACAAGCTTCACCTTGTAAGTAGCCATTGCAACTGCAAGATTTCCACGCTTTCCGGTCTTACTTTTTAAACCAAAACCGCTGGAAAAAGTCTTTGTGGTGGTGCTGACTGACACTGGCATTGGCTGCCTCCTAAGGAAGGAGGTGCTCACTGCAGTTCCATACAAAGCAGGTGTGGTTGCCATTACTATTATTTCTTTTTTGGTTTCCAAGGCAAATTAACACTGCTCTGTGTTGTTGATAATAAGATAGATAGGGGAATGAATGAATAATAAAGGAGCTTGTGGAAAAAGTGTGGTTACAACGAGCTGCTATTTGAACTCCATGCAACCCTATCTACCACGTGGCATTCATTTATGCCTCACTCTATCTATCTCTCTTTAACACCACTCATTCTTGGAGAATCCTCGTTGGCACCATCCTCACCGTATGTCTTTTAGTTTTCAAAGTATATAAAATGGAATATTATGTAGTGTGGTTACAAATTTTTCACACAACTAGTTTACCTGTTTTTTGTTTTAAACCTCTTGTTCTTAGAGGAACAAGGAACCTTAATTTGATCTTTGATTAAAAGGTAAGTAAAATCTAGCAATAACTTTCAATAAGATCAAATTCAATGTGCTATATCCTCGTGAACTTAGCTCGATTGATAGGAACAATGCATAATATACACAAGGTCTGAGGTTCAAACCCCGACCACAACCCAAAAAAAATTCAAGGTGCACTAGATTATTACTTTATCCATTTAATGTGGATAAATTTAATTACTTTTATTTTAATTATCAGTTTTTTTAAAGTAAATCATTTAGTTTTGTTATGTATATACATTTAATTCAAAAGCATGTACCATAAGAAACTACCAAGACCAAACAATGCACACAAGCAGACAATTGTGAAAATAGTGCTTAATTTTAATTTTCACCAAATTCTAACGTAAGATGCTAACTAGAAAGAAGGAAAGGGGGAAAATGCTTTTCTTATAGTCCACTGAATGTTTATCCTCGCAGTATTGCATTTATATAATCCATACATCTTTTTGAGAGGTATATAACCCATACATCTTAAAGAAAACCTCCAAATATGGACCAAAATTATCTAAACATCATGGATAAGAAGCCGAGCAGGCAACAACACAGATTGTTTATCTATTCTATTCACATTCCTTACAAACAGACGAGAAATTGAAAATATTCACATCCTCAAAAACAATAGAAGGCAAAAATGAATAATCGTAATGATTTAAAATTTAGATTAAACCATGAAGGTATGTGGAGGAAGTACTCAGAACGGAGTTGATACAAAATTCATTTCCGAGACTTCATCCCCTCTACGTACAATAGATAAAGCGCGTATGGGAATCAGACATCAGTTCATCAATCTGGCACCTATTTTGTAATAAAAGGACTTAAAAAGAAACCATAAGAGTCTGATATTTTGCTAGCTACTATCTGAATTATGATAATAAAGATCAATCCCTGCATTCTAAATCAAAGCTTTCAATTACAGCCAGGGAAAAAAATCTCAGGGTTTCCCTATTATCGAGAAAGAATACATTCCCATCCTCAAAACCCCGTCATACTACCCTATAAACATTGCTTGGTCACCACATGACCAGAGGCTTCGTCTAAGCCTTAGTCACACTTGATATTGCGGTAGATCCTCCTCACAAACAAATTCGAACCAAGATGACCCACAGCTCCTGCACATTTGAAGAAAACATTCATCTCAAGTATGGTGATAAGAACATATGAACTTTTATTATAAGGTATTCAGCACATGATTAAGATATCCCATTTCCCTTGTGCAGAGTGAATACATGATCCCAGAAAGAGTAAAATTAAACTGAAGACTTACCACAGAGAATTCCCAGTCCAAGACAAAACATCGCAGTGTATCCAAAATAGAAGCTAGTTTGGAAGAAGCCTGACATCTTTGTCTTCACATAGTAGTAGTATATTGAGTACAAATATACATAAACACCTGTTGATGCAGCTGAAAGAAAAGAAGTCCATTGCCAGTTGTAGTTCTCAGCATTTAACAAAAAGTATGTCCCCACAATTGTCACACATACGGTAACAACAATCAGAATCAGAAAAACCAGTAGCATGAAGCCATAGACATAGTACACCTGTTGGCCACAAAGTGGAAGGAAAAAGAATGGGAAAAACATGTAAGAAGACGGTGCTTGTGTTTAATCAGCTTTCACGGGAATACAAGGGTTACTCCTTAAAAGGTCATTGTAATTTGAATAGAAATATCTCCATGAGAGATAATTACTGACTCTGCTATGATAAAGTGCAGGTAAATCTTCACAAGACCAATAAGAATAAAAAAAAATTTCTATCCAAATAAGTCATTCCAATGTAACTCACCTTGTAATTCCAGAAGGAAGTAAATACAAAATACATCTCAATGAATATGCTGCCAAAGGGAAGCAGTCCACCCATCAGAGAAACTACGGAGGGTGTGAGGTACCACTTCTTCTCAGGAATGGGACGAGGAATGGTCTTAACACGGCATGGATTATTTGGAGCACCGCTCCAGTTTCTTCCAACAACTGTGCCAAGAAGTGCAAGAGGGAAAGAGATGAAAGCCCAAATAACAAAGACAACCACCATTGTACCAAAGGGGATTGCTGCTAAAGATCCATAAAATATAGCCACGGTGTTTAAGATGAATCCAATTCCAAAGCACAGGAATGGGAAAAGTGATGCTGTAAGGATCATGGATTTAATCCAACTTTTACCTAAAAAAAGATAAGCATAGTTATAGTCACCGTAAAAAGAGCGCATACAAATGAGTGAGTACATTCAAACAAACCAGAAATACAAATGAGGATCAATGCAAAACCTTACCCCCATTACGTGAGTACATCCCCCCACTTACATAACCAGAAATGACTGACGTGAGAGCATAACAAACAATGAATGTTGTGACAATGGCTCCTCGGCTGCATATTAAAGGAAATTTGCATGATAATAAAGAAAGGAGAAATGAACAAACAAAATACATTCAACAAAAAAACTAGAGTAACGAATCACTGATTGATAGTCGAGACATGCATAAAAGTAGAAGATAACATGTGTGTGTAGCATCAAGTCCGTATTGTGCACAGTCATTGATAAAATAATTCAGAGTAACATTTTAGTTCGTCCGTATTGTGCACAGTCATTGATAAAATAATTCAGAGTAACATTTTAGTTTAGTTTAAGGTAGAGTACTTACTCAACATACAACATCCCAACAATAGCTAACAAGATGACAAGAAGAATCAGCAACGCAAGCTGAGCACCTGTACCAACAACAGCTGAAAGAAGAGCCAAACTGCGAGGAGGCCGAAAAACATCACCATGCACAAGTTTCCAGCCAGATTCTTCACTAACGTCTCTTTCCTAAAAATATTTGTGTTGACCAAGAATTGACCATCAGAACCACAATGAAATTTCCAGGAATATATATACTTCAAAAAATAAAGTGGTTAACGAAGCTTTACCAGAGTTTCCAAATCATCATCTTCCCGAGCATACTTTGCATAGTCGTTTCTCAGAGTTCGCATCAATATCATAGACACCAATCCAGTTAGGAATATGACCATCATAAAAGAGTTAAAAATAGAGAACCAATGAATCTACACAAACCAGAGAAGCGAAGTTTTATCAATGACACATCCACAAGAATGAGCACAAAGCATGTAACCAATGGCAATAATAAACACCACTTCAAGCTAAAATAATACGGGCAGAATATATTTATCACCTGATGCTCAAAGAATGGATAGTCCAGATATACATCAAACCGGTGTCTAAAAGTGACATTAGTGGCAATCCATTTAACAGAATATGTCATGTCCAAAGATATTCCTGCTTCCAAAGGTTTTGGGTCATCATGAGTGAGATTCACATGAATGATCTGCAAAAAGAGGACCAATTATGGCACTTCATGAACCCCAAAACACCTAATAAAACAGCAAAGTTATCCAAACATTTTTCTCACCTGATCTCTATTGTACTTAACAATGATGTTCTTGTGTGTGTAAAGGACATGCTTGCCACTATCACTGTTCTTATCAGGATGTAGCTCCCCAACATACCCTTAAACATGAATAAAACAATGTTCAGCAATGATGAACAAATAAACCAGTCATATCAAATGGACAGAAAGAGGCAGAGATGGTGATAGGCATACCCCACAACGGAAGATCATCTGAACTTGTGTTTAGCGCATTGAAGACCAACAAATATAACGAGCAAGGAAAGAAACAATGCCAAACGTAAGTTATTCAGCTATTTTAAAAAATAATTATGTAAAAATGAAAACAAATAATAAGAACCAATACCAAAAACAAATTATTGTTCACGTTATACTTATCAAGACAACATAATTCCAATTCTTCAATAATCCCCAAGGCTAGGTATTGAAAACGCTTAGTATATTTAAACAAATAATCTTCATTGGTCAAAACAAAAGATTAAGATTGGAAGAGAATGTTAAAAAACATAATCCATGGATCCAACACGCAGAAGAAGCTCTGTAGGACCTGGGCTTTTTTAAGTCTAAGGTGATTGTAATATCAATTAGAATGCTTAGGCAGAAATGTTATCAATGGCGGATGGTGGACAATGGTGGAAAGCCAAAAAGTCGCCGTCCTTCTCAAATTGGCCATGGCAGTTGTCAAAAAAATCCACCACCATGGCCGGCATTTGACATCACTGTTAGGAAATGACTTCACACACAAGTTTCTAAAGGCTTGTTTTGCTCTAGAGAATTTTTTATTCTTATTTTCAACTATAGAAGCACCACTTTGTTTCATTTGATGTCTTGTTTTTCAAGATGTGCTAAAAACACTGTTGGCCTCCTGCAATGGCATCTCCGTGATTTTCATTTGGTGAAACCGATTGGATAGACAAGACAGAGAGTAAATCCCAATTTGGATTATAAGAGCTTCTCAATTAAAATAGGTCCATGGTTTTTCACTTATGGAAATCCTTATAAGCTTATACACATGAAAAGAGAATTTAAATGAGAAAGCTTCCAACAAAACACAAACGCAGAAGCTAATTTAAGTTATATGGTTCTTTCAAAATAAATCCAACAGTGCCTTTTGTGAAGTTTATCCATACCGGGTTCTAAGAGGAAATATTTTGTAGGTTGGATATTATTTACCAGTCTTTGTTTTATAAAAGACCAATGACAAAAACATGCATCAAGCCTTTAAAATTTCTTGATTATCCATAAGTACAGTCGTTTTATCGATTCTGAGTAAAGAAAAGAAACAATGCATAACATACCCATGAAGAATTCAAACCAGTAATTATTTTCTATTGCATCCTTGAACTGTTTAATAACCTTTGCCTCGTCAAGAATCAAACGGCAAAAAGTGGTCCTACCCACATTCCCTGAAAAGAAAAGAAAAATGTTAAAGCCAGTTTGTCTACTGATAGGTCTTAAAGGAAATAAATAGGACAAAAAGTCTTCATACGTAGGAACTTTATCTCAATTTGGCTGTCAATAAGTTCGTTGCCACCAAGGACCTCACCTAGACCACCCCATTTGTGAGCAGTCTTACCAGGTGGACGGCAAAATGGCAGACTGTAATAATTATACGTTTCTTGAGGATTATTGTACGGACCTACTTTGTTGACCCAGAGGGTAACTGGGTCATCTGGTTGGTACTGCAAAAAAACAAAACAAACTACATGCTTTAAAGAGATGCTCAGTGTTCACGGGAAGCTACATACATAATTTAATCATTCTAATAAGCTCAAGAAAAGGATATGGTATATAAAGAATCACAATTACAATTTCTTAAAGACATATAGTAGTACATTCTAGATATTAATCTAATGGGATCACTCGTTGAAGTGTTGTGTGTACCGGTAATTATTTATGGGACAACACTTGGGTGACATTGTGGTGCCAATGTCATGTGACATTAGCCAACCACAATGTGACAAGTGGTTTTCTTCTCTCTCTTTCATAAGGATTTTTTTTTTGTTGTAATTTTTTTAAATAAAGAGTGACATGTGGCATATTGTGGTTGACCAATGTCACATGACATTGGCACCACAATGTCACCCAAGTGTTGTCCTTATTTTTGGGTCAACGCAAATCAATTTAAGATATATGAGTCACCCATAACACAAAGCAAAAGCTTCGTCCAGATGAAGTGAGACCCAACATTGATAAGTTCATATGAAAGGGAAAACTATGCACCACCCTGGTTCTTAAAGTCGAGGGAGACAGAAACCCTTACGCACTCACTTATTTCCTAAACAACCTTTCCCATTGGATAAGTATGCCATATGTCACCATCCGCACCACTTCAACATTTGTAATGATAAAAAAAAATAGCTGATAGATCATCAAAAAAGAGTAAGAACTCTAAAACACAGCCCTCTTGCAATTTTCAACCAAACTTGTAAATGGAGATAAGCTAAAACTAAATAAAGAAACCAAAAATCAATGAATATCCTTTATTGGTCAATATCAGCCATTGCCTCCCGGCACACTACTAAAGCCCTAGCTTTAGTCCTACAACGAAAAAAGTTTATTTTTCATTACATTTTATAAACAAAAAAGGCCCCCGTATATTTAAATCTGTTTGATAGTTGCTCTATTAAAAATAAATTATTGGACTGGCACTATCTGAATTCTGAATCTTCTTCATTCAGGGGTTACATACAAATTTCAAAGACAATGCATACAACAACAGTAAAACAAACTAATTAACCAATTAATCAATCTAATATAATACAAAAACAATGAATGATTGCACACTCACTCACACACGCACAAGTGAATTATCTACCATGTTTACGTAATTCCAAACAAATCAAATATGATGAATTAATCAAAACAACAACAAAAAAACACAAAAGAGTCGTGCATGATGAAAAAAAGTTAAGATCTGATGCCCTAAGAAAATTGAAAGGTGGATCTGAACGAAACACAGATCGAGAAGTAGAATTGTGAAATCTGACTGACCTTGTGATCCGACTCGGAAGCGAAGGCCGGAGAGAGGAGGAGAAGGAGGAGGAGCGAGAATCTGAAGAGCATCGTGGATCTCAATCTCTTCTAACCTTGACGAGAGAGAAACGAAAACGAGCGAAAGAGGACTTAACCTTGAAGAATTGAGACTATCTAATATCTATCTATTATCACTTTATTATTTCTCTAGACAAGTCTATAGGTCATTAACCATATAAAAATATCAAAATTGTTAGATTAAACATTGTGACAAGGGTTCAAACATATCTCTTCCATTAGTATAAATTTTCGATTACTATTGTAATTTTGTCTATTTAACAAAAAAATTATAATTAAATCTTTATTAAATAGCTTATTGATGAACAAAACTGCAAGTGTACGGTTTTAGCGAAGTAGTAAAAGGAGAGTATCGTACCAACAGGGAGTTGTTTAATTTGATTTACTTTTAAAAGATGATTAGAAGAGAGAGAGTTTGATTGTAAAGATTTGGGTTTTAAAAGTTTTAAAACAATAATAATAAAAAGCGTCTTGGGATTATTGGTTCATCGTAATAACAAATCCTTCACAAACAAACCTTAAACCATGACTTTATATTCGACCTACTTTCAAAAGACAAGTTTTTATTTAGCATATCAAAGCCTCTCTCGAGGTGCAGTGAGTGTGTTCCTCTAGCAATCACGCTTGTTCTCATGGTTGATTGCTATTAAAATCCTTGAAGAACGAAACTTTATATGTCTCAAGGTTTGCTAGACTATTCTCATGTTTTGCAACCCTTGTTTAAATTCACTTGTTCCAATATCAAAGCTTCGCTCTCGCTTTATGAATTGATATTTGAGATGATGAATTAACAAATACTAACCCTCCGCTCTCGCTTTATGAGTTTGGCATTTGTTAATTCATTATAAAAACGGTGAATTAGATTAGAAAGTAGATT
>Ga0228710_1004407_pt1 | contig 22245 bp, 9 predicted proteins | sample MedpolnodulmetaG_FD_177995 | JGI IMG/M metagenome (GOLD analysis project Ga0228710, IMG submission 177995) | Root nodule microbial communities from Medicago polymorpha collected in Santa Monica, California, United States - pink nodules | ecosystem: Host-associated > Plants > Roots > Nodule...
CCCCCCCCGCGAAACAAAATTGGGATTGAGATGTGTATTCACGGTAAAAATGGTCGTTTTATGCTCGTAAAGACTCTTTGGTTCTCTCCATCGTGTTCGATGGAAGTTGAGGAAGCATTGTCTATATGATGCTATATTGTGGGTGTCTGATCTCCAATTGGAGAATATGGATTTTGTCTAAACTCAAAGAAAGCACTGGATTATTTTCAACAAGGCAACAATGACATTGCCGAATTTGGAGCATTTTGTTTGAATGCAATTCATTTTTTTAAAACTCTCATGACCGAGCTTTGTCGAAGGCAAGCAAATAGAACCCTCATACTTTAGTGATGGTAATCCATCTTTAGCTAGCTCGCATTTGTTCTTGAATGTACCATCTTTTATCTTTTTGGTGTTAACCCTTTAATGCTTAAGAAAAATGACCTTATTTATTTTAGAATTCGGTTAAAAAATAAGTAAAACATGACAAATAATTGTTGCACCAAGAAACAAACTCAAATTAGTCGTGTACATGGGGCTTGATTTTCAATGAATTGGTATAAGCTAGTCTCCTAAAAAATAAAAATGTAAGAGAGTGGGTGTGGGACCAAGAGCACGAGGATGGTCCCATTTTAAAAGACATTTTCATTTTATAGTCGTTCAATGTTCTAGGTTCTCCCTCCCGAGTGAGTGAGTGTTGCCTTGCCTCTCTTCTCTCCACTCCAAATCACACACTTCAACGGTCCAATCAATCAAAACCCACTCTCTCACCTTACTCACTCTTTTCTACTTCACATTCACACTCACACTTTTACACATCCACACCCAAACCAATCTATTACACCATCATCAATCACCATATCTTACACAACAGGTTCCCTCCTTCTCATACATCTAAAACTCAACTTTTTTTTTTCTTTCTATAAAGAACTTGTATAACTGAATATTTTGAATTTGCAGGTGGTGGGAATGGCTTACATGTGCGCTGACAGTGGAAACCTAATGGCAATAGCTCAACAAGTCATCAACCAAAAACAACAACAAGAACAACATGAACAACAACAACACCATCAACAACATCATCATCACCAAAACATCCTAGGTATCACAAACCCTCTCTCTGTCTCACTACATCCATGGCACAACAACAACAACAACATTCCAGTTTCTTCTTCTTCATCACTACCACCTTTGTCTTTTCCACCTACCGATTTCACCGACCCATTTCAAGTCGGGTCGGGTACGGAAAACACCGATCCCGCTTTCAACTTCCCTTCACCACTCGATCCTCACTCCACCACCTTCCGTTTCTCCGATTTCGACTCCGACGACTGGATGGATACCTTAATGTCCGCCGCCGACAGCCACTCCGATTTCCATCTCAACCCGTTTTCCTCATGCCCGACCCGACTGTCACCTCAACCGGATCTTCTTCTACCCGCCACCGTACCGCTTCAAATCCCAATCCAACCACCCACACCGCAACGCAAAAACGACAACAACACTACCGAAACGACATCGTTGTTTTCATCTTCCACAAACCCACTTCTAAAAACCCTAACTGAAATCGCTTCTTTAATCGAAACCCAAAAACCAAATCAAGCCATTGAAACCCTAACCCATCTCAACAAATCAATTTCACAAAATGGAAACCCTAATCAACGAGTTTCATTCTATTTCTCACAAGCTTTAACCAACAAAATCACCGCACAATCTTCAATAGCTTCTTCAAATTCTTGTTCTACTACATGGGAAGAGTTAACACTCTCTTACAAAGCCCTAAATGACGCATGCCCATATTCAAAGTTTGCACATTTAACTGCGAATCAAGCAATTCTCGAAGCAACAGAAGGATCCAACAATATTCATATAGTTGATTTTGGAATTGTTCAAGGGATTCAATGGGCTGCATTGTTACAAGCATTTGCAACTCGTTCTTCTGGTAAACCTAATAGTGTGAGGATTTCTGGTATACCTGCTATGGCTTTAGGAACTTCACCAGTTTCATCGATTTCAGCTACCGGTAATCGATTATCTGAGTTTGCTAAACTTCTAGAGTTAAATTTTGAGTTTACACCGATTCTTACGCCTATTGAGCTTCTTGATGAATCGAGCTTTTGTATTCAACCAAATGAGGCTTTAGCTGTTAATTTCATGCTTCAGCTGTATAATCTTTTGGATGAGAATATGAATTCCGTTGAAAAAGCGCTTCGTTTGGCGAAATCATTGAATCCTAAAATTGTTACTTTAGGTGAATATGAAGCTAGTTTGACGACTCGGGTTGGTTTTGTTGAAAGATTTGAAACTGCTTTTAATTATTTTGCTGCTTTTTTTGAGAGTTTGGAGCCGAACATGGCGTTGGATTCACCCGAGAGGTTTCAGGTAGAGAGTCTTTTGCTTGGTAGGAGAATTGATGGTGTGGTTGGTGTGAGGGAGAGGATGGAGGATAGAGAACAGTGGAAGGTTTTGATGGAAAGCTGTGGTTTTGAATCAGTGGGTTTGAGTCATTATGCAATTAGTCAAGCTAAGATATTGTTGTGGAATTATAGTTATAGTTCTTTGTATTCTCTTGTTGAATCTCAACCTGCTTTTTTGTCTTTGGCTTGGAAAGATGTTCCTCTATTGACTGTTTCTTCTTGGCGTTGATTTGATGATATTGGCTCAAAATGGGGAAAGGGTTTCTTCCACCTGGTTTTTTTTTTCTCTGGTGTGGAACAACTAATTGTCTATAAGCTGTTGATGAATCATGCCAGTGAAGTTCTTCAATTCATGATGTTTTGCTTGGTGAAGAAGCTATGCAGATTGGATTTGTTTGTTATCAGCACTTAGCTCTGCAATACAAGATTTTTGGATGATTAATTAAATTAATTATCATTTGGGTTGTATTTTTAGCAGTTTGGTCTTAGTTCCACACGCCCTTTTCCTTTATTTTTCTTCCAATTGTTTTTCCTTTTTTTTTTTTGGTAGCATGTTAATGTTGCAATGGTATTCTTAGGCAAACCAGTGATCAAGGTTATGGACTTGTAAAATGGGAAGGGAAATGCTTTTTTTTGCTGTTGCAGTGTTGCTACTAGTCTTGTAACTCTGTAAATTTGTTTTGTATGGGTTTAAATTTGTCTAAATATCAAAAAGTTTATTTCACTTCACTTTACTCTTTGACTGATTTTCTCGTACATGATTGAATTCGTACAAATATGGGTTTTTTTATCTTAACTTTCTGACTCAGTCAGGGGTTATAATTTTTTCTCAGCATCTGCAAGTTGCAGAGATGTGCACTCTTAGGATTTGTCTATGCAAAATAGATTCATTTTCATCCAATGTAAATGCAGTTTCTTCCCAACTTGACATTGTATGGGCAATAATTTATTTATTTTTAGCTGCACAAAGTGTGATTGAGGAAAGTGTCAGTATAATGGGTCACACAGTCTTCTATGTGGCACTTGATTGAGTATTGAAGATCTTTTTTCCACTATGTGCTTCTGTGATCGGTAAATGACGTAAAACAGTGAGTTATTGCATGGAAACTAGTGGAGTGATGACTGATGACATACTTTTTGTTCTGCCAACCTATTATGTTGTCCATGCACAGTCAATTGAGTGAAAAAAATTTACTACTCTACTGTATGTTTGGAGAAGATTTATTTTTTGTTTCATTTCACACACCATCTGATTAAAGTTTGTTTCTTTTTGTTTATGAAAGTTTTGCTGGCTTTTCTTACACACAAGTGATGCTGGTCAAATAAATGGGCCATATGATATCATATCAGTGGCTTTGTTGTGTGTCTCTTTCATGCTGCTTCAATCAAGTTGCTTGTCTTCATGTCAATAACATAGCAGAGATGGTGAAGATGATGAAGTGATCTCTTTTGAGTGTTTGTAAAACAATTGGCCATAAAAGAGTGGCACTGGTGGTTGGTTTCTGGTCTTGAGTGAGTGACTATGACAATTCAATTGAGTAGGACGTTTTCTTTGAACTTGATTTGGCTGACGGGTCCCATAAATGTAGACTACACATTGTGAGGTTAGAGTTTGTGTCCTATTCCCCACTTTAAATGGCAGTTCATAACTCAAAATTCACACAGATACAACACCACCATACCTCATCTAGCATGACATTGCCCCACTTGGAATAAGTGCAACTCGAGTGCCTTTTATGATAGAATGCTAATGATTTGTGAACCAGAATTTATCATTTTTTATTTTAAATATCATCACTTTGTCAATGAACAACTTAAGATCATTGGAAAACTTGTGTTTGCTTAGCACATGATTGAATTCACGGTTAGTTTGATAGAATTACACAATTGTCTACTATAATTTTAGCAAAAACTCTACTTAAAATAATGGTGTCATCATGGTCTTGATAATTCCTCATTCAATCCAATGCTAATATTGAACGAGGATGACTTGTATTGTTTTGATTAAGTGTATGTTGGATGATATTTTTGGTGATGCCAAAATTGATTTTAAGTAAGTTTAGATGTTTTTTCCCTATAAAAAAGAAGTATGTTTAGATGTTTTTAATATAATTGATTGTAACTTTTGACTCAAGTCGTGATTTTTACACTCAAATCTATTTTTCAATTCATTTTTAGTCTTATGTATTCAAACATAAAACATTTTATATTCAACACACTTAACTAAGCGTTTGTTTGGTTTGGCTTTTAGAAAGCAAAAAACGCTTCTAGTCCTCCTTCACAATGAAAATTGGGTTTTCCATCATGTTTGTTTTGATTTCTCAGAATTGCTTCCATCCTTCAAAAGCACTCCTCCTTGAAGCTACAATTCATAGCTTTTGAGTCAACTAAAACCAATTCTACATTAAATCACCATTAATTTCCTTCACTGCCCTCTTCAATTACCATATTTCTCCCACCCTTTCTCCAACAATACCCATTTTTGGTAATTATGCATTCAAAAGTAGTTTTAATCAAAACTATCCAAAAAACATTCATTTTGTTTAATCAATTCAGGCAGAATAAATTCAGTCAGAATCAATTTTATACACCGCAGAACCAAACACACACTAAACTCAATTGTTGTCACCCTAAAATCATATCCGTACTAACAATATGTTTGGATCCGCGGTGGCAGATCTTTTTTCAATCTAATGCAAATTTCAATGTGGAGATTCTACTTAACTCCAACTTTTTACCGTAATTCTGCGCATAGCATCGCAATTCCAAAAATAGAATAAATGTGTTTGATTTTATGATGATAAAAATTGATCATAGTTAAACGCGTGTTAAGATAAAGTAATTTATTTTTAAATACATTTGTATAAAATTGAGTAGAACAATTAATTAGTGTGTAAAAATAGTTCATCTCTTTATCTTATTAAGTGAAATTTCTCTTCTATCTTTCTTTTTTATGATACCCTTATTCCTAATCCGTCATTTTAAAACGGATAAACTATTTTTTTTAGATTCAAGCGGTCTTATCTTTGAGTCGACCAATATTCATAGCAAATTATTTCTTTTTTCAAAAAAGTATAACATGTGCCTTTAAGACGTGAGCTATTCTTCTATGGTCACAAGACCAAATAAATAGTCTTTGGACACACTCACATAAGATATTATCTTCAAAATATTTAATTATTTTTTTATCAAGTTTCTTTGCATCATTAAAAAAATACTTGTTTATGTGTGTGTGATCAAACACTATTTGTTTGGTCTTGTGACCATATTAGAATTTCTCTTAAGACGTTATGCATAATTTTTTTTTATTTCATGATTTACGGGTCATACTATGGGCAGTCAAATCAAAACATGGGTGTCTGAATTGAAAGAAAGGAAAGACACAAATAAATATCATGAAATGTAGGCAATGGTTTGTTGCTGTTGAGACAAATGAAGAAGTGCTTCTACACGGAAAAGATTCATCTATTCTGAACTGTAGGGAGTTAGGGACTATTGTCTGTATTTGTAGGATGCCACAGACAGAGTGGCCCAAGACCAAAAAAATGGCTTCTACGTTGCACTTTGCAATCTAAGGCCTTTATTTTTACCTTTTTTAATTATGAATAAATGACCCGTAATTTTTATTTTATTTTTTGTTTAAAGATTTATAGAACAAATGATAATAAATGATTGATACCAGAAATTAAGGAACCCCTTGCATAGTCTTTGCTCTTTGGTAAGGAAAAGAGGAGTGAAATAGAGTGATATTCTTTTAATTTTGGATCAAATACAATTTATCTCTTTAAGTCTATAGTTGTACAATGCTTCTTAATTTAATAAACTGGGTGGAAAGTTTCACTGCACACCTATAAATTAGAGAGTAAACTGTACGACCCTTTCATTTTTCTTCTTTAAGTTACATTTTTTTAAAACTAATTTTATGATGCACAAATAAAAATAGAATTGCATTTTGCCCAAAAAAAAATCCATTATCCATTATCAAATCAATCAATTTTACCATTTTGCACAAGTAAAAATAGAATTGCATTTTGCCCAAAAAAATTTCTTAGTTTGTGTAACGTAGAACTAGCTTTTTTCTTCTTCTTTAAGACTGTTAAAAAGTTGAATATTTTCGAGGGAAAGAGAGGAGACAAAAGAGTCTGAATCCTATGTGGCAGCTGGTAAAGTTTGGAGACAGGTTTCATATATCCTCCCACTTTACATGTACATCTACCCTACACGGAAAGAACAATAAGCATTTTCACTTTCTAGTTAAATAGGCCTTGGCCACTTCCATGACCACCGATTCAACCAACAGGAATCTAAAAATCCTGGATTATATTGGTTAGGAATATGATAAAACCATGAAAGAAAGAAAATGTTCAATGAAAATAAATTCTATATTGATAGAATATGATGATTATTACAATAAATGATACAAGGAGACTCATATAGCGATGGAAAATACTACAGAGCTTCTCTTATTGATTTATTTAGTTTCTGTTTGAAGAACCAAAAATGCAATCAGAGCTTTTATTTAAACTAGCATACACTGTTTTTCATCCAAGTTTCATGTGTGTTATAGTAGAACTTTAATGGTTTGCAGCAAATGTTATTTTAAGTAGAGTATAATAAGTGAATCTTTGAGTTTTAGAGGATGCTGCAATAGAGAATCCAAGTCCTAACAAAAATATGGATTTTTTGTTAGAAATGGTGGCTTTAACGTGTATTTTACTTTCCCTTTATGAGTTGATTTTTCAAGACCAAAGGAGAAGGGAAAAGGAAGGATTGAAGACAGGAAGGGCTGAAACCTGAAATACAGAGAATTGAGACAGAAAAATTGTTTCTGATATAGGTTATCCATGATCCAATCCCGTAGTAAACAGACAACAAAAAAGGGTAAACCTAAATTCATTATTACTTAATGTTTATAATTATATATAACATGTGTATTACAGATGCATTTGATTCAATGCAGGTTACAAAAGGAGTACTATAAACAGATATATATAGAGGTAACAAGGTGACTGATTACAGGCATTTTGCTTCAATTTCCTCGAGTGTAAGCCCCTTGGTTTCTGGTACAATGAAGTATATGAATACAAGAGATGCCACAGCTATTGCAGAAAATATGTAAAACAAAATTCCTGCTCCCAGTAAATCCTGTAAAGTAGAGGGGAAAAAACATTGTCAGACAAACAATTTCAATGAAGTCAACGGATTCACAGAAAAGCAAGTTTAAAATGATGTTCAATACATTCAATTGAATACCAATTCAAATGAACAAATATTGCCAATCTTATGTATAATGTTGTAAGATCAAAATATTTGTGAAATATGAAAATCATGTGATTGAAGGTGACAGATTTAAAATATATGGTTTCATTTTCACAATTTTGTTACCTTCAGTGGGGAAAAGGCAAATGTAACCAGGGCATTTGCTGCAAAATTGACGAGAACTGCTATACTAAGTCCTTTGCCTCTTAAGCGTAAGGGAAAAATCTCTGCTATCATAAGCCAACCCATCGGACCAAAGGAAATCTGAAAAATAAAATCATTAAATGGTGTAAGCATGGATGTAGGAATTATGATAAAAAAAGGAGAACATGAAATTCCTTATCTAGGCGAAAACAACATATCAGATGATATAAATCATGACATGAATGGAAAAAGAAAAAGAAAAAAAAAAGCTTATTCACCTGATAACAACCAACATAGAGCAGCAAACCAACTACAGCAAGAACTGCTGCATTATCCAAGAATATGTAATATGAACCCAGTAAGAATAATGAGATTATCTGCAACACAAATACACACGTGTTCTTATACTTTGAACTTCATCGACAACTGGAAATTTTCATGTCGCGTTTATTCCTCTTATATAATTATCTAAGTTGAAGCAGCACACAGAACTAACTAAAAATGTTTCTTTCCCAGGAACTAGAAAGGAGATAGAAAGGAACTTACTATTCCTGAAACTCCTCCAAGTAGTAAAGGTCTCCTTCCAAGTCTGTCAACAACGACAACAGCTACTCCCGTCATAATCAGCTACAACAAAAACAGAAGGAAATATTGTTGATATGATCACATCATGTAGACGGAAAATTAAATAACTTACTGCGTTATTAACAAGGCAAGCTAAATTTATAACTCGGCAAGCTAAATCTACCCCTGAAGAATTCCTTCATAGTGAAATCTAATTTTGTACATAATAGAAAACCTTGACATACATGTGATGTGACTAACGAAACTGACAAAACTATGATAGTACAACTATATTATAACATGAATTCACATGTTAATTATTAAGAATATGATAGAAATGAAATCTACCTTAAATACACCAAGGAGAATAGAGACCCGGGTAGCATCAGCTGCTAAGGAGAAGCCTGCACTCTGCCAAATTTAATTGGATAATAATAGTGTTATTACATTCCATGGTGATATGTAATTGATAACACGAATTTGCAATACTATTCCTTGATTAAAATTAACATAACACCTGTAGAATTGATGCGGCGTAGTAGAGAACACTTGGTTGCCCCGTGATCTGTCACAGTTTGCATCTTATAGTATTAAATATACTGAAGTGTTGGAAACACTTATAATTATCACTATTTCACTTGAGCGATTACAATACCTGTTGAAACAAGACTAATCCTGCACTTATCACAAGGGCCTTCCGACATTTTCCACGAAACATTTCCCCAAAGGTAACATCATTTTCTTCACCTAAATAAGAAAACTCTGCCATAATCTCATCTACTTGCTGAGGAGCAGAATCATGAAATGTACGACCTTGAAGCTGGCACAAACTACGAATTGCAGTGTCTTTCAAAGTCTGAAGATCCCCTTTTTTCTGTACAGCACGTAAAAGTATCCACCTTGGAGAAGCTGGGAGCCACCACATTCCAAATCCCATTATTACTGCAATAGGACTACTGATTCCAAACATATACCGCCATCCAGCAACAGTGCCTACCAACAAGCTACCTAGTCCATAGCCGGCCTGCACACATACGCACATATGGCCATTTTTAGTAATACCTAGAAGCTCAGAACAGAAGGTAATTTGATAATAGAAGATTATCATTGAAGAAGGTTTACATGAAGGAGTAGAAGGAAAAACTAAAAATTTGATTGCTTTTCTGCATTTATAGAACAGACATGAAAATTCAAGGTTCAACCAGAAAAGTTCGAGAACTTACAACAATTCCGATTACTATAAAGAACTCTTTCAAAGAGACTAGTTGTCCACGTATTGGCGTCGGAGCTGTCTCTGCAATGTACATTGGAGCAGCATGCATTGCCTAAAAGAGATGGAATGAACACATCAAATATACAACAAATTATTTAAATCTTATCTCTACACATATTCATTAACTAACAATACCTATACATGCAGAATAACTCATTTTTCCAAAAAAATTGTTGAAACTATTCTCGATTGCAACATTAACGGAGCCTACAAACACGCATGTCATATCACATTAAATCTTAGAGTTGACATAAAACTCTGAAATACGGGTTCTCCAAAACTCATGTTGTACCCGTATCAGACTCCTGTTACGTTTATATCCTCTTTCTGTCTTAATTTTCTTGATTATATCCTACGTCTATTTTGATTTGGGGTGTAATAAATTATGAAATACACTTGTATAGTCTTTTGTTAAAAGTAATACTTATGAAATACATTTCTTTGTATATTATTAATGTACTCGTACCTAAGTTTTTATAAAAATATCATACCCTATTTTGCTTCTTCAAAAACAAAAATATATTTTGTACTCGGTACCGGTACTTTACCCGTATCCATGCAACGTAGATATAAAGTTTCAGTGGAATGATTATTATTGTCTAGACTGTTGATAAAAATCAGTTGAGAATGTGTAAGTACAAATACAAAGGACTATATGTTCTTCTTGTAAAATATACGACAACTGTTGTTTTACACATGAAGCAATAAACGTTTCTTCTTAATTGTTGGAATATATCTAGAAAATATTTCATATTATACTAATTATTATATCTTGAGCACATAAAATATCTCAGATGATCTCCCAGCAGCAGTTTCCATATAATAATTTCATGGTTTGTTGCCTATTCCAACAAGACTAAGAGTCCAGCAAAAAAAAAGAGCATACCAGTCCAATTCCTATGCCAAATACCAATCTCCCAATCACCAATAAAGGAAAATTAGGAGCGAATGCTGTTATGAGGGCTCCAACAAGATACATCAATGCAGCTACAAGCAGCTCTCTTCTTCTCCCTTAAAATAAAATTTGTCATGTCAGCTTCACCTGGGAAGGATACTATACCTAAAATGATAGCTGATAAAAATGCAAAATTACCTAAGAAATCAGCAATATTGAAGGCCAACACAGAGCCTATTAAGGCACCATATAATGATCCACTAGTCTGCAAAAGACATCAAGCATCAATGTGTGAACTCATATTCAAGATCAACATACAATTGCAACAATTAACAAATGATACATAAGAATCACAAAAAGACGGATATGACCAAGTAAAGAACAAACCAAGAATTTAAGTTAAACTTACAAGAAGTCCAATTTCAACAGAGTCTAAGTCATACCACGTTACTCCACTTAGTGATGGTGACTGCAAAGAAGGGAAATTATAAGTACACAAGCAAACCTCTAAGCATACAACAAAATAAAATCTTTGAAAGAAACTGTTTAGTGTTACATTAAAATCAGTCTAAGTGACCAAAAAAGGTGTCAGCATAAAAATTATATTTCTATGTATTACACTAATATGAATGCATCATGCATTTTACTTCAACAAATACAAAGGCAATCAAAAGCTGCAAAGCCAGTTCTATCACTCAATGAAAAAGACTACACTGTTAGTGAAGTCGTGGATGAAATAATGAGAGGGAGAAGAAAATAAGGAGAATGTACACTACGAGACAATAAGAAGTTAGGAGGCAAGTTAGACGGTTTAAGGGATTAGTTAGGAGAAAAGGATATACAACAAAATGTACTTAGGGTATCTTTGAGAAATAAATAAATTCTGGTGTAAAGGGGAAAACCCTTTAGAAGAGGTTAACTCTTTAATTCTACATTTATCAATAATAAACTCTTTTTATTCTCTCTATCTCAACTCTCATTTCTCAAATTTCCATTTACGAGTTCCATCACTTATTGCTATGCTTCCATAGGCCAAGCTTTTATACTATTTGTTTGGAAATACCATAACAAATGTCCATTTCTGCGATTAAAATGAGCAATAAGAAAATAAAGAGAGAAAGGTAACAAGAATGACACCAATAAGAGATGGGAAATAAGAAAATTAAGAATATTGGAAATTACACAGTGAAATTTGTTGTGTTTCCCACCAAATCATTTATAACAAAAACTGGATTCATACCCCTTTTCTCCATCACATGTTCCAAGATGACATTTTGTACTGCTTTTACACTTGGATCTCTACCCACAACTTCTATTGGGGGAAAAAGTGACTAAACAATAGACACCGTAAAAACCCAACAAAGAGATCATGTAACTATTAGGACTGAAATTATGTTATTGGTAGCGCCTCTGACATGAATTTGGGTGATGCAATGCAATGCATGAATCAATACAACTAATGATCGTGGTCATATTATATGAAAGCATATGGATAAATCACAGAAAAACTAATATAATATGAGATCATACTTCAGACAGGCAAAAAGTAACTAGCAATAGTACAGCAGAAAAGTCGGAATCTTTAAAGTTCTGGAAATTATTACAGGTGCTACACCACCAAATGAAAATATTGAGTTGGTACCAAAAGTAGAGTAGAATGGTTTACCTGAATGGAAATTGTTGCACTAGAGGTGGCACCAATATCATATCCAAATAGTAGACCACCAAAAGCTGGGAAGAGAAATCTGAGATTTTTAAACATGTTTTAGGTAAGTCTACAGGCAGAGCTTTTATTTTATATTTCATCAACTTTTCACTAGGAAAGAGTATCACATTTTTTTTTATGAAGAAGCGAGTATCACACAGTTAATTGAAGACTTGCTATCAAAAAATCAAGGGTGGATACTGAACATGAAATGATGCCAATTTTCTTCAGTTTGGTTGTTAAATTGTTTCGTCAATGTCAAGCAGAAAGAAAAGGAAGAAATCTAAAAGAACGAAAAAAATTACAAGATAAATATTTAATCAACATACAGCTGTTGTTGGGTCATGGGGGGAGCCAGGGGGATCATCCACATTGGGCCAAGAGCAATAACACAAGTGAGTTGGACACCATATCTTAACACAACCTTAAGGCATTGGGTTTATGGGTCCTCTCAGCTGTCAAGTGCTCGACCTCCACTTTACCAAGCAATGTGAGACTTCTAACTCATCTCACACTTGCCACAACAACAACATGCGATACAAGCTACTTTTATCATTTTGATAAGATATTAAGTTGCAACAGGATAGCTAAAAGCTGAAGGTGGCATATGGCATCTGGCTCCAAGTGATTTCTTGAAAAAGCCTATTGAAAGGAACATTGAACTCCATTGGAACCAAATATCTTCAAAATGAAGGAAAGTAATGCTCACTGATAGGATCAAATTCATTGTCACTACTGATCCTCACTACCGCCACATTAATTTTTAGAAGAACAAAATATTATCATTTCATGGAAATCAAGTAACAAACCAAACACGGTTATCTTAGTCTATACAACTAGTTAAATATTTCCACGGACCAATATTCCATGAATCAAACAGAGACCAAGAGATATGAATAGGTGATGTAAAAACAAAGAGCAATTGATTCCTTCCCGATGACAATGCAATGCACATCAGCCGTCCAATATCCTTCATGATTAACACATTTCTCCACCCAGAAAACATGATCAACATAACACCACACCGAGAAATTAAAGTCCTCAGCACAGCACCACTTACAGAAGTTATAGTCCTCTACCATAGCTAATTCGAGCTAAAAGTTGATTCTTTATGCAGCTAACATCTATTGTATATATTTGTTTTAACAGAAATAAAGATGGCTGATAAATTTTGCAAGCAACTAGTAAAAAAGTAACACAGGAGTCAAAAGGTAATAACACTCACGGAAGAATTGCAGCAGTGAGGGAATAGTCTTGAGGGCCATGAAATCCATTAAGCAGAGGCTCCCTTTCACTTGTAACCTCAGTGGATGACTTTCCTTCCTAATGAAAATCAATGCACTTCAAATGTTATAAAAGCAAATAAATATCAAAAGATAACAACAAATTAGTTTAGTTGGCACTAAAACAACATGAGTCTCTTTATGCATAAATGATATTGTCCATCTACTTGCGATCATTCAGCTTATTCTAGTTTCAAATTTTCCCCAAAAGAGCAAAGCACAAAACCAAACAAATAAATATGAAGCTTAGAAACAGACATACCAACATATAGACACAAAATACAACAACAAAGTCTTATCTCACTGAGTGAGGTCAGCTACATGGATCAAACAACACCATAATTTTCAATCATATATCATATTTCAATCCAGCTCAATAATTTATAGATTTTTCTTAATAATTTCTCTTATAGTTTTTCCAGGTTTTCTGATGTAATGTAACTACATGTCTCAGTGTCGGACAAATCTTTAATCAGAAGTGTTGGCGCTAAAACCTAAACACACATAATTCTCTGATTTCACTGATAAATAGGCGAGCAAAAAAATTGATAATTTGAATTGTGTTATTCCAGTGGACACTCTCAGCATAAAATGGAAATTCAGTATATGCCAAGTTGCCGGTATATAAATGATTAAACTCCAAATGAAGCAGTTCAAGTAGTTTTGATTGAGCTCATTTTAACTGCAACAAGTTCATATTTTTAAGATTACCCATTACTATTTTCAAGCAAAATTCCAACCCCTTTTAAGCTTTCATAATTTCAACAGTTCCATTCCTTCCCAATACAGTTTTTTTCTTTCTTTCTCAGAAACCAACCAATTCAAAGAGTGCAAGTGCTACAAGATATATAAAACTCAAATTGAGGAAACATGTTAAACAAGTTGCTGTAGAACAAAGAATGAAAAAGTGAACCTGTGATAAAGAGGAAAGTGGGGGTTGTTCAGGATCAGACGCCATTTCTGCTTTGAAGTTTGAAAATGTTGGTTGATGAAAATATGGCAATATATAATAAAAATACACGAACACTTAAAATAAAAATTAAATTAAATTGGAGTCTTTTTTTTTAGGTGGAAAATTAAATTGGAGTCTTTATTTATTTATTATTAATTATTAGAGTAATAAAAAAAGGGCAATTGGTTTGGATTTGTGAGTTTGACAAGGATTCCGGTAGTTGGAGGAAACAACCACATGGATAAGCATCTAGACACGTTTCAATAGTACTCAACGAAATTATAATAACACACATCCCGATCAATTATATTCAATTTCAATGTATCGCTATGTTGAATGTACAATTATATTACGAATAAAGTAAAATGACTATTGACAATATATTGCAGTTTATGTGTGATTGATTCTTGTTTTTTTTAAGAGACTAAAATAAATTATATTATCACATCAAAAGGTTCTCTCTAACATAAGGAAGAGACACATAAACAAATATTTACAAGGGAAACAAAAAATCAGTAACTTTAGAAAGCCAATAAACGGTGAAGGGACTAAGCCATCACCCATGATAGTTGAAGGGAAGAGAAATAAACTTCGCCTTCAACCACATGAACGACATTGACTTAATTTTATCAACCACCTGCGAAATGGGGCACTCTTTATCATTAAACAGCCTGTTATTTCTTTCTTTCCATATTTCTCACGTAGTGCCAGTGGCATACCAAAGAACCTGCAAAATTGAACGACGAGCCTTTGAAACACCACCATTAAAAGTGACCTGATTGAAATGGTCCCCTACAAAGAATGGGGTCACCGTTGACATACCCATCCACCTGTAGATATAAAACCAAATCGCTCCAAAAATATTACAGTGTAAAAACAAAGCGTTAACAGGCCTTTACCCCCTGTAATATAGGGCACTTTTGGTTTTGCCCCCTGTAAAAAAAAAAATTTAGATTTCGTTCTTGTAAAATGAAGATTCTTCACGATTGCCCCATAAGCCTATTGACTCAGCAGAATCTCTGATGTGGCACTTATGTGGCTTTTTCTTTTTTTTTCTTGCCACATGTAAAAAATAGTTTACACGTGATTTATATTTAAAAAAATTATATACTAAAATTTAAAAAAGCGAAAATCTTTTTCTAAAAAAAATCTAAAAATTAATTTTCAAAATTTTAAAAAATTCAAATTATTTTTTAAATTAAAAAAAACCAGTTTTTTTTTCAAAAATTAAAAACCATTTAGATATTTTTTCCGAAATATAAAAATATAAAATTATTTCAAGATATTTAAATTCTGGAAAATATTTTAATTTTTAAAAATCTGGATATAAATGTTTTGAAATTCCAATTATATAATCTGGAAAAAATTCTATTTTATCTAAATTTTTAAAATCTTAACTTCATATTTTTTTCGAAAATTTTAAATTTAGAAAAAACTCAGATTTTTTTTTGAAATTTTTTATAAAATCTTGAAATATTGTTCCTGAATTCAGATTTTATGAAATTTTGAAAATTTTTTAATCCTGAATTTTTATGAAATCATTTTCAAAATTAAAAAAAATCAATTTTTTTTTCGAAATTAGGAATATTTAAAAAAAATTTATGGAACTTAATTTTCAAAATAAAAAATTAGATAATATTATATTTTTCGAAGTTTTTTAAATTTTCATTTATATTTGGATATTTTAGAATCTTTTTCGTAAAAAAAATTATTTTATAATTTTTCGAAAAATTCGAAATATAATAAATTTGAGATTTTTTTATAATTTTTTTTCTAAATTTTAAAAAAAAATCCTAATTTTTTTATAATTTTTGAAAATTAATTTTCATATATTTTTAATTATTAATGACGTATAAATTGTTTTTTACGCGTGACAATCAAAAAATAAATGAAAAAGAAAAAGCCACGTAGTTGCCACGTCAGAGATTCTGCTGACTCTAAGGCTCGGGGGGCAATCTTGAAGAATCTTTATTTTACAAGGACGGAATCTAAAAAAATTAATTTACAGGGGGCAAAACCAAAAGTGTCATATATTACAGGGGGTAAAGACATATTAACCCAAAAATAAATGATCCAAGTTCTCTACAGACTCACATCCAGTAACATACAAACGGGCATCATAATGAATAACTCCACGACTAAGAAGATTGTCATTTATTGGTAACCTATCGCGAAACAAACGCCAAGCAAACAGAACGACCTTCAACGTGATATCTTTATTCCAAAGAGAAGACACTGCTACCGAGAAACAATCGAAGGTTGAAAAGTAAGCAAATTACAAGCACTACGGACGGAATAAACATGAGATGTTTCCAAAGACCATAGCCACCTATCAATTCTATCAACCTGCAAAGTCACACCATGGAGTAACAATATAAACTCCCTCACCAACTCCTCTTCTCATGCAAACAACCCCCTCCTCCAGCTCCACGCCTGACCCTCCTCCCCCAACCTAACTGACACATCCTAGACACTGACTCCTCCTTATACATAGACAAGTCAAATAACCTAGGGTACCTGACACGAAACGAAACTTCTCCAACCCCAGACATCCGCCCAAAATAAAGTATTATCCCCATTACCAACGACATGTTGGACACTATCCTGAAACCACTCCTCCCTCCTCAACACCTCCATGTCCCGCCACCACAAAGAAGCATTGAGACCCCCACCCCCCCAACCGCCCTTCTGTGAAACCATACCTGGCTCACAGCACTTTAAACCACAAACTCTCACGCTCCACTAACATCCGCCAACACCACTTCCCTCGTAACGCAATATTAAACTCTCTAATTCTCCTTACCCCCAAACCACCAACCTCCTTACTCCTACAAACAAAGTTCCAACTGGACAATCTAGACTTGAGTCGATACAATAGAGGTTCCCAAAAAGCCACACGTCTCGCATTACCACCAATAGGCAGCCCTATATACACAAAAGGAACGACACGAATCTTACAATTTAACACCATCGCTGCTTCTGATAACCAAGAGGCCGAAACATTTACCCCAACCAACTGACTCTTTGAGTAATTCACCTTCAAACCAGACAAAGCTTCAAAGAGAAAGAGAACTGCTCGCATAGCACGAATATTAGCCCACGACTTCTCACCTAAAATCAAAGTGTCATCCGCAAACAGAAGATGAGACACCACCACAGGCTCACTGTTACCAACTTTATAACTGGTAAATAAATTATTATCTGACACCGATTTCATCAAAATGTTGAACCCTTCTGCAGCCAAAAGAAACAAAAAAGGAGAGAGATGGTCACCTTGCCTCAACCCCCTCCCCAAAGAGAATTCCTCCGTTGGAGAACCATTAACCAAAACCGATGTGGTAGCTGTTTCAGTGCATTCTTTTATCCATTTTCTCCAAAGTGTCGGAAACCCCATTTTCAACATCACTTCTTGTAAGTAAACCCAGTCAATTGAGTCATATGCTTTTTTAAAATCTACCTTAAAAAGTAACATCTCCTTTTTGTACCTACTAGTTTCATCAACTACACCAGGATCCCATCTAGAATCTGACGCTCTTTGATAAAAGCTGACTGGGAGTCTGAAACAACTGAACCAATTACCGTCCGTAGCCTATTAGCAAGCACTTTAGCCAAAATTTTGTACATGCTACCCACTAGAGAAATGGGACGCAACTCATTCAAACAGTGTGGGCTATCGACCTGAGGAATAAAAGCAATGAAGGTGCTATTTATCCCCTTGGACAATCGACCATTCCTATGAAATTCATGAAGAAAACGCAACAAGTCATCCTTCAAAATATCCCAATTTTTTTTTATGAAACCAAGAGAGATGCCATCTGGTCCAGGATATTTATAACTATCACAGTCCCAAACTGCTGCCTTCAGTTCTTCCACCGAGAAAGGCCTGATCAAACCTGCCCCTTCCCTATAAGATAGAGCGCGGAACTGCACATTACCCATAGAGGGGCACTCCACATTAACAGACTTGTAGTGAGTAGAAAAGTGGGAAAACACTGCATTACGAACATTATCGACATCCTTAATCATCACACAAATCACCAAAAAGAAAGGAATAGCATTTATACGTTTTCGGCTGGACATAATGCCATGAAAAAACTTCGAATTTGCATCCCCCTCCCGAAGCCACTCCATCCTTGATTGTTGCCAACAAATGCTAGAGTTCATGCGAGATAAAGAGAATAAATCCTTCGTAAAACCATGCAAATCCTCGACCTCCTCATCAATTAAAACATTTGATTCCGCTTTTAGATCAAGAGATGTTATTTTATCCTTCAGAGACTGAATTTTAGTAGTTAGGTTCTGAGCATGAGTTTGATGTCACTCCCGCAAAGCCAATTTGATCAATTTTAATTTTTCGTTCAACACATACCCTCCCCATCCTTCAACCTGACAGGAGTTCCATTTATCTTTGACAAAAATATTATAACCTGGAAAATCTTCCCAACATTTTAACATTCGGGAGGTCTCGGTCCCCAATTCTCCTCATCAACAGTGAGCACTAAATGATAAGACAACCCACGAGTTGTCGCCATCTGAAAACAATTAGGCCACGCCATGCACCAACTATTTCAAAGTAAGAAGCGATCCAGACGACTCATAGATCTCCCATCTCCCCGAAACCAAGTGAAGCGACAGCCCCGGAGAGGAATCTCAATCAAAAAATTACTCTCAATAAATTGGTTGAAAGAGGCGCTAGCTACCTGGCTTGGAACACTTCCCATGCTACGTCTTTCATCAACATTTCTAACTACATTAAAATCACCACATATACAGACATTTTGACCAATAAAAGAATTCAATCTTGTAGACATACTAATCCAGAGAGCCTCCTGATGAATAACATCACATGGAGAATAAACATTAAACAAAACAAAATTATCTTCCGTCATCACAAATCGCCCAGAAATTACCAAAACATGTTCAAAGGACATAGATGACCACACCTCAACCTCCTTTGTATCCCAAACAGTGACCAAACCTCCCGAAGCACCAACAGATGGTTGGTAAGAAAAAGCAACATCATTATCCCCCAAAAATGATTTACATAAATGAACATCAAACGACACTAGCTTAGTTTCTTGAATACAGAGAATAAAATGTTTTTTCTCCCTCACCAACTGACCCACCTCCCTCCTTTTTTCAAACCCTCCTAAACCACGTACGTTCCAAGATATAATCTTCATTATGACACACAGACACCACACCAACTCCCTCACCCACCACCAACCTAAACCATCGACCTACTTCCCTTTCACACCACTCTCTGACTTACTCCTACCCACCCCGGACAACACATCAAACATGTTATTTTTATCTCCCTTAAATTCAATCCCCACCGTCTTCCCTATGCCACAGACATCTTCAGACACAACATTTTTATTACCGTGAAAAACCAACCAATTTTACCATTCATTGTTAACAAAAGATTGAGAAGCACCTGAAAAAACCACATCACCTTGAGTCACATTAACCTTTGAACCAACTGACACCAATTTACGTTTCTTTACTTCTTTCGCAAAGCACAAAGAATCTCTTGTCGATCTTTATCAGAAAGTCTGGCAATACGTTTCAAACTTTGAGCACAATTACGAAGGTAACCACCACCCTTCTTCTTTTTTATAACATTTGGAGCGCGAGAAGAAGAAATAATAGGTACACAAGAAATTGTTGCATCATCGCCCTCAACAACATTTTTATGTTTATTAACCCATTCCAAACTTCAAGGACCTGCTTTCAGAGAACGACCACGTCCTGGTGGACAAGATGTGGTGCGCTTAGCACCCCTTTTTTTCACATCATTCAAAAAAAAAACTGTGTTACCAATACCACCACATTCACTGACAGGTTCAGAATCAACAAGTAAATTATCAGAAGGTGCACTAATATCCATTTCAGAAGTTACCTTCTCAAGAGAAGAAGGAGTTGCTTTGTGGTGATTTGATTGCATCTCCCTTGGTGTTGGAATCGCCGAAGAAGACTTATGTGCAGCCTTGGCACCACTACACTCCTCTTGAAATTTTTCTACATTCAGATCCACCACATTATCCTCCGAAAAACGACTGACAACCTTTTGCTGATTTACCTCTTTGTTCCACTTGTCGAATAAATTATTTAAAAGCTCCTGAACATCTCCACCGTCACCAACATTATCATGAACTGCCTCCATGTCCGAATTAACCTCTTCTTGGGTATCATCGTCATCAAGTAAACATGCATCCTCACCCAAAGAGAAACCCCACTCTTCGATAATTTTAAAACTATAAATAACACCATCCACTACCAACGAAATAGATTTCAATGTTAAAAAGTGTTAAAATCAATTTTAAAATTAAAAATTTTGATTTCTAACTTGAATCAATTCTGAATGCAAAACCAATTTTATATGAGAGCAACCTAATATATTCGAATATACTTCTAATTCCAATAATCTTGTTTAGCTTGGCAAAAAAAGTGTATTTTGTTGGTCAAAATGTGTATGTGTTATGTAGCAAGTGTGAGTTAAAACTTAAAAAGGTCTCACGTTGAATTACAAAGTTAATCTTGAACAATAATATACAAGTGAGATGGATGACTCTAAACAAATTCACATGAGTTTTTTTTTACAAATACATTGAATTAAAGAAATCATGGTTAATTTAGTTAAAAACCATACAAAAACATCTAAGAAAATTCTCATAAGTGTATTTTTTAATTTTTTTACAATTTTGTCACATGAAAATTTATATGAAAATATCCCTTAATCCACTTTTATAGTTGTCTCAGACTTCAATAATCTGAAATCTAACAGTTTTGGAGCATTATTCTAATGAAAAGTTCGGTTTGCCTAAATTCGATAACAAACACAAATAAAATGTGGTTAGACACACACATAAGTTGATAAAATTAAAAAAAATAAAAATAATTGAATGATGTAACTAAATTTTTTCTCATTTATTTTTCTTCATTCATGTGAATGTGTCCAAGCATTTTTCATTTGTATTTGTGCTTATGTAAGACTTTCTCTAGGTATAGGACTAAGGAGAGTGACAATTCTAATTAGATTATGTTTTTGTGAAGTCTAGTAATGATGTAAGTATGGTATATTAAGTAGCCCATGTGCCATTACATAGAATGCGATTCTTTTATTCTAATTTTAATGAGAAGTTACACTTATACATTGTAAGTTTGGGAATAATGGGGAGACTACCAAATTGAAAAGGGAAAAGTTTAGAGACTAAAATCATCCGGAAAAGAAAAAAACGGGACTAAAGCGATACAATCGTGATATTCAGAGGACAAAATGTAAGTCCTTCTAATAAATAAATAAAAAGTCATTAATAGTATTGCAAAGGTTTGTATCCATTTGCAATCTGCATTTTGAAATGACAATTTCCCATGGTTACCTACCATAGTGCCTCATCAAACGGGAACCAAATCTTATGTGAGAACAATTTATCTTTCCCTGATATGATACAAAATACGTTATAAATAGCCGGGGGTAATAGGAAATGCAATCAAATAATGAAACTAAATTAACTTCTATGTGATTATAAATGGAAAAATATCATTCTTATGATACAGATGACAACAAATTAACAATACAATAGCCGTCTGCACAAAGGAAATGATTCCTCTTTCCTCTGGCAAATTTGAGAGAGACTACAAGCAGGGACATCATCATGGCATGCTAACCAAATGAGAAATTTTGGCATTTCAAGCTTCATTTAGCCTTATTTGTGTACCATTTTCAAAATTAGAATTTAGCTTCATTTGTGTAGGTTCCATTAACATTTTC
>Ga0228710_1004408_pt1 | contig 22244 bp, 8 predicted proteins | sample MedpolnodulmetaG_FD_177995 | JGI IMG/M metagenome (GOLD analysis project Ga0228710, IMG submission 177995) | Root nodule microbial communities from Medicago polymorpha collected in Santa Monica, California, United States - pink nodules | ecosystem: Host-associated > Plants > Roots > Nodule...
TTCACTCATGAAAAAAAAAAAAAAAATCACGGGACAAATATTTGTTATTGATAAATATCAAAAAAACAATAGAAAAATATTTCTCAATAATACATTTAAGAATATGGATTGCAAATCACACGAGCATAAGCTTTATAATTTGGTGGAAACTGGACTCAAATATGACAGGCAGTATTAATTAATTCTCTTAAGAAAAAGAATCATATAAGACCATCTACCATGGGGTCCTTCCCCTATTTAGCACCATGTTAAATAGGCACCTCCGTTATGTCATCAATGAATATGGTGTTTATAAAGATGAGTGTTTTTATAGGCATCCTCTCTCTCCTATTACTCATGGGTCCCACATGTACAATTAATTCTATTTTTTCTTTATATTCAAATATTGTATTATTTTAACATTAAAAAATATATTATATAATAGTTGCAAATAGTTAAATTATATAATAATTGCAAATAATAATTTCTTGAATTTTTTTTGTTTGGTGGTCGGGGTTTGAACCCCGGACTTACCAGCTGAGTTAAGCTCACGAGGACAATGTCTTGAATTATTAATAAAAATAAAAAAAATGTTTGTTTTGTTTATAATTTATAATTAAATTAAATTATATAATTATGAATGAGTATATAAATTATTGTTAAAATTTAATGATATAGAGTTATTGCTGGGACCCAATTCATAATTATTTTGAGGTGCTGGGTTGGAGAGATTGAGTGCTTATTCAGTATTAATCATAAAACGAATGATGTTTACAGTCGAGACCCGTTTAAGCATCCAAATAGAGTGTTGCATTGTGGATGGTCTAAGTGATGTCGACTCTGTTTGTCCCCTCTTAACAAGGTACACATTTTTTCTAAGTAATCTACTATTCTAGTATCAATTCACTGTCTCCTCTTAAGCTTCCATTTTAAATACAAGTTTGTCGATAAGTCTATTAGTAATATATGATCCCAATCAAATTTCTATCAATAATTTATATCCACATTATTGTGCTCGTTTTCTTATCCCATAAAACGGTTTTTCCTTTTCCTTTCATAATTTGAGAAATCGATACAAATGTGCACATATAAGATATATCATATAAGCGCTTGTGCTGTATTATATTACTTACTTTGGTAAACAACATGCTAGTTTATTCAATAAACTTTTACGTAAGTACTTATATGAAGTGTATAATTAATGTTTTTAAAGTAGGGCACAGCATTTGAAGTATACTCTGTTCATCAATCATATCTTCACCCTCAAGAAAGCCTGAAACCTGTTTGATATTTGTTTTTCTTATTTTCAAAAAACTTTAAACTTGGGTGCTGTAATTTTATTTCTTTTGTGTTTGGGTTACTATGAAATCGGTACGAAGTTTCGACCGCCACTTATCAGCAACTAATCTTTGTCGAGGAACCTGTGATATACCAAGGTGAGTTTCATCTCCAAACTGAATATTTTTCATGCAAGAGGTGGTAATTGAACCTCTGATCTCTTACGTAAGGGACCATGTCCCTTACCATTACACGTGATCATTTAACGAACGTTTTGAAGAGAAGTAATGGTTAAGAGATTGAAATGTCTCAGTTTAATTTTGCATGTACTTATATTTATCAAAGATTTATATGAATTCTTAGATTTTTGTGAAAGATTGGAATGAAACTTCACTATAATTTTAAAAGACAAGAACATTTTTAGAGGTGTTCATAGGTACAGGTCAAACGGGGAACCACGTACGTAATCCAACCTGACTTGCATTTTATCCAAACTCTGATTAAGTTCAAGTCCAACCCAAACCAACTCATTCAAATTTATTGGTGTTTGGCTTGGTTAGCAGGTTTGATATTTTGAACCCGGGAACTCAACTCATTAACATATCATATAATTTTATTGTTTTTTTTAATAAATATCAATTTTTTGTTATAATTGTAGTTTTCATTAATTGTAAAAACCAAAGCCTATAAATAACTTTGTTTTGGTTGATAATATAACCTATAAAGGGTAACATGAAATTAAAACCAAGTAATGATTTCTATTAAGAAATTAAAAGATCCATGAAGAGCAAATCCAAATAGAAGTAGAAAGAGGAAACCAACAATATGCAATACATAGAAGATTGAGTATATCATTGCAAACCAGAGAATATGAGCTGCATCACAAACAACCCTACCTAGGATTTGGAGCATATATATCTGATTCATTGATTTCAATCTGCATAGAGCCCTTGACTGATAAACTTCTCCTTTGGCTTGCACTCCTTTCAAATGGCATTACTAGAGACAAACAGTCCTTTAGCTCTGAGACAATCTCTTTGATGTCAGGTCTTTGTGTTGCAAACTGGCAAAGGCAAGACATGGCTGTCTCAATGATTTTCCAAGCCGAATCTCTATTGTATTCACCCTGTAACCTTGGATCAACTATTCCTTGAACATCTCCTATTTCAAGTTTTTGATTAACCCAAGGAAGTATGTGAATATAATTGTTTGGTGTTCCAATTAACGCTGGTTGACCTGTAACTAGCTCCAGCAAAACTACTCCCAAACTATAGACATCACTCTTTTTATTGAGAATTCCTGTGTTCTGAAATCTGCAGAAAAAATATCATTATGTTACATGCGTAATATTTTTAATTGTATTTAGTTTTAATGGCACGTATAACAATCATAATGAACTGAAAAATAAAATAAAATAGGAAAACAGCACTTGACAAGTGGTCGGTTTCGTAACATGAACAAGATGCAATACAATAGGAAATGACTGATTGATTGTAGGACGAGAGATGTAGTATGATGAATCCTTCAATGTCATTGACACTAAATCTCATAGGCGTAATACAATAATACCCATGCAGGTCTATAATTGGTACTTGAAAATGTTTCTCAAAGTCGAATAATCTAGACTTTTTTTAAGACTTTTCAATTAGGTACCGCATTCTAGAAATATATCAAACACCATACTCCCCGGTCAAAAAAGAGATTTACAATAGCTCTGCTTCTTTAAATCTCATACCTTGATTATAAATTTAATAAAAAAAATATTTAAAAATCTTGCAAAATAATTTGAGAACAATGCTATTTTTGAACATTTAGTAAACATTATAATAAATGAGAACTTATTTTATTTTACTTACTCAGGATCAATGTAACCATGTGAACCAGCAAAGCAATTAGTTAGGATATGAGTGTCACTGTCATTTGCGAAAGCTCTAGACAATCCGAAGTCTGAAATCTTCGCACGCGTGTTTTCATCTAGCAAGATGTTAGGAGGTTTCAAATCTCTGTGGATTATAGCTGGCTTGCATCCATTATGCAGATACTCCAAACCTGTATTTCCAATAAATATCAATTGCATATAGTTATGATTAATTTGGCCTTAATTTGGTTACTTCAGGAAGAAAACAAATATAAAAGGATGGACATGGTTGAAATTAGTTGCATACCATTTGCTACATCAAAGGCAATTTGAAGTCTCTCATTCCATTCCAAAACCTTTGGGTTTTTATCTGCCAAAGTTTATAGTTATGCAATTGTATGTGCAAGTGAATTCCCATGCGTCAAAATGCATGAATTATATTTATTTGGTTAGTTTTTACATCGAGTCATAAGGTGTCACGATTGTAAGACTATATATACTACATTATACCTGATAACCGTTGCTGAAGGTTCCCGCCTGGTAGATATTCAAAAATAAGTGCTCTAATTCCACCATCCGCACAATAACCAACAAGAGAAACCACATTTCTATGATGAGCAGGCATCAATAAATTTACCTACAATTCAAAGTTGATGAAAGAAAGAAAAAAATGCTTAATGATGAAAACGATTTGATTTATTCTTTTAACATCACCTCCCTATGAACTTTTAGTTACACCACAATTTGATAAAAATGTCCTTTCCTTCTTTCTTCCCACTTTCATCTCTGTTGTCTCAATTCCTCTAACTTTTTCATGGTTTGTCTTTCTCTTCATCTTATATGAAATGAGTTCAAGTATGCATCACCTAATAGTATACATGAATCTGTCTCTCACAATACTATACGTGAATTGCTTCCGTGAATTCATGTTGCTCATGCCAATTCATTTTGCATTCACTTGGAATTTTAGTATGTGAATTCAATGTAAATGGAAATTGGTAATGGATATGTGAATTGAAAGAATTTCAGTACATTTAAAAAATTCACATATGCGAATTCAATTTAGGAACACCTACGTGAATTGAGTTCACGTAGAATTTATGTACGATTTCCAAAGATTCAAAAAATGAAGAGAAAATCACTCATCAACTCACTTTTTTTTTAATAACATAAGCAACAGAATATCAATGAAAACCTTTCACCAAATTTGTTCACCTTCAATTGATGTTTGTTCGAGAGAGAGGAGAAGAGTTTGTCTTTAGTGTTTCTAAAATAAACATGGAATTGAGGGCTAATCGGTATTATGATAAAATATTATTGTTTTGAAAAGGCTTAAAATATTATTGTAATATTGGGTGTAACTAGAAAAATTCAAAAAGATATTAGTTATGGATTTTGAAGTAACACAAATATGAACAAAATATTAACTAATGCATTGATGTATAATACCTCTGATATAAACTCCTTATGCCCCTGCAATTCTGACAAAGAGAGTGTCTTCACAGCAACATTTTCACCATCAGGTATAACACCTAGATAAACCTTCCCAAATCCACCTTTTCCAATCATTTGTCTGAAATCATCAGTGATACTGACAACCTCCGAATAAGAAAATGCTCGACATTTTGTGTTTAGCTGCTCATCCTTATTTGAATTTGGAAACATAGCTGGACCTATGTAAATAATAAAACTCAAATCCTAAGTACGATCTGTTTGAATTGGTTTATTTGAGTTTATCTAATATAGCATAATTGTGAGACTGTTTGTAAGGTGAGTTTATACACAAGCACTTATGATGCAGGAGGGTTTTATTAGTAATTTAGTAGTATTTATTATTTAGCCAAATCTTGGTAATTTTCTAGAACTTTCTATTATTATTTCGTTATATTTTATTTCGGCCCACGGGTTTGTTATTTCTTTCACTATATAAGCAGAACTTATGTAGTCTAAGAGGCACACTTTTATTCATTAATAATATTCGAGACTTTTCTCTGGTGGATTCCGGAAACCCTTATTTTGATAGGTTTGTCGCTTGCAACCCTATTTTCACAAGTTTGTTGCTTGCAAACTTGTTCTTTTCTATCTAGGTTTAGTGCTTGCTAACCCTACGCTTCCGTACTGCGTCAACTTATATATATGATAAGCACTTATTCTATAAGTACTTATCCACAGTACTGCAGCATACACACAAGCATTATAGAACCATCATGACAGAGCAACAAAATCAACAAAACAGCACCCCATTGATTCATCTCAACTTCTATGCACATTCCGCCAAAAGTCTTAAAACTAAACAAAACATGAACAGCACAAATGTAGAAAAGTAATCAGAGTTAGTTAATTTTAGTTTGATCCTATCAGCAACTGAACCGGTTGGCACTGATGTTGCATGCATAAAGACCACCAGCACATACTACTGATGAATGCTAAAGATAATCTTGGGCAAAATATGACAATAATCAAATGGGAGGAAAACAAGGGACATGTGGCATGTGATCCGCAAAGGCATAAGGAGAGAAGATGACATAGAAAGAAAGGCTAACAGAAAATTTCCCCCGGCATGCTATAAATGGGGAAGCAATGATTGACAATAGGTGTGAAGAATTTGATGATACTCTAGTTCTTCGTGTATTGAGTTTACTTTTCCCTAAAATAAGCTATAGCTACCCTAGTGAATTCATTGTATCCCTCAGTAGATTTCATTGTTATACTGTTCTATTGGTATATTAGTGAAAACTTTAAATTCATCATCCAATTTTCCTCTTCATAATTCTGCTTTTATACAGTTTCCTTCCAAAGCCCTCCATCCACCTCCCTTGTAAGTTGCAAACAAAGCTTTGAAGGTTCATAACGAAAAGAATGGCAATATGATCATTATAGAATTATCATATGTACATACCTCTAGTTCTCAAGATCACCACAGCAACGGAAACTATTATGAGGACTGCAACTGTTGCTGTTATCGATACAATCAGTATAACATTCCATTTTTTTTTATTGCTTTTGCACGAGCCTGTCTGACAAAGACCAATATTTCCATCCAAACTGCATGTAAGAAAGTGTTGGTTAACATAGATCTGCTTATCCAAAAACAAAATTGTTATTGTACAGCTGATGGTAAATGAAGAATTTTAATTTGGTGTAAAATCAAACTAATTATCTATATGGAAAAGAAAAAACAAAATCTACTAAAATTTTGATATGCTTGGTATTGGTATTGCAAGACGTTACTTTGTACAAATTATGCTTAAAAAATGCAGAGAAAAGAATACCAAAAAACGGAGCAAGCCTCTAGAACTGTTTTCATCATAACAATAATAAAGTTATTATATGTTAATGTAGCTATATATCGGCCAAAAGCAAACCTCAATTTCAAAGAACTAGTTGACTTCTCCTTTAGAGATTCGGGAATGAGACCTGTGAGATTATTCCATGACAAATTACTGCAAAAATGTGGTAACATGTGAGACATGGAAAGTTTCCCTGTATGGAAATGCTCATACACATCACCATAAACTTACAGGACTTTCAATCGCGGTAATTGTGCTAAAAATTCTGGAAGGTCCCCTGTCAGTTTATTGTTTGACAAATCTCTGTAAAATAATAATTATTGTTTTAGTCTTGACAATTCAGATCTTCACAGCATCTATATTGTTCCAGCATAGGGCTTGAAACAATGATATTGAAAGAAGAAGATACTTACAGAATCTCTAAATTTGTGAGTTTAGAGAATGCAGCATCTATCCGGCCTGACAATTTGCTTGAGCTCAAGTTTCTGCTTGAATTTTATCAAAAGAATTTTGTCATTGTGAAAAGCAAAGTAGTATGGACTACAACGATATATAAAGGAACCGAGAGCAGAATTTTGTGAAAGAAATCACTCCAAATTAAGAGTGTGTTAAATCTTTCATGATTAAGTGTGTTTATTCATAAATTAATATATACTTTCACTTGAATAAATTCACGGAAGAATATGTAACTATTAGTCAAGAGTTATTTCTCTTTCTACTATGAGTTGCACAAAGTAAAACAATTTAAAATATTTTGATCTAAAACTATGTCAAAATAGTGTTCTAACTCCAACGTTTCCTGAAAGGATTTGCAAGCACCAAGTTGCTTTTTGCTTAAAGACATAGGTTGGGGCAAATCGAACATAAAGCTCAATGTATACACACACGTTAGTCGACTTGACCTCCAATTAATAGAACAATATTGTAAAATTTGAGAATACAAGTACTCACAGTGAAATTATTCTTGGAATATTCACACCGTCGCAATTAAGACCTTCCCATCTAAAACCTGTTGGTCCACATGGGTCTCCTTGCCAATCTATTCTGGAGATATTGTAAATGTTTCTGATATTCCAGATGGCATCAACTGTTTTATTTTTAACAAGCCAAAAAATTTGTTAAGATTTCAAAATGGTATAACATGTACTCGGAGCATCAGCAATCAGCAGCACCGTTCGGGGAGGGAGCTTAGCTTTTATGAAGTCCAAAAAATCATTTATCTTTTACGGTTACAATTTGCTTGCAATCAAGTTCAGTACTTGATAAAAAATAATGATAATTTCTTATCCACCATACATTCTTAAAAGCCCCCAAGATCCTTTTTTCCTTGTGGGAACTCTAATACCCCACACTACACTTAATGAAGTCTAATGTAAAATGTTAGACATCATTAAGGGGATGTTAAATAATGCATTGGTACCAGTACGAAATACAACATTGATGTTAGATTTCTTGCAATAATTTTGTACACAATTCAGACAAATGTTATCCGAATCAGTTAATCTGGTATCCAGCAAATTCGACAAAAACAAATTTTGGGGTTTTTGAGAATGTAGGAGCAGAAAAGTAAAATAGTCTTGCCCCATGTGTTTTTTTACCATTGGATCAATAAGTCTCATATCGCATTCGATCTAATAGTGAGATTTATTAATCTAATTATAAAAAATAACTTATACATGATGCAAGATTTATCTTATGTGTACCAGAGGATCCTTAGTCATAATAATAGGAGACACTTACCATCATCTTGTTGCGTGGCTAAAAACTCAGGTATTACCCTGAAAATCTCATAGGCATTGAGCATGGCAGGTAACTCAGAATCAGAGGTTGCTTCAATCAAAATATTATCAATGCCGTTCCCTTTTTCAATATTCATAACTATGGTGGTTGGCTTCCGGTATTCTAGAGTGAGAGGGGGTTCTGTGACCCCATCAGGACCATTGATAGAAATACTCATTATCCTTTTCTGGTTACTATTAAACAAGAAGTCAAAAAAATGAAGATACACATAATACTCTTCATCTTTGCTGTGATTAAACATGAATTTCAAAGAACTGGACAGGTTTAACGCCTCGACTGCACAGTTCAAAACCTCGGTTGGAAGCTTGTAAGCGTCATCAAGTGTATACAAATTAATAGATGATGATGTCTTCTTTGGATTGATGTACAATTCTTTTTTGTTCAACCAAGACCTACCAAATATGTCGTCCGTGTACCTACCAAATCATACCTCGTTAGGTTGCATTATGTGTAAGGTCTAGCGTAATTAGTAAAAAATTGGTTTTATTCGTAAGGTCTAGCATAACTGGTAATACTAATATTGTTAGGCTAGACATCTTCTGTGGTGTTTGCGGTTCGAACTTGGAATCTTCCACTTTATGTTTGTGTATTTTTAGCGGCGTTAGTCGCTTTGTTTACAGACAAAAAAACTAGGCTGCATGAAGATTCATATAAATATAATGTCGCGGTGTACGATACGCATGCCTCAATGAGGTATTTGGTACATGATTTGTCGGACCTAAGATCCTCTGGATGATGATGTTGAATGGCCTTTGAGTATAGGACCTTTGTCAACAACTTTCTTCTTCAACAGAGGGATGGTGGTATATGCAAAGACACTCCGACACTCAAGTCAGTAAGTGTCGTGGATCTATAAGGTAACATTAATGCTAAATGCATGTGTATCTTGACCGGTGCCATGAGTTAATATTTATAGAGTTAGGTTAGCGTTTTGATTCTTGAACCTTTACTTGAACAATTGTCATTAAGGGGCAGCTGTGAACAAAGTATGAGAAGAAGTCATTGATCTGTCTCATACTATTAATGAAGGATAATTTTACAAAGTAGTAATCCCAGAGATTGACATGCTGGTGTAGGCTTGATACCTAAGTATGGTCTACTCTCTTGATATACTTGAGGCGTAAGTATCTTCTTGTGTTGGGCCTTGTTTGGATAAATATCCTATTTTTTGCTTATAACACAAGCTTTTATCAAAATAAGCATTTTTATAGTATGAGATAAAATAATGTAAGTTGTTTTTGTATATGCTATCAGCTATTTTCACAAGCTATCTTGGAGAAATTATAAAAATAAGTTGAAAAAATTTATGAAAAATGTCATAAGCTGTTTTTATAAATTTTATCAAACAATCTTACAATTTTTTTTTGTTTCAGGATCTCACAATACTTATACTACTAGATAAGCTCTAATAAGTAAAAACGAATAGGAGCTAACATTTGGTTCATCTATCGGAACATAAATCATTTTTCTATACGTAGTGCTCCCATCATGGACGGACCTGAACTAAGCCTTTTGTGACAAGTGCCACACCAGCCCATACCCAATTTTTTTTTTAAAAAAAGGTCATTTCTTTTTTCACCCTAAGAGTTTCTCGTGCGCCCTATTCAAATTCTAAAGTTTGAAATGTTTTAACATGTTTTGGAGGTTTTTATGGGGTGTTGATGCCGTTCGGATTATATAATCCGAACTTTATACGGTGCGCGAAAAATCAATAAAGTGGGAAAAGAAGGAGTCAATTTTTTTTTAATTGTCGACCAGCCAAACCCATCATTACATAAACACACATATCTTTTCTGATTTTTCCCAGCACCACACAACAACGTTTCCTTCTTCTATTGCACGTGCACATACACAAATGCAGAAGCCCCACCCATCACCACCGATGACAACCCACCACCGTGCAAAGTCAGTGGTAGTGAGAGTAACAAAGTCACTAACTTTGAAATATTGGAAACACGCAGACTTGCAAAAAATTGTGCCTCACTGGTATTGTGAGTCCAGGTTGGCCCCTGGCTCCCATTATCGAACCTCTCAAATAAATGGTTAATTTAGCCGAGTATAATCATGTGACATTTCTTAGGCCACACATCTTAGTTATACGAGTAATTTTTGAACAACAAGCATGTACATCAAAGCATGGAAATATAGGTTTGAAGTTAAGTCACCTGATGAAGTGAAATCTAGACTCGCCAAGGTTGATTCGTCCCTGGAGATCTAGAGTCAATAAAGTTGATGACGGTTGATAAACATTAGAATCACCTAAAGGCCATAGTTCCAATAATGAAACGAAAGGTACCCCTTGATTGGTATTTACAAGACAATATTCGATTGTGTCTGTTGAGCTGAAATGAATAGCCTCGGTACGTAAAACGGATGTAGCTGAATAGAGTTGTACTTGCCCCCAAAGATTGACTCCAAGATGCTGATCGAAAGTTGGTATTTTATTTTTGTTGTCATAGTTTCCATATTGAAAATAAGCCCTTATGCTATATTTGTGGTTCTTTCCCTGTTTAGGTTTTAAGTTATAACAATTCCTCTTCCCATCTGGAAAACTTCTCAATGACTTCAATTGCTTCTTAATCTGACTTTCATAGGAAATTTCATTTTCTGATGATATATTCCTGGTTTGACCAAACTGGACGACGGTGATATCATCGGCTTGATATAAAAAATTGTCTGTGTTATCAGTGTAACTTTCATTTACCCCACAATCAATGCTTATGACACCTGCAAATATGATAAGTCATTAAAGTAAATATTCAAGTTAATTCTATCAATAAACTATTTGGCAGAAGATGTTCGAGTTCATCTTTGTGACATTGCATTAATCAAGTAAGAGGGAATATTTATAATTAGAGATGAGAGGGTGAAATAATGACCATTGGATTATAATCAAACTTGTGAAAAAATTCATTTGAATAATATCACGTGCCCTTACTAATTCGTCCATGTTCGTTTCCGGTCACTCTCGTTCTTCTTGATACCCTTCATCCCTGTTAGTTTCATAGATTTCATGGTTTCGGAGAATAATAGGTTTTTTGTTTCAGATTATTTTTATTTCCACTTTGTATTCCCCAATCAACCCAGCAAGAAAAGTTCAAGTTCCACACAAATCTCCACCTTAAATATTTCGGAGCAAATAAAATATGTTGCTGGCAAACAACTCCACAACAAAGCGTTATGATTCATATTGGAGAGCTTATATAGTAGAATTATTAATTATTAAATCAAATATGAGCTTATATAGTAGAATTATTAATTATTAAATCAAATATAGTTGAAATTTAGATTTTGTGATCTAGGTTGTAATCTAATCCCCCAACAAAGTATTTCAGACACCAACAAATTGAAACAGGGGAGGCTCACCCAGCGAGTAATGGCAGTCTAAATCACTTGGTTGAGCTGACAGATCCTCTAGTGAAGCAGATGGCTCGCCTATCAAGCAATGGTAGTCTGCGACCACTTGGCTAACGTGGCATAACCCTATCGGGGAAGAAACGACTATTTGCCCAAAAAAACATCACACTCTCTTGGTGAATGGGGTTTTCTAGAATTTATAAATAGAGGCTTGTTGTTTCATTTCAGATCATTGTTTTAGTGAGAGAGATTAGGAGAAAGAAATAGGGCATGCGAGGTGGGAACATTGAATGCATGTAGATCAATCCGGTTGAAGCAACATTTTGCATCCTCTCCTATGTCTTGTAAGTTATACAATATTATGTATAATTAATTTCTCTGTGTTAGGATTATGTGTAATTTATTAAGTATAATGGCGGTCTAAGCCCTACTAGGCTAATGTAGCAAAACCCTATCGAGGAAGAAACAAATATTCGCCCAACAAATACACACTAAGTGACATCATTGAATGCTTGTAGATCAAGCTGGTTGATGCAGATATCATCATCCTCTCCTATCTCTTGTAAGTAATAGATTATGTGTTAGTAATTTCTCTATACAGGAATGTCGTCGTTTGATGTTGTTCCGATAATGAAACATTGTTCTGCTCCGTTGCTTTACATAGGTCACGTTGAAAAAAAATGTTTCCAACAAAAAAGTACTACAAAATGCATATTACAGTAATACCCCATTCTTTAAAGTATGTTTAGCGAAATATAATGAATAGTTTAGTAAAAAGTAAGTCGGAGTAGACTTGCCAACTTACTCCTTCATGTTTTTAGATTGGAGTAAGTTAACAAATATATATATATATATATATATATATATATATATATATATATATATATACACACACAGTTTGCTTTTTCTTCACCACAACATCTCTAGTCTATTGCGTGTATCAAGGGTTTAGGTAGTTATATGTCATGAGATAGTTTGCAATTTTTCCATAAAAAAATTGTAATTGAGAGGTTTGTAATTTTGTCCTTATAAATATTGCAATTGTGTGAGTTGAGAAACTTTGCAAGTTTGTCCCAAAAAATTGTAAGAGAGTTTGCAATATTTATTGGTTAACTAAAAAATATTTTGTTGGATATTATGGACGTAGGTGTGAAGTGTTGTACCACAATTTTGAGAGTAAACTTTAGTCTTTTTTTTTTTTATCTCTTGTGGTTGTTCTTCCTCTTGTTTAGAGATTTTCTTTTGGTGATTTTTTTTCCAACAACAACCCAATTTGACTTGGTGGGGGAGCAGGAGAGACTCCAGGTGTTGGATCGAGGACGCAAAAAGTCTTGTGATTTGTCTTTACTATTAATTAATTAGTAGTATTGGGGTGTAATGACTGGAGCATTCCTTTACTATTACTTGGAAGGGAATTATTCCTCGTAGATCACAGATGGTTGAATACATTACTCTGTTATAGGTAATTATTTGTTTTGTAATATTTAAGAAATTTGTACTTTAATATGTGTTTGTGTTTATAATATGTGTTTCTATATGTGATTATTTTTTAGGTATGAGCTATGGAGCATGTTAGGGAGATATATATCCATACGATATCGATCTTAACTATAGCGTCGACAGGCCACACACAACGCAGCTCGTTCCAGTTAAGGGCTACAAGTCCCCAGAAAACTAGAAGACCTTCTTTGGTCGTTTACAGGTTGACAACATGATCTTCAACCCCTATAGAAGTATTCATAGCATTCCAAGGCATCCTCCGTCCGTACCAGAGATGAATCCTTCCAAATAAACCATACGTTTCATGATTGTTTGGTGCATGTTATTCCTAAGGATGAGTGGGGTTTATTTCTAAAGACACACATGTAGCACGTACCAGGTTAAATTTCCTGGTTCTACAGGGTATCTCATCCCAAACTAGTGTGCTAGACGGGGGAGAACCACCTAGGCCAACAAATGTGGAGGTTCTGATAAAGGAAGAGCATGTCATAGATTTACGTTGCAGTTTGTTGATGAAACAGAGTAGATCACTTAGTATCAAGTTGCACATAGGAGAAAGGCGTTCTAATGAATTTATATGAATTTTGATTTTTTTTCACATTAATGATGTATGCTGGTATTTTAATACTTAAACAATAATGCCCCTTTATGGTATTTTGAATGTGTACTGAATATTTCAACTTTTGAATGAATTACACGTAATTTTATGGCATTTTGAATGTTGATTGAATTTTGAAAGTTCAGTGTGTTTGAAAGTGTTGAAGTGTATTTGTGAGTTGAGTGTGTTAAGTGTTTGTGTGTTGCGTTTTCAATTTGACATTATGATTATTTGGTTCCTCTTACTGCATCTTAAATCTCTATTCTGGGATCATTTCTTAACTCTTGATTTTGGGATCAGGTTGTAACTCTCATTCTCAAACTAATGGTTCGTAAATACTGGTAGAAATATTTTCATAAGCTTAAGATGCTTGGGAGCAATTGAAGGTGCATAAAACACTACTAGGAAGAGAAAAATTAGGGAGGAAAAGTAGTGACGGAAAAAATAAAATCTCTCACAAATTCCTTGGTCGCAAAATTTAATGATGGAATTAGAGAGGGATTGCATGCTTTCCCTCACTAAATAAACAAGTTTTTATGTATTATTCATAAATATAGTTTATGAAAAAACAGTTTACAAAGATAAAATTTTCATTCTTGGGAATTTATAAATTAACATAAAAGCATATTTATTCTTTAAAAAAAAAGAGCATATTTATGTGCATAAGCAGTTGAGTTAATATTTATAAAAAAATAATTAAAATTAAAGTTATCAAGCCTATATAATCATAAAAATAAAATATTCTACCAAAAAAATCATATTAATTTTTTTTTACTAGTATATCAAAAATTATGTTAGGAACAAAAATATAAGATACGATGAAACGATGAGAAAATTAATTGATAGGTTTTTGTTAGTAATAATAAAAGTCCACAATTTCTACTTTGATTAACAAAATTCTTTTTTTAAGAAATCAAAATGAGATGGAACGGGTCTCTTCTAGCTTAACCAAAGTTCTGGGTTCGAATCCAGCCTTAGGCATGCAACAGCGTTAAAACTCTTATGAAGAGTTTGCCGCCCATTTGGGTCCCACAATGCTCGAAGAATTAGTCTCTGCAGTTGCGCGCAGAGAATATCTGGTTTACACCCAAAAATAGTTGACCATCTTTCCGGCACAAAGTGTACCAAAAAGAAAGCCACAAAATTGTTAGAGTCGAACTACATAACCGGTGTGAAGTTCAATTTATTTAGGTGAACTCTCATCCAACGTGTCATCCTTACACCTATCCAATTAAAACACAACACCTCATCAAAATAATAATAAAACAAAAAAAATCAAATTCCTTAAAAAAAAAAATCAGATATTTCCTTCTATCCTCTCCCCACCCTTCCCATGATTTCCTTTCGTTTTAATTTCTCTCTCCAACAATGGTGAAAGCTCCATCCTCTCTGTGTAATCGTTGAATTTCTTACTCAATAGGGGATATTGAAATGTAAAGTGGGATTGTGGTTTCACAATTTGAATCTATATAAATTTACGTTAAAATCCTTAAAAAAAAAAAATTAACTAAAAAAGTAAACCCAAAGCAAAAAATTAGTTTGTTGGAGTGATTCACAACACTTATCCTGACAGCATGTTATCTAGCAAAAGTTGAGAACATTCTTGTATGTTGAAATGAAAGGAAATTAATTTGCATGATTTCTCAAGAAAAAATTGGTGCAGTGATTAATCAGTTTAAGAAAAGTGGGGAGATGAGAGAAGGAAATTTCTGATTTTTTTTTTTATTATTATTTTGATGAGGTGTTGTGTTTTAATTGAATGGGTGTAAGGATGACATGTTGGGTGAAAGTTCACTTAAGAATTTCTCTTAATTATTGTTATTTCGTATATTTAAAAAAAGGGAATGGCTAACATACCTCTAAGGGCACATGTTAATGTATTAAACATATAAATTTTGCATTAGAAATTGTGTTAATTTATATCTCAAAAAATTAAAGATTTCATGTAAATTAATTTTTTTCAATAAATACATGCTATTTTTTTTGAGGAAATACTTGCTATTTTTAGAATCCTTAACATGTACCAAAAACACAAATTACCAAGACCCTTTTAAAAAAAAGGGTCATGTTAGCATCGGTTAAAGAAGTCAAAAAAATAAATTATAAGTTAAAAAAGATATTTTTTAAGCATTTAATGCAAATATTTCTATATTTGCTCCCTTAACTAACTAGCACCGGTTAACATTTTACTTAAAAAAATACAATTAATGAGTTGTTGAGTGAATAGCTCCATACCTAAATCTGTGACAAGTTTCCTTTCAGCTCGTTCATCGTTAGTCGCGGCATTGCCATTTATAATGATTGTCGATGTAATAATCAGAATCCATTGCAGGGCTCTCTGCATGTTGCAAATACACTTGAAAGAAGAACTAGATGACTCAGTAATGTATAGAAACTAAAAGCAGAGAACGATCGAGTATATTACTCACATTATAATGTGCTAGCTAATAAATGAGGGGTGGCAATGGGCTGGCCAATCAATTTTGTTTGTACAATGCCCTTATCTACATTCTACGGTTGACTTGAGTCAGTCTTCTTACCCTTCTTCGGCTAGCACTTGAATGTCTTTGACTTCGGTGTCTTTCGGTGTCTTTGTCTCTATCTCTCTCCTAACCAATAAGTCTCTCTCATCAAAATAATTTATTTTAATCATTCTATCATCACTCTGTTTCCTCTAAAATACACTAAAGTCACCAAAGTCACCCAACACAAAGTTACTGAAGTCCCACCCCCCTTCTTCATTGTAGTGATATTTTAGTATTATCTCCATGTACACTATATCACCATAATTAAAAATAGGAAAATAATAATCTGAGGTTTTTAGTGTGATTGGATCAATGAAGGTTTAAATCCTTCCCCGTAAATTTCATTGTTTAAATGATTAATTTGGAGAACTTTTAAAATGATAAAATTTTATAAAAAAAAATTATTTCTTTTTGTCTTAACTCTCCAGTATCTAAAGAAAAAGAATCCTAATAAACAGAGTTCAACTGGGAGACAACTATAGTCAGAAAAAGAATGTTTCCTCCTAAAATATTAATTTATAAAGTATTTACTCTAAGTTATATTTAGAGAATTTTAAATTAGACGTAAAGGTCAGGAATTTGAAATTAAATTCCTTCCTTACACTGCACAATGTGATATGTACAAGATAAGGATAAGGAGACAGTGAGAGCAAGTGCTACATTGCATTTGCAGCTACACTAATAGACCTATTTTTTATATAGTTTTTATATGTTACTTGGTTTAATAACTGAGAAATGTCGATTATTACAGATTATATGTGCGGCAATCTGCACGAATGAATCTAAGCTATTATTATTAAATACAATGGTGACATTCTGCTAAATGAAAATTATATATTTTCCATGCTTTAATACAAATCGGTTCTTGCATTTCTTCGCTTTTTTCGTTCCAAAAAGTAGCCTCACTCTAAATAAATTATTCTTTTTATCTGGTTTTTAGTTGTAATTTACTACATTTTGTTTGATTTCCTTTTTTACGCCAAGAACAAGAAAACATGAAGTAAGTTATGACAAAAGTTTAGAAGAAAAGAAAATAAATGAGGATGCGTGAAAAGGGTTAAGAAGTCAAGAAAATGTCATTATGCAGTAGCGGAAATACTTGTATGTAGCCAAAAGTCAGAGAAAATGGTAAAGAGAATCTTGACTATTCTCATATAGCAGTAAGTATGCCAGTTTTTATCAAAAATAAATATCGAATTCACATAGACTTGTGTGGTACCAAAACCTTTCAACAATTAAAACTGTTTTTAATATAGAAAGTGAGTTTGTTTATGCATGTGTTTTACTTTATGTAGTGTAAGTGTGTAACTGATGAAGCAAGAATAGAGAGATCATATTGCTGGAATTAAGCTTCATCACCTTATCGTCAAAAATAAATATTGAATCCACATATCCCTCAGTGTATGTTTCCATGTCTGGTAAACGACATGAAATCTATTGATTCCATTGCTAAACAAAATAGTCAATTGCTTCAATAACATCAGACCAAATAGTATGAGTGAATGCAAATCTAACTTTATGTTTAGGCATTAGTATCTACACATGATTTAATTCAGATCACTTAGATAAAAAGTTGATCTCTCGCTTTCTAAATCAAAAGTTTAATTTTGGATTGGACATTAGAAAAAGCATTAATAACATAATTAAACCAAAAACATATTGAATAATAATTTTTACGAAGAAAAAAAAATCATTTTTATATAACTAGCCTTATTAATTATTTACAAGAAATTTATAGAAACTACACCTAATCCCAACAATAGAGAGGGTTAGTTATACATAACCTTGCAATAAGAAACAAGAAGAAAGGATATTTGATGCTAAAGTCGATTCCTTGTTCTTCTTCGTTGTATCATTCTTCTTAGAAATCGTGGTTGTGCCTAACACAACCTAACAAACCGGCTTGTGAGGTGAGGATTGCCCCCACTTATAAATACTTTGTCAGGCTATCTCCTATCTGATGTGGGACTCTTAACACACCCCCTCACGACCAACACTATTGGGCTCAGTTCGTGGACATAAATGGTGGGTGGCCCGATAGCGGAAACCTGATAACAGTGGCCCAATGGACTTGAAGAGGCTATGATACCATCTTAGAAATCGTGGTTGGGCTTAACACAACCCCACAAAACCGGCTTGTGAGATAAGGATCGTCCCCTTATAAACACATTGTCAGGCTATCTCCTATCCGATGTGTGACTCTTAACAATTCTCCTCCCTTTTCTATGTTTTCTAGCTTTCTACCCTTTGCACCAGACCTTGGGGTCTATGGTGTGGTAGAGTTATGAACCCCTTTTTATAGATTCTAGAAAGTTAAATTTCTCAGGGTGAGACAAAATCTACCTAGAGGATTTGACAAGATTCAATGAATTTGACAGCATTCTGAATAGCGGCAATTTTGGAACTTTTTGCCTTGAGTCGCTTTTGGATCGGCTGGCTCTCTTAGCGGAATTTCTTAAACTCATAATCTTTGCTCTTTTCATTCGAGGATATTAATCTCAAATTCCTACAAAATATGAAGGGGAAATAGGTAAAGTAAATTAAGTGGCCCAAAAACTATAAATATTTGATTTGATATTTATAGTTAATTGGAGATTTTTACCTAGATTACTTGTAAACTAAGTTAATAAGTTCCATGTAAATTATCATAATTTTGGCACTTATCTACTCTCTCCGACTTAGAACTTTGTTTGTCTTCAAACAAATTCAACGGTTTTAGTCAATCAGTTATTTTGAAATCTTTGAGCTATGAATGATTCCTTTAGGTTCCACATGCATGATTCACATTTACAACATTCCCAGGATCAACGCATGAATATGAAATAACTTCTGAATGTAAGTAATATTTCATAAATTCTAAGCCAGTAGAATAATTATATTTGAACCATATACCTAACACAATCCTCCCAAGTAAAAAAAGAACATTTACGCTCATATGTCCAGTGGATCCGTCATTCGGCAATATGCTAACATCTTGATTAGGTTAGACATACATCCAAGCAAAGTTATTTGAAAGCATAAAATATGGATCAATAACGTCTTTCAAAGATTGTAATAGGGATAGGCTTTAAAAAGTCATTATTTATAGCTTAATAATACCTAAAAGGAAGAAGAATAATACCTTTGTGTATTATTGTGTATTACCTATGAGAATAATACCTTTGTTGGGTATTATTGTGTCTCATATGAGGATATTATATATCTCATCTCTACATCATTAATCCTAGCTTTTAATCACAAATAACACCTAAAATACTTACAAACAAAAGAATCGTTGCACCACTAACCACACTGCATTCTCTTCCCTCAAATAACACCTGCCATTCAATAATGATAATTTCTTTGGATTCACAATTCTATAGTACATAGTTACAAAACAATCTCAAATAAACAACTCATCAAGATGCATATTTTACAAAGCCAGCTTGGAATTTCATGAGCTATGAGTCTTTTTTTTTAATCAGCAAAACATTATTAATAAAGAGGACAAGCTGAAAACTATACATAGCGCAATAACAGACACAAACAGCCGCAAAACTATACATAGCGCAATAACAGACACAAACAGCAGCAAAAAAACAGTCTGAGAGACATCAGCAACAAAGCCGAACAAAATTCAAGCTGAAAACATACAGAACCCCCTTACTGACTCGAAAAACCACAACAAGGCAACAACAGAGCACACACAAACAGCAGCGAAAACAACAAAGTATTGAAACTGCTAATGCAGAGACAAAATAATCACACCAAAACACTGCCCAAAAGCCACACAACAGAGTCAATACCCACACACAAACCCAACCAACCTCCTCCAAAACCCCTCCACAAACAGAATCAGTAAATCAAAAACACAAAATCCAGAATGCCCCCGACACAACAACCAAAAGAAAACACCCAATGCTCACCTATTCAAACAATCCTTTAGGTTCCACAACCGTTCGTAATAGATTAGAATATCGATTTATAGTATTAAATTAGAATATTGATTTTTAACACATCTTCCACTAACCATCACCATTCAGTTTCTATGTCATATATGAATCCAATAAATGTTATTTATAAAACTGTCAACAACCAAAAATAATTAAGCAAGATATACAGAGATTGAGCAGCCAAAGCATGTGGAGAGAAACATATTTTTATATACAATTCAGTAATTTAAATATTAAATTGAAAGAAACAAAGGTGAAAAACACTATATCTCTGGCTCAGCCAGCATTACAAAGCATTGCTGCACAAAATTCCAATGAAAATCAGGGTCAAATTTCACTGAGACAAAGTATCAAACACTTCATATGCAACACAATAATACCTTGAAAAGAAAAAGGAAGAAGAATAAGGGAGACACACAGAGTTAGGGTCTCAAAGAGAGAGATAGATAGAATGAGAGAAAGGATACTGTCTTGTCTTTTGGTCGTTGGAGCTGCAAAAGCATATGCAAAAACAAATGAATGAATAAAGAAGAACAAAATCACAAACCCTAAGATGAAGATTCTGCAACGAATAGGATGCTGATGAATCGATGCTGTGAACTGAACGAAGAATCAAAGTGATTATTCAAGGTTGTGATCGAGAAAAGAAAACTGAATTTGTGGAATTCAGCTCTGCTTCTGAGAGGCGTGACGGTGGTGATTGTTGCTGATTCAGTTTGTTCGGTGAGTTTTTTTGTGAGAGAGTTATCATGAAGTGTTGGATAACATTTTTTTTGTTTTTTTTATAAAAACAAAAAGATATATTCAAATCTATATAGTATATATATATATCATATACAAACATTGCTAAAAAACATAAAAGGTAAATCTGCGAACAAAACTCACAACACTCAAGTTAATAGTATACAACAACAAAATGCCTACAAATAATATAATAAGACCTAAGTCACCGAAATACTCATGCATCTGGATCTACAATCAAACGCCGTACAAGACGACGAACAACACAACGCCGCACTTAGACGACGAAATCACAAAAAACACAAAAGGAAAAACTTGATAGATGTGGAAATCAGTTATTTAGATTGAAAGAAAAGGGGAAAAGATGTAGAGGAGTGATTCTAGGTCAAAAAATGACCTAAAACCACCCCTTCTCGATGAATGAAGGAGAAAGAAAGTTTAGAGAGAAGTTGGAGTTTCTCTCACTAGAAAACTAAAGCCGACTATTGTAGCTACACTTCTATTCAGTGGATAACATTTTTTTATTTGTTCAAAAAGTTGGGTAACCTTTTATTTTATGGGTTCTCTTTTGTGTGGAACACTTTTTTAAATTGTAACCGCAAAAATGTTGCAAAATATCATATGTGTAGTAGTGCGATACGGCTAGATAAACCGATACTTCATTTGATACGTATCCAAGATTTTTTATTTTTTTTAACTTTTTATTAACCCACTTCATTTTAAAAGCCAATCTGTGTTTGATTATGGAAACAGAGGAGAGGAGACTGATACAATTCGTGTTTCCTGTAGGACTATGATGTTCTTTATGGATATCTAAACTATGTCTTTTTTGGTAGTACTAATGATGATTTTTTGGGATAGTACTAATGATGTCCTTTTATGATAGTACTTAACTTAAGACATGTAATTGTCACTTGTTTGCTCATCTTAAGTAATTTGAATGTTAATTTATCATCAATTTTAGTAATGTTTATATAATGTGCAATATTTAATTTAAAATTTAATTTTTTAAACATATCCATCGTATCTGGAATTTTGCAAATTTTTCCGTATCGGTATCATATATGTAATACACATACTAAACGTATCTAGAAAGTTTAGCATGTGCATTATCTTTAGTACTAGATACATTAAAATTTACAACATAGAGTTTTCGAATGAATATATTATACAACAACACGCGTTCGTACAATCAACAATACAATATAACTCGTCTAAAACGTAGAAAAATACATCCTTAAAATCCATAGCATCCTGCACGGGTACGAACGAGCATCTGCTGATTATCCATCCGGCTACAAGCTTGCTAAATCCTGCTAAACCAACCTGCTGATCTGAAACAAATAAGGATTGGGATGAGACATAATGTCTCAGTGAGTTCTACCT
>Ga0228710_1004412_pt1 | contig 22227 bp, 13 predicted proteins | sample MedpolnodulmetaG_FD_177995 | JGI IMG/M metagenome (GOLD analysis project Ga0228710, IMG submission 177995) | Root nodule microbial communities from Medicago polymorpha collected in Santa Monica, California, United States - pink nodules | ecosystem: Host-associated > Plants > Roots > Nodule...
TGTCTGGTGGTGAACCACATCGAAGTGGATGTTGTATACGGCGTATACACACTCATTCGTGAACTTTTTATCGACAAAAGTCTTGTAGTCGTGACAAAAGCTAGAACATGCGGCAATGACATGTGAGAAATGCATATGAGCCTCATTATCAGTCAACTTACCAACAAAATTCAATGCCAAACTTTGGTTACAATGACCCAAACCAAGCTAGCACGTCCAACAACAACTACTTCTCCTATAATGACCCAAACCAAGCTGGACCGTCCAACACCAATTACCCCCTACAACAACCGACAATACCCAATGTACACCAAACAAAACTACAATCACCCACCAACACCAACATACCTACTATCTCACTTCTCTCCGGCTTCATTGAACTTCAATGAACAATTTCTAGATATGGGATGGCCAACAAGGGAACACGATGTGTCGTTGTCGTTGGGTTATGGTAGTCAGATACAATCAACTACAGATAACAATGACGAAGACCAACATGACCCTCAAGTAAATCGTGGAAGAAATCGTCGAAGACGAGGGTGTGGGACAACAGGGCATTTATAATAATTGTAGATTTTATGGTAATTGAAGAAATCGTCGAAGACGAGGGTGTGGGACAACAGTAGCAATCTAGTCTTTATTTCATATTTATTGTATTTGGTATGTTTTTTATTTTATAAATATTATGATTATTATTATAATTACTTTTTTTTATTAATGCCTAAATTATTATAATAAGTTATTTTAATTATTTTTTATATATTATGCATGCAAGAACGGAAATCGATGCAGCTGAAATTTTGTCCTTATTATACCACTCTACCCCAAGTTGTGGGGTATTTAATTTTTTTTTAAAAAAAATCCAAAAATACCACGCAAGTCAAGATGGAGGGATATTTAAAAAATTCGAAAAAAAAAATAAGGAAACTACCCCGCAACTTGGAGTTGTGGGGTATAATAAGGACAAAAATTTAGTCACTTTTGAGGGTATCCCGCAACTCCAAGTGGGGTGGTACCAGAAAATCTGAAAAAGTATAGTAATTATGCATTTTTTTGAAAAAGTTGGGTAGTTTTGAAATTTTTGGCAAAAAGTATGGTAGAAAAAAAAAATTCTCACTTTCTCCAATGTTCTTCTAGTTTCTTGTAGGATACGCAATTGTTAGGACAAATGGACAATTGATTAAATGTTTGCTCTAATAAACATTTTCGTATTTCTCACATTTTTAGGGAAGAAAATTATATTACAAACAAGTTAGCTAATTATGGTCTTGATCATGTTGATAATCATTGGTGGGACCATGTTTATACTTTTATTCTGAAGAGTTTTATAGAAATATAATGCTTTTGCCTTTATTATAGATTCTCTTAATTATTTTCCTTGAGTTTTGGTCTTGTACCCACCAAGTTGTACCCATACCTTTTAATATTATTCAATAAATTTTATGTGGTATTGCAAATGGTTGTATTTTTACGTGGTATTGCAAATGACTATATTGAAATCGTCGGAGTGTCAACATAGTTTGGATATCAGACCATTATATTTAGGCAAATTCTATGGTATATTAAAATTTTTGAGTGTATTAGTACACCAAATCCTTAAATTAATAGTTAAACGAGTTAGTTTTTAAAGAAAAAAATTATTTCCTATCACCTATAATTTTAATAACTAAATCTTATTTACCAAAAACGTCGACAAAGTAAAATTTAATTTTTCTGAATTTTTATTACTCATAATAGAAAATTTGATTATTTTTTACGATAAAAAGTAAAAAAATTGAGTATGACTTTTATAAACTATGAATTGATGTTTTTTTCTTATGAAATGACATTTCCTAAAATGTAAATATCAACAAAGAGCTATTTATTTCATAAAAATGATTGTTAATTTATAGATTTTTGAAGTAAGGGTACCAGTACACCTTCATTTGCAAGTGTACCGTAGAAGTTCCCTTATATTATACTATTTAAATAAAATAGTATGTTTTGACTTTTGACTTTTTTGGGTTGATTTTTTCTCTTTTCAAAATAACCTTCAAGTTTAAATACAAATATATAAGAGTAAATTCAAATATTAAAGTAGAAGTGTAACAAACACGTTATGGGTATATATATGTCCAATTTTGTTTTCTTTTCTACTTTAAAAAGTGTAACAAACTAGATTAGTATATATATATATATATATATATATATATATATATATATATATATATATATATATACCTACTTTATTAAAAAAAAAATGAGATTTTGGGTTGACTTTTTCATTACCTGAATTATATCCTCAAACAACTTTTTATATAATAATAATTGTTGTTGACGTCATTACAAAAATAAGAATTTAGATTATATTTTGTTGTTATTATTGGTGTCATTGAAATAGATAAATATGATTAATTTTGTTTGTTATAATTTGAATGCAACAAGCATTTTATTTTTACTGCCTGTCTTTTTGGTAGTATAATAGTTTTTTTTTTAAGGAATTTTGCTAATATATAATAGTAATACTTTTGCACCACGCCTTTCATATAATACTGGTGTTTCTAGAAACTCAATCTGATTTGCGATCGATTCAGGTGAGCCAATTTGGCATGATTATCCCCATAATTTGGCATGATTTTTCCCTTGTCACCATCTAGGCATTATTTTTTATCATTGGAGATGGGTAGGTCACGATGTCAATTCCTGCCCAAATTTGAACTTATGTGCTTTTTGTTTGGACATACTTGCATCAATTTTATGATTGAATGAGTGATATGCCGGGCTTTCATCATGAGTCAAAAGAGGATGTTAATTGAATCGAAATCATTTTCAATAAGATACTCTATTTAGGGTTTTATTTTATATTATTATGCATCTAAGCCAATTCCCAATTGACGGTGTATGAAAGAAAATGTAAACAATTCACGGAATCAAATTTCACAATCATAATCTTCAAACCAAAAAGCATATATATACTTTAAATTGAAAAAAAAGACTTTAAAATTTTAAAAAGAAACGTCAATTATTTAAAGGAGAAGTAGAATGTGTGAAATTGATATTTGAGTACTTAGAATAGTCTTTTTTTTTAATACTCTGATTTTTAAGGGGAATTAGACCCAAATAATCCAGAGTTCAATCGAAAATAAGTAATATCAGACAAAATATTGCAACATACTAATTGATTTTGACGTGTTAATTAATCGTAGCCATAATCTACTTTTTTATAAGTTTCCTCCTATAGGTGGTGGCCTTATTCTAAATACATAGACAAGTGCACACCGCATTATGCAAACTTATAGGCAAAGTACTCCTCAAAATTTTAAACTTAATAGTAAAATGTTCCCTCCAATTTAGAAACCCATTATGCAAAAATTATCAAAATGTTTCATATGACGTGTCATCAACGTGGATAAGCCACAATATTAGTTTACATGGCATACCATTAGGCTTAATAGAGCTACTTTCACCTGACACATTAGTAACCATCATGCATGATTTCAATTTGAGGGAGGTAATTGCTTTTTCGTAAATTTGGACTCGCTAATAGTTCGAACTCTCACGATATTTTTTCTAATATTAATTAAGTCACTAGCTGTTTTTACTAGTGTAGGGGATGTTATTCCTTGACCCCTACCGTAAGTAAATAGGGCATTTAACTTTTTGTAAAATAAACATTGACACTTATTTATAATATTAGTGCATGCATACACTATAAGACAGATAGTCATCCTTCAAAAAAAGACAGATAGTCTGGTACATAAATTTACCTAAACCCATGTGTTCTAAAGGAAAAAAAAAAAAACTTACCTAAACCAACTACCTTTAATCTATAATTAAAACTACTTTAGCATACAGAACGATAAGAGCGTCTATTCTCTTTGGATACTCTTGGTTTGTCCCCAAAGCTTCCCTACATAATACATTAAATAAATAGCAATTATTAAGCAGTGTACACCATAAATGTCTATTTTAATGTCATCCTTTTTATGCCTAGCACAAATTTTGAGTTCTTCAACCTTAGTTCCTGGCTTGGCCATTTTATGGACCAACCGGGAATTTTGGACCTTACAAAGCATTGGCCATTGGACCTTTAGATTTGTTTCTTTTGGAGCTTTGACTCATCTATTCAAATACTTACCTAATTGATTATTTCCTACAACAAAAAACAACTCCATTTGAATGAATCTTTTAGAATTTGAGTTGGAGCAAATTCAATCCTAACAAAATCAGATTATAAGGTGTAGTATGTAACTTTTTATAAATTCATTTAAGTTTTTTAGGTAAAATTTGAGTTTTTTCCAAGAGTGATGCTATATGTCACGAAGACATATGCTCACGAAAAATTCACGAAAAATTATTTTCATACTTTTTTCTTAAAAGTATTATAAAATAATAGAGCCACAAGTCCAGCACCGCTTCTTATATCAATTGATACTCTTCTGAACTAGACACAACTATTCTACCATGATTGGTTGGGACTGTGGCACTTGATTGTAAACTTTGTGATGAAAAGTTGGTGAAGAGGCCATTTTTGTCGCTACTGATGAATGTTATGGAAAGGGTGAAGGTTGTAGAAGAAAAAAGAGTGCTAAATAACATAGTGATGAAAAAAAAGAGACATAAAAAAACGCAAGAGTGCCCATACCATATCAATCAGTATGCTTTCGTGATAGAAATCGTCGCTGTATTTAGCATTATTGTTTTTCCAATACACCATATCACGCTATCACTAATGAATTTGGTTCATGATTATAAATGTTGGGTGACCTAGATCAATAGACTTTGATTGCGGTAATCTACCTCAGTGACATAATGGATATTAGATAGACTCTGATTCTAATTGGGTTGAAATAAAACCTGCATGTAAAGTAAAAGATAACACTTTATTATGCATGACTTAAAAAATTTCTAATAGAATCTAATTGATAAGTCTTGATGCCTTATTATACAAGCAATATAGTTGGATATGTTACTTTTAAGTCTTGGAAATTAAATTCACCAAATTTGTTGTTTTTCTTTTTGGCCATCATTATTCACTAAATTGGATGTAGATGACTTTTTTTATTACAGGCACTTGGCTAACTACTAAAGAACCTTATATATAACATATCTATCTACATGTGTTTTTTGTTGGCATTTGTCATGTTTGCCCGTTCCCTTGTCATTGATTGTTTTTTGTACTTGCTTCAGCTTTTGAAAGGTGCATTATTTTTCATGGAGTAAAAGCTTGAAAGAAAAAGGAGTTCTGCCACCTGCAACATCAACTGCATTATATATTCCTTTTCTTCTTTCATATGAAATTGAAACCTTACACGGCCTATTTCGCTTGACCAACCCCCACTAAATTTGAGGTATATCATTGTCTCTATGACCTAGCTAAAGCCGAGAACCTATAGCATTTGGGTCATCTACCTCCACTGCCCTATGTTTTGTTCTATTTTGGAATGACCTAAAATTGATTCTAATTGTGTAGAATTGGTTTAGCTTCTAAAATTAATTTTAACTTCATATTAGTACTATTTGTAACTTTTGATTCAAAAAGTAATTTTTACACCCAAATTTATGGTTCAATGCTAAGAATCCTCCATTAGGTCAAAAACATGACAAATTTTTTGGGTCCATGTAGAAGGCCTATTGTCTAGCTTTTAAATTTCACAACAATTTTGCGTTGGTATAGCCACGTACACCATATTGGGTTATCAATCATGGAATCAAACAAGTGTAAAATCAATCTTACCAAATCGATTCACTTGGAATCAATTTTTTTCACCACAAAACTAAAACATACACTACATATGTGCATGTTTGGTTGAGCGGTAACATTGGTAACCACCACAATTTTGCAAAAGTTACACTTTATAGCTTCACAAAATCATGGCGCTTAACCATGATTTTTCATTATCACCGCTCAATCAAACATGCACATAATAATATAGCTGGCTCTAGAGCAAATTCTTCTCTCAAAATTTAACGGTTCTACATGCTGCTGCATTGTGCAGCGACTATAAAGCATAGTGCCAAATTTATATTCATCTTCACTTTTGTTTGTAAAGAGCTAGTAACTTTTTATTTTCTTACTTTTTAACCATTGATACATTCTTGAGCCTAGAGCTAGTTTACCTTGCTGAGTAGATGTTTATGGATGTAAATTAATTAATTTATTAATTAATTAAAGCCTACCATTGTACCCTACTACCACAATAGAAGAAAACCAAGCTTGTTGTGAGTTTGTTTGCTAGTATTTGCAGAACTCTCTCTTCCCACAGTTACAGGACCACACACACAAAGACACAGCAACAACAAACACAAGGACAATAAACGAACTCTGTTTGTCACCCACGATCTCTACCAACAGCATCATACAATAAATTCCAAGAAATTACAGCATGCTTTTATTTTCTTTCACAAAAAGATAAAAAAAAAAAAACCTAGAGATTAGTACTATGATAACTGAAAACAAACAAAACTATTTACTCTCCAATTATAAAAAAACAAAACTACATTGAAACACCAAAATGTCCTTCTCCAACCCCCACCCACACACACATTGGTTTTGCTTATATGTCTTTTTTTTGTCATCAAAATACAAACCTTGTTCCCATAGTCGAAACCCAAGGCCATTTCAAAACCTCAAAAAAAAAAACGCCCCTTAATGTGGATCAACCAATCACACAAGTGACACAACCTGCAAACATTTTTTTTGCCATAAGAAATTTTATTAAAAAAAGTAACCACTAAACATTATACATAAAATTAGTCTTAAGCTATGAAGCACGGACACAACATTGATACGTCGACACCGTTAAAATTTAAAGAAAATAACATAATTGAATGTAATCACAAATGTCGGTATTGTGTCGGACACTTGGGACACACCTTCAATTGGAAGTATCTGTTCAACAGAGGTCTTAAGTAAAATCTTTGTTGTTGATAACTTTTAACATGGTTTTATATTGTGATAGTGATGCCACAATAACTATTACACCTGCGATCATATTATTTAAAACCTTGACATTTAATATTTTTACACCAACCTCCCTGAGAAACTACCGCGGCGATATGGCGTTGGTTTTTGAGCTTTGGAGAAGATAGCGATGGCGGAGATAAGGAGGAGGAGAATGATGAAGAGGAAGAGGAAGAGGAAGATAAAATATCAACAAGGAGGTGAGTGAAAGCTTGAACAATATATTTGTGAGTATGTGTAGGATTGAGAGCAAGATAGCATAAAAGAAGCTCATGAAGATAATCCCAATCATTAGTAACATCCAATACTTGTTTTTGAGATTGAATCATTTCCTGCATAGAACAGAGGAAATCAACGTAAGGGTTTACAGAATATTTTGGCACCCTCTTCACACTACCTCCTCTTGGTATCAACGAGTTGCAAGGTAGAGTGTCATTGGAGGGAGATTCTGTGATGGAATTGGAGCTGCCAGGGGAGGAAAAGAAGAACCGTTGGGAGGCGAAGACGGAAGAAAAGTCCGGTGGTGGAAGCTCCGTGGTGTCATAGAAATAGTCGTCGTGGTGGGTGAAGGTGGTGTTGAAATTGAAAGTGTAAGGTGGTGAAGGTGTGGTAGTGTGTTGTGGGTGAGGTTGGGAGAGAATTGTAGGGTGTTTGAGCTTGAAGAAACAGAGGTGTAGCTGTTTAGAGAATAGTTTTGGCATGTTTGCACAATAAGTGAGCGAGAGAAAACACAAAGATTTAGTGCTTGTGTTGTAGTGCACGTTACATTATATAGGCCATCAATCCGGATTCTATGTGCTCACAAAATTACTAAAACAAAAAAAAAAGTAACAGTTTACTCTAAGACTAAACAATAGATTAATAAACTTTATAGGCTTGTTATAATTTTCTTGTAAGCACATGTTAAAACTTAAAAGTTCATCTAAAAAGATTATGCTACACTCTTTAGTTTTTGGGAATTTGCTAGGTGAAGCGTGCATGACAACAGACAAAGATAAAAATCCATATAAATTGCACGATGTTGATAGTAAAGTGCTAATCCAGTAGAAAACAAAAGGATGGAGATTAGCTATGTATGAGACGTGAGTACACTAGTGTCAATTTTTTACATTTTTTATAACATATTGGATGTACACTAATTAGTAAATAACTTCAGGTGAGTCCAAACAACGAAATGTTTTTAATTTCAGTTCCTTTGATCCACACCTATAGCCTATAGTTACTAAGTTAACAAGGAATACTCTTTTTATGTACAAACAGGGTGAGACATTGACACACACATATATATTTGGAAGAAAATTGAAAATGATCCCTAGTCCTACATGACTAATAATACATGTGGGTGGTCCCGGTGTAGAAGTAAGGGACAAATTCCTGATTCAGGGTTGTTTGAATGGTTTTTCTTTTTGCAAGTGCGGAAATGCTATTTCAACCCATTTCAACCGCATGTATTCATTTGGGTTAAAGTTTTGGTGAAATAGTCTTAAATGAATTGATGGTTAAACAACTTATTTATACTTCATAATCTATTCAGAAGTAACTCGATTTGGAGAAAAAAAAAGTTTTATGTAGACTTTTCTAAATTAGGTAACCATATTTGATGCACTCTTGATCCTAAATACAAACAATATTATAGTCTCCTCCACTAAAATTGATTGTCGTTTTTTTGTTACAAAGCTAATCAAAGACAAAAGAAAAGAGCAAAAAACAAGAAAAAGAGAGAACTAAGGCCCTAGGGAAGAAGACTCCTGAGGCGTCACTCTAAATCAGAAGGAGGAGGTCGTCTGAAGGAGCAGAGTGGGTGACGAAGCCAACATCAGAAGCGAACCCTAACTTAGCCATGAAATCAGCACTCTGATTACCTTCTCTGAGCGTATGATGCACTGAAAAGTTATTGGAAGCCAACATGTCCTTTATGTCTTAGATAAGGACATCATAAATATGATAGTGTGAAGTGTCTCCCTTTATGAGATTAATGGAAAGGTGGGAATCTGAATAGCAAGCCAAATCATATATGCCCGTATCAATAGCCATGCGTAGAGCTGTCAAAACGGGCGGTCCGGCCCGAACGGGCTTTTAAGGGCCGGGCTGAAAAGCCCGGTTTAAATATGGGCTCGAAAAATAGGGCCCGAGCCCGGCCCTATACGGGCTCCCGGGCTAACGGGCCAGCCCTGGCCCGTATATGTTTTTTTTCCTTCCCATTCTTTAAGGAAACAGAATTACTTAAATATACACAAATAGTGAACAAAAGATAAATTAAGATTGATTCAAGAGAATAACAATTATGGAACAAAAGTCAACAAATATTCAGAATGACTAAGATTCTAAATTCAAAATACTAATTGTCCAGAATAACATAAAAGTTTTAATGATCCAAAAAGTCACTCCCAACAAAGTCACTTAATCTTCATCAAGGTTCACAACATCCAAGAGTCCAGTCCAGTGTAAATAAAAAATCACACACTTCAATTTTTTTGCGGGCTTTCGGGCTGCCCGCAGCCCGGACGGGCTAGCCCTACCGGGTTTCGGGCTTTGTTGGGCCGGGCTAAAAAGCCCTGAAATGATTCGGGCTGCAATTTTTCGGCCCAGGCCCTTCATTTTTTTGCGGGCTTTCAGGCCCGCCCGTACGGCCCGGCCCATTTTGACAGCTCTAGCCATGCGCAACCAATGATAAATGGTTGTCAGCTCCGCCAACAAAATGCCGTTAGAATGGGAGATCATACCTGAGAAAGCGGAGAGGAAAAGGCCCCCATTGTTGCGGAAAATGCCGCCAAAACTAGTACGGGTAGGAGTCCCATGGCAACTTCTGTCTACATTTAGAATGGTGCCCATGTGGTTGTCGCAATTCCATTTGACGTAGTGATCAACAGAGGTTACTGTTGCATCATTTTTAAAGGTCGAAGTGATGGTGTCGGTTGAATTACAAAGATCATTTTGCTAGAAAAGTATGAGAAAAAAATATTTGTCTATATATAATAATTCAATTGTAATATTTAAGGATAGTAATACAAAAATGAATTTATATAAAAATTGCATTGTGGGATATTGTGAAATATACGTGGTATTTTATTAAGAGTAAAGAGTGATATTGCAAAGAGTAATATTGCAAATGCAAGTGTCGATATAATTTATTTATTTTTTAGATAGAAGAAATTTATGGTGATGAGTAGTATTCTAGTTCAAGTCAAAAAATAGAAAACATTAAAATTCAAAGAAAACTTACGTACAAAGGCATTTAGATTTACCTCGCTTTAAGAATGTTAGTTGTGTTCGAACCCAAGACCTCTCAAATTATTCAAAAAAGACATTAAAATTCAAAGAATACTTTAAAACATTAGTTGTGTTCGAACCAGAACCTCTCGAATTCAATATCGTTCATTTTACCAGTGGATCAAACTTATGGAGTTATCGAAACAAAATTTATTTTGTACTTGTTTTGCGCCGGTAAAAGCATATACTACACATATGAAGACAAGAGGGAAAAAATTATTCATTATTAATCCTTCCTAATAAACAATACTCCTTTTATTCTTTCTTAATCGTTATCTCTCATTATAGTACCATTTTATTCTTTCTTTTACTTATTTTTTCCTTTTATTGTCCAAACAATGTGTTGTGTGAATTTAGACTTCTATAAAACCCTGGTGAGAACCAGTTGAAAGAATGAAGAAACATTCAATTCACCTGTTTGAGTGAAAACACTGAAGGATAAAGTGGAAAATGAGTTGTCTAAATTTCAGTGTTCAGAGAACACAAAAGATTTCCTTTTGAAGTTGGTCCCGTCGATCGTTTCAAATTTGATTGAATAGTGTATGCAGTATATACTCATCCTCCTACTATACAAGTGTTTCAGTGCATGCGCTTCATTGAATTACGGGGCTTGCAATTATCCCCCATTTCTGTCAATGCAATACTCTTTTACACTTACAATATATGACAGTTAAATCTACAACGCATTAACCAAAGTAGGGTAGCGTGACAAATTATTAGATTTTCATTTAGATGAAAATGCATATCCTTTAGATGAAAAAAAATGTATGGCATGTCAGGTATATACAAAGTGAGACTGAGACCGGGATTCTGGGCGACAAAAATGCCCCCTCTAAAAATTTGTTAAGAAGTGATGCTCCATTTGTCACCTGCAGCTGTCCTGTCCCATTTGAATGTGAGTGTCCTTCTTTAATCACGTGAATGCATATCATCATATTTGTCCTTCACATTCACATTTTTTAACTAGCTACTATATATGATATGATATAGCAACTCCTCACACACACACACAGTCACAGGGTCCTCTTCTGAGCTGTGTCCTCTGTTCATGATTCTCATTTTTGTGGCTTTCTCTCAATTTGCATGTCTGTTTCAAATATTCACTGTACATGTCAACTTCTAATTTTAATTAACTGTGTGATATATGATAATATGATTATTGGGATTTTTTTTATTTTGACCACCAATGATCATCAGCTTTTTCTAGAGTCTTTTTACATGCCCTTCCCAGAAATTTATACCAAACAGATTTCACATAATTGGTATGTGCTTGATTATATTTTATGATGACGAAAAATGATTTTAATTGAATTAATACATTAAAACTGATTTTAGTTAAAGTAGGTTTAAGTAACATGATTTAAGATTGGATATGATCACATGAGAGTGAGTCAACTTTAATTTTATTGATTTTCAAAACAAAAAAAAAACTTTTAATTTTATTGAATGTAATAATCATGTTTAGAGATAAAAGCTATAAATTTTAATTTTCAATTTAAAATTAATTTTAAAGATAAATCTATTCAAACCAAGAATCGTTAGATATACCAAAATCAATTTTAAGTTTTTTTTTTGTTTTTTTACACAAAACAAATGACATTCATTCATTCAAATTGATAGAGTACATCGATGCAATACAAATTCGCTAAAAACAAAAAGGATAAATCTGTGAACAAACTCACGGCATCATGTTAATAGCATAAAACGGCAAAGTACATAAGCCTACAAATATGACTATATTAAAATCTCCGGAATTATAGCCATGCCTCCGGATCTGCAACGTTGATGACGCCAAAGTCATTGGTTGGATCTGCACTGGATCGAAGCTGATCCGACAATCTGAATCAAACAAACACCTGAACAGGGGAAAAGACAAACAACGTCGCACAAAGACGACAAACAAAACAGCGTCGCACTAAGACGACGAAATCACAAAAGGAAAACCTAATTCGATGTGAAAATCACTTATTTAAACAGAAGGGAAAGAGAAAAATGATTTAGAGGGGTGATTTGAGATCAAAAATTGACCCTAAACCACCCCTCTTTGGTGGATAAAGGAGAAGAAATTAGGGTTTCAGTCGACGGCTCACAAAAGAGAAAGGGGAAGATGGTGGATAAGGAGAAACCAATTTTAAGTTTTTAAAATCACTTTTGAGTCTTCAAAGAGTGAGTTTAAAGTAACATGGTTTATGAATCCTCAATTTCAACTTGGATAAGCATGGGTGTTTGGTTCAGGCGTTCAGCCTCTAAATATTAGAATGTGAACTGGCAAGTGTAAAACATGGTTTTGTTATACTGCAAATTTTTATTTTTTTTAAGAATATATTTTAGAGTGAATTAGTTGTCTATAATTGAGTTTACTTGAAGCAATAGTTTATATAGTAATCAAAATCAATTTTACAAATTTCATACATTAATCGAGACCATATCTTTCCACCTCTCTAAAAAACACATTTCTTTTTTTGTCAATTAATATTAAAATTCATTTTTTAAAGGTGAATAAGTGGAGTGTTTGAATTTCGAATCTCGACCCTTTCATATTATTATGCATTATATTCTACTCTATTTTTTACTTTATTTATTATCCTTCTCAATTATCATGAAGTTGTTTTCTATGAAAGTTTTAAGTTGACATTTAATCCATCAAAATTGGCATCGAAAGAATCGAACATAACATAAAACCTATTAATATATATTAAATTTTCTCAGTTTACTCATTTTAGAGGATCTTTGCACTATTATAAACAACAAAACCCGCATAATTGATCTCTTTTTTTCTAGGAATGTAAATATAAATATTTTTGTAGGTGTCTTTTGAAAATTTAGAGGTATTATTTGCATTGGACCGAGGCACATCATCTTACCCTAAATTTTAGGTCACAAAATAGTCCTCTTTTGATGAAAAAAGACTAAGAAGTCCTTTTTTATTTCCTGAAAAAAGTTATTTTTTATGTAAAAAAATCTAGTTCCATTTTTTCTAAACTCCAACCAAAATTAACCGAAATTAATTTTTTTTAACAAGTTAACCGAAATTAAATTAAAACTCCGAACTGTTATTTATTTATCTATTAAGCTCCTTCCTCTATTCTTTTTAAAATAAGAGACTAACTTAATGGATAAATAGTAGTAGTCTCTACTATTGAAATATATTTCTACAGTTTAGTATAGTTTATTCTTGTGAGTTGTGACTCAAACTTTGAAAATTGAAAATAATCCGTCGCCAATCGCCATGATCATTTAATGTGGCGGATTATACATAGAATATTACCCGTAACGTAGAGGGGTAAATTGTACTTGTACATTATGCTAAAGATGAAACATTGACCATCTTTTTATTTATGGAGTGGGATTGGCTGGGATCAGTTTGGTTTGCTTCTCCTTTTGGAATCACCTGCCATTTTCAATTTAAGAGCACAACATACATACATACATCCAAAACAAGCAAACGAGAGGAAAAGCATATGCCAAGACACTTATGAAAAAACAAGAAAAAAGAAAGCACTTCTAATATACACCATCACCTTACATTATATTACAATACAAAAGACAAGAACAGAACATCATTCATGAGTACCATTACATTACATTACATTGCCCACATTTTCATTGAGCCTAGCAGCCGCAGCAACAGAAGCAGCTACACCACCAGGAGTAGCAGTAGCATCAGGATTATTCCTCATCTCAGCACTAGCCACCCCTGCAGCATCTTGCCTCGTCGCCGCCTTATCAGCTGGCAACTTCGCGGTTGCTCCGGTCAGAACATCTCCCATCTTAATCTTCTCCTCCTCACGCTGACACTCAGCATTGAAAGCTGCCGCAGATTGAGCCATTGAAGCCAATCCTCCCGGTGTTATAACATTACACCCCGTAGCTCTCACCTCCGCCGCTTGTATGGCAGATGCGTCACTCTGTTCCACTGGCTTGTCACCCACCGTATGTGCCGTCGCCTCTAGTGCCTCTCCGATGGTTAATGCACTCTCTCGAACCACACCGGTTTGACCAACCTGAACTGGAGTCGGTTCAACAAATTGTCCCACAACCTTAACATTAAATTAATCAAAAAAACAAGTTTAGCAGAATACGAAGTGAAATTTTAAAATAAAAATAAAAATTAGTGAGGTTCAGAATCAGAACCTGTCCACCGACTGTTTCGGTTATGATGCGTCTTCCAGGGACTTGAGTTTCCGTAACAGTCACGCCACGGTCACCGGTGACATCTGTGACGTCTTTATGACCGACGATTCCAGCCTGCTCATTTCGTGTAGCGGCGGATTGCATGACAGCGGCTACTCCGCCAGGTTGGGTCTGACCCAACACACGGCTCTCTGCACTCTGCATCATGGCGGCATCTTCCGGTGTAATGGGCTTCTGAGCAAGCTCGCCGGAGACAGGTAAAACGTCGCCGTATTTGATGGGGTCTTGACCAGCTTGGGGACGCCTTGGTTGTTCTTGACTCATTTTTCTTTGATTAGATATATAAAGCAAAAAATCTGTAGCTAGATTTTGATTTTCAGGCTTTTGGATTTGGATAGTGAGTAGAAGTTTCGCTGAAAACGTATTAATAGTTTGCAATGGAGGTGGGAAAGGGAGAATTCGTGGCAAAACGTTACACATGGCAACAATTAGAGTGATGACTAGGAAACGTGGCATGTTTGTTTGGAATCCATCTATGAGTTTGTAAGATTTATGTATTTATTTAAGCCAAATTTCACGGTACTCCCAAAAATTTGAGTGTACCGGTACATCAAATCATTAAATTAACAATTAAATGGTAGATAAACACGCTTCCTACCACTCCACTTGGCAAACTTTTCTTGGCCCAACAAAAGCAATATTAAAAACAAAATAACAGAGAAATTCTAATATGATCATATGACCAAATAAAAAGTGTATGGTCACACACACATAAAGAAATATTATTTTAATAGTAAAGAGGAAATTGATAAAAAAAAAAAATGATTGAATATTCTAATGACCATCTTTTCATGTGTGTGTGTCCAAACACTATTGATTTGGTCTTGTGACCATGGAAGAATACCTCAAAACAACAAGTGTTTCTCTCTCCACGCCTTACCTTCTCCCCATCCTCTCCTTCACCATGTTCCTTTCTCTTCCCTTCACTCAACCTGGCGATCAAAAAAGCTTCGCCGACGAATGAGGATATCTCTCCCCTCTTTCTCGTTCGTTTTCAGATCTGTTTTTTTGGCTGCCGAAAATGGTGGTGGTGATGGTGAGATGAGAACAGCGAGCACAAGGTTTGATCGTCGTCGCCGTAACCTCTGCTCCACCGTCATCGACCATCTTCCGTTCTCGACGGCGACGCCGAGATCTGTGTGTAGAGGTGGGGAGGGTGGACGACGTGGCGACGACGAGGGATTGCCAGAGGTTGGTGTAACCAGAGAAAAGGGAGGACGTCAGATCTGAGTGCGGTGGCTTAGAGGTCGGAAGGAAAAGGGAGGTGGGTGGGGGGTGTGGCTGACGGTGGTGAGGAAAAGAGGAAGAAGATATGGTGAAGGAAAGAGACAGAAAAGAGTGATAGACAAAAATGCTAAGTTTTTTGGTGTGTGGGGACCACGTGATAAATGTCATAATTGTAAGTGGAGGTTTAAGTGTGTATACCACCTATGGTGGTATGTGTATCACTGCTCTTTATTTATTTATTTATTCATTGAGAAAATATAGGTTAACACCCTTTTATTTGTACCATTTTAGCACTACCCCCATGTGGTATTATGGATAGTTTAGTCATTTTACCTAACCATCAATCCTCTTCTCTTAAAACAAATCGCTCTCTCATTCTCTCCTCTCCCGAACCCCCCACCCATTCTCCCCCATATTGTCGAGTAGTTGCCGGCCGGAACACCTCTCTCTCTCTCTCTCTCTCTTCGATCCTTCTTTGAAACTCTCTCTCTCTATGAGTCAGACCTGAATGTGTGGTGATCGTGGTTAGACGACGTGGTGGTGGAGAAGGAGATGATGACAGTGATGGGTGGTGGTCAGATCTGTTACGTGGGTGGTGGTCAGGACAGTGGTGAGATTAGATTTAAGGCAAAGGGATAGAAAGTAGAAAGAGTAAGAGAGAGTGGAAGTGGTTGTGGTCGTGATGACAGAGGTCGATGGTGGTTGTGGCTGGAGTGGAAGAAGGAGATGAGAGAGCTGAAGTTGTGAAGGAAGAAAGACGGAAGATAGAGGAGAAATGGTCAGAAAGCTGAGTGTGTTTGTGTGTAAGACCCACATTGCCACATATTGCATTTACGTGTGGGGGTTTAAGGGATGTATGCCACCTATAGATGTATATGTATCAACACTCTTATTTATTTATGGTTTAAGTTTTTTATCATATAAATATAGTTGATTTGTTTTCAGTTGTCATGAAAAAAGTTAATATGTTTTTGTCCCTGTAAATTTTTTTAATACATACCGTAAATCCTTGTAAAATTAATATTTGTATAACTATGGTTAAATGTTTAAATTTTTAAATGAACAAGAGCCATACTTTTAAAAAAATATTATGTGTAAAAAATAATTCAAAAATTTAGAAGTTCAAGTGTAATTAAACAAATTTTAATTTAACAAGGACTAAAATTATGTCTAGAAAGTCTTTTGATATGATTGAGTCCATTTACATGATGTGTTTTTGTTCAAAGATCGTGACGGTGTTGGATTATTGACCCTAGTTACTACTTCAACATCAGTTGTGTGATTTTGAAGGTGAAAAACTCCCCTCCTCTGACTCTAAGGGTGTTGATGGGACAATCGAAGAGAACAAGATCATGTCATTGAGGTGGAGTTTAAGTTGGTTAAGGGTGCCTTCTTGTTTATTTTATAAATGAAGTTGGTACCCAAACAATTGCTTGAGCAGATGATAGGATTTGTATTGGTGTTTGATTTTGTAAGTTTTTTGCGTCTGCTACTGTTTGTTTGTTGTGGTTGTGGTTATGGTCTTCAGGTGCAGGGGTTTTTTGCTTTGTTTTTTCCGGTTTTTCTTTCCCTGTTGTTGTGCAGTGGGTTTGGTTTTTATATGATATATATCTCATTGGGGCTTTTTTTTTGTGGTAGCCTTTTCATTGTGACATTGCTCTGTGGCCGGACTATTTTTGTGGTAGCCTTTTCCTTGTCTATCTCACGAGGCTTGTCATTTTTGTTTTTCAGTTATTGATGGGAGTTCCCCAATTTTGTAACTCGCATTGTTGTTTACTTTAAATATGTTTCATTTATATCTAGTGTCTTCGCTATTGTGCATTCGTTTCTGCTGGAATGTGTACAACTTGTGCGTGGTTAGAGTTATGAAACTTTTTTGATGCTTCTAAAACAAACATGTTGAAAAGAAAATAACAATTGTTGAACATTTTGTTTCTCAACAGGTTCCTCCAAAAATGGCAATGGTGCAATGGATACTACAAAAGAGGAAAGTCATTTAAATGTTAAAAAAGGGACAAAAATCTTTTCGTTTTCAATTTGAGATATTAAAGCTTGATGCCGAGTTTGATCAGAGTCTGGAAGCTTTTCAAAAGTCGCAAAAATATGAATTAAAGTTGGCAGAAGAAACCCTTAGGGAACAATTAAAATATTTGCAAAATGTTTCTAAGCATCTGGAGAAAGAGAAGTCTGAATTAACCAATCAACCCAAGTCTTCTCATTCAAGTGTCTTATCTCAAGCTGTGAAGAAAATAGAGAAACAACTAAGGCATGAAGAAATGGAACTTGAAGAAATGAAGAAAATAGGCAAAGGTTTTGCCAGAGCATCCCAAATATTTTAAAACAATTGGCTTTTAAATTGCATTCAAGAATGATTACAGACAAGGTTTTATTGAAAAATACTTGTTCTACAAAAACAACATGAATTCTAAACAATTTTTTGATTATTGCTGAAAATTTATCTATTCAGACCCAATTATAGGATTGATGTGTAACTATCAATGTGTTACCGAGTTGCATGTGAGCACGATGTTTTCTTTTATAATTTTTTTCTTCTTGATGCTGAAATTTTACTTGCAATATAGATTTCTTCATATTCACGACGTATGAGTCTAGAGAGAGAGAGAAGAAGTTTTCTTTGTTCCCTCACCACACACTCGTGACTATGACCTTAATTTAAAATATGGTTGTTTAGGGCATAGACAGTATTGTAGAGAGGTATGCGTATGTTTTCCAACCTAAGGATAATCAACTTAATATGAAATATAGTTGTTAATGACAATCAAATTTTCAAACTCAATATATTTTTCCCTAAAAAAAAAGCTCAATATATCCCCCCCCTCTTCGAATCAAAAGTATTTTTAACATTAGTACAATCACAATACAAATAAATTGTTTGAAGTCAACCAACAGAAAACAATTTTTACCCCCAAACTATATATCTTTGAATTCTCCATCTCATTGAAAGATACGCAAGAACAAAAGACCACACCTGTCAAGGAAAGCAGTAAAATATTTCCTCACAATTTTATTTTTTTTGGCAAGGCAAAAGTATGATCGACATCAAAATTGTTGTTAGACATTCCAACTATGTTGACATCCATAACTAACAACAAGAATCATATTCTCACACACCCAAAATATATACAATAAAAAGGAGAAAATACAATGAAAGATGGAGGGGTTCGAACCTAACCCTTATTAGTGGAAAATAGGGAAAGAAATTTAAAAAAAAAAAACTTAGAGCTAGGCACCTTGAAAGGGGTTTTCTAATGAGCTTTTCTTTATTGAAATATTATTACACTCAAAATAATAATCACAAACAAAATATATTTATTTGTAATAATTAAATTTTTATTGCATCTAATAATAAGTAGTAAATAATTTTTTTCCTTAAAAAAGTAAAGGGGGCTTACTCACAAAAAATAATGACACAGGGGAAATTGGGCAAAATATATACTATTTTAATATGAGCCATAATTAAGGGGTTTACCAGGGGCTTAATAAGTAGGTCTTTGAGTTTTTGGAAAGTTTGAGCCTTTTTTGATAGCTCTAGACCCATCTAAGCCCAACAACAAAAAACTCGGGTATCATTTTAAGATTATGCTTTGTTAATAGGTTTCTTATTCTTCTCATACCTAAAAGCTCAGCGACCATTGTTTGAAATACCTACTTTCATTATCTCTACATTATTTTGGTGAAGATTTTGTAGATATTCAATCATAATGTCAACCACGGGAGAAGATTCTCATAATACGATTTCATCATTAGATGAAGTTTCTTTGAACTCGGTAGACACGGCCATGTCAGGTATACGTTCTTTACCAATGTTTTTAACATTATGATATTCCATATATTTATATCTATGATATTGATTTTCTATAAAATTCCAATAATTTCCACCGAAGCTCTTCATCATTATCGTGATTGTGCTTGTTATTACGATCTAGTCTTAGGATTTATTCTTTATATCTTCTAATTTCAAATACTATTATTGTGAAAAGGGATGATGAAATTTGAGTCAGTATGTTTATGTCATTTGATGGTTACAATCAAATAAAAATATTTGAGGTCATGATTTTAAAAAAATGCATCAAATTTTGTCACTAGTTTAAAACTTTTATGTGAAATTACTATTTTGCCCTGAATAGATATTGAATTTTGTTATTTCATATATATGTATTTGTGCACACATTTGTTGTATTTTGTTATTTCATATATATGTATTTGTGCACACATTTGTTGCATGAGTTAGTTTATCTTGCGATGATTGTATTTACACTAGAATTGGATATTATTTGTGAATTGATGATGAGATCCATGTAGACTAAGATCCATTTTGGCATTTAGTAATTAAATTTTATATTAAACTTTAAAATTAATTGTAGCTAGTAGATGATCTTCACTTATGAATGTATTGATTTATTAGGTTAGAATAAATTGTGATCCTATTATCACGTAAGTGTCAGCAGACGGCAATATCTTTTGATATTAATGAATCCATTTTAGCTTGATCTTACTTTGTGTAACTATGATACCTATATATTTTGCTTTAATGTAAAATATGATATGATAACACCTTGTTTTTAGAAGTTAATGACATCATACGTTATTGAGAAATATTCGAATCATTTAAATGATTGAAATGAATGTTAAATCATAAAAAATGGTTGTAGACTTGTAGTATTGCCCTAAAAAAAACTTGTAGTATTGTATTATCACTAAGATATAATATTGAGAAAGTTTTAAGAAGTTTGGAATTAAATCAATTAAACATCTAAATTAGATCTGAAATGCATGAGAGTACACTATGTATGATCTGCAGGCTAAGATCATAGGAAAGTGTGATGTCATAATATTAGCACTTGTATAATATATTGAGAAACTTCTTACGAAGTTTATATAATTTGAAAACAAATCATTGGGAATACCTTACGATTCTTAAAATGTTAGAGACATTTCATTGTATATTTTCAATTATTGGAAGTTTATTTCATTTAACCAATTGCGTGAGTTTAATGTAGAATATTTTGGTGATGATTTTTAATCTTTTGAAATATTTGAAGAGATATTGTGAATTATGGTATTACTTGTACATTTTTTCTACTCATTTCTCGTAGCTTGGATTATGATCATTTTAGCAGATGGTGAAATAAAAATTACTAATGGTTTATTAGTTATTCCATGAAGCTATCCTAATTTTATATAATAATACAACGATGTTAAGTTAAAATGACTACTTCAAGAATACATATAAGTAGATTCATTTTATTTTAAATAAACTAGTTTTTTTTTGGAAGGAGCCTTAAATAAAATAGTTGTGGCTCTCTTGTAACTAAGTGCACTCTTCAAGGACTTTATATAATAAGTTTTTATAGAAATTTGTGCATTGAATGAATCGCAAATTGAAATATTAGATTTTTTCAATAAATAGATTCTTAATTTAGAATCCTTAAAGAGTGTCTTAATGATACTCGTTAGCAAGATTTTCGTATATTTCGTTGCCAGTTTGTAATCAACTTAAAATAAAAAATAATGATATTTATACAACAATTTTCACGTTCTTTTGTGACCACGAAAAATTAGGTTGGTTGGGGCCATGGGCCATTTCACTTTACAAGTTGACAAAAGCTTGTGACTCGAAAAAATAGGGTTTTTACTTTAACGTAGGTTGTGTTGTGTGAAGTGAAGAAGACGATTTTTTTTTTCTGACCCTAATGCCAAAAAAAATTTCAAGTCTGACCCCCTTTGAAAATTAATCACCAAAATGACTCACTTTCATTTTTTGGGATTTTTTTTTTGTCGTTTTCCTCATTTCCGCCGTTTCAAATGGCGGGAATGAGCCCCCTTCCTGACATGTGTCAGCTCGTGACAGGCTGAGCATGATGTGACCTTTTTTTTTTAAAAAAATTTCGTTAGTTCCCACCATTCCAATTGGCGGGACTGATTTTTTTATTTTTTTTTCGTTTTTTTGGCAACATATTAAAATACAATGATAATAAATAAAAATAAAAACTAATTAGTTTATTCATAAGAAATAAAAATAAAAACTACTTTCTCCGCGGCAACCATTTACGCCAATGTAAACTATGACCTCCCGTAGCACATAATTTATCTTTTTTATTTCGTACGGGTTGTTGGTCTTGCTCTTCCTCTTCCTCGTGCTCTTCCTGTTCCACATCATCGTCAGGAATTTCAACATCATCATTAGTTTCCATAGTGACTTCATTTTGCACTTGTGAAGCTAAGTTGGTCCAGATTTCATTAACGAAGTCATCGTCATTAAACCCTGCTGCCAGACTTTCTATGGTATTAGTTTGTGAATTTGGCCATTGAGGTGTGTATTTTGTTTGGGGATAATTTACAATGTGTGGAGGTGTTGGTAGGTTGAACGAGGAGTATTGTGATTGGTCTGGATAACTGGTTTGTGTGATGTACTGAGTTGGATTGAAGTCATCAAATGAATAGTTTGATGTTCGGGAGCTTTCTCCATGATGACTTTGTTGAGAATAGCTTGGATATGGGATTGGGGTGTTATGTAAGATTTGGTTTGTGGGTTGTGGCGGTGATTGGTAAGTTTGGTTGTGGTTGTAGTT
>Ga0228710_1004415_pt1 | contig 22225 bp, 11 predicted proteins | sample MedpolnodulmetaG_FD_177995 | JGI IMG/M metagenome (GOLD analysis project Ga0228710, IMG submission 177995) | Root nodule microbial communities from Medicago polymorpha collected in Santa Monica, California, United States - pink nodules | ecosystem: Host-associated > Plants > Roots > Nodule...
TCTTTTAATGGTTATGACTTATTATGATAATTTCTCATTTACCTGATTTTATGTTCGATCAATTCTTCAATAAAGTTTGTGCTCCTCGAATATAACAATCGTGAATTAAACACTGGTTATGGAAGTGGGAGGCAAATAAACATGAAAGACAGGATGAGTTGAATCAATAAGGCGAGAGCAGGGTTTATTTACTTTTTTATTGTTGTTCTCGATTTAAACAAAGCTTAAGCAGAAGAGAGGAGTTGGCTGACCTTTATCACCTTGAAAACATTCTGTTTTATTCCTTATTAACGCGAAACATTATGTTTTTGGCTGATCAGATGAAGTTTTCTTTCATTCTAATGTGTCTGAGCTTGATTTTTGTTTTTTATGGCCTTTACAAGTTCTCTACAAGCTTTTCATCAGAAAACATCTGATTGACTTGATTGAGGTTATTTAAGATTCTATTTTAGAGATATGAATTTTGAAAATGAAACTATCTCAAGTTGGAAGTCTTAAAATCTCAACATTTTTTCTTATTTTACAACTAGATAGATGTGTTGTAGAGATTATCATTTAGGAAATTAAATTGAAGATTAATTCAGGTCTAAATCTGTTTCTTTTTTATATGAAAGTAATTTACTATGGACGCATCCTGCATAGTTATATCATAGTTCATAAGTATTTGACGGGCTCTAGAAGATTTGTCTCCATATCTATCACAGAGAAAGAATGTGGTTAATACGACCTGATACACGTGATTTTATTTGTTTGATCAATTTTAGTAAGTTATCGGTTTCATGTATGTTGAACATTATGATCATGGAGATGATCTGGAAGGTGATGGTCCTTTGACTAACTTTCTTGGGCAGGTGATAACAATTGGAAGAGAAAGATATACAGTTGGTGAAGCTTTATTCCAGCCAAGTCTATTGGGTTTAGAGACTCATGGCATTGTAGAGCAGCTTGTGCGTACTATTTCTACCGTGACATCTGATAATCATCGGCAACTTCTTGAAAATACTGTAGTTTGTGGTGGCACTTCTTCTATGACTGGTAAATTATTATTTTTGTTAATTCTGGACTTCTGGTGAATCAAGTACAAGTTTGATCAAAACTTCAATTCTAATCTGTTAAATTTTTTTCTTCTTTTCTGTATTTAAAGAATAATTGACATATATTTTATATCTGCATTCATATTTTTACAAAATGGAATCGCAATTTTCTGCTGTATATGTGGTCGCATGCTTTTTTAAATTGCAGTGTAATATAGCAGAATATTGAGCCATTATAAGCTTACATTTGATTTTAGCCTATCAAAATCTTACATTTAAGTTGTTTTGTTCACTATTTAAATACAAAAGTCAATCTGTATTTGAAAGTGGAATGTTGTGGTGATGTTTTGACTTTGAAGCAAATTGATCGTGTCTTCTAGTATTTGTAAAACCGAGATGTCCTGCTTGCCCAGTGACGCCACTCATATCTCAGATAGACGGAACTTACTATTTTGCTGTCAGTGATTTATGTACATTTAGTTTCATATGGAATTTAGGTTTTTTCTCGTTAGCAAGTAAATCCCTATTGTCTAACTCATCAACTGAATGTTCATGATAAGATAAGGGTCATCTCAAAGCAATCTGACCTCTTTCTTATGAGTATGCTATTGTTTTATTTCTACATTCTAACATGCTAAGGTTGCTTCTTGTTGCAGGTTTTGAAGAGAGATTTCAGAAGGAATCTTTGCTATGTTCATCTGCCGTTCGACCTACGTTGGTTAAGGTAATTTGTTCGAGTTTCAGTTAGCTTCTATCTTGTGACTGTTAGAACTTCTGAGTTAAAATAAGTTCATGGTTTTTTCACTTAGGAAAAAGTTCTCACAATTTTTGTAGGAGTTTATGGAGAAATTAAATGAGTTTTTCTAAAAAAAATTGAGATGCGAAGTTAATTGCACCTTATGCAAGAAGCCATTGTTCAATCTTATAATATTTCTTTTTTCATATATGCTTATGAAGAAGTTTATATAAAGTTACTTGTAGTATTGTGAAGTAAATCATGTAACATGTCTCCAAGGCATTATAGGCTTTGTCCTGTATTTTCTGTGCATGATTGTTATAGTTTTTTATCTTATAATTTATGCTATTGCCAATAATCTCTGGCTTCTTGCAGCCTCCGGAATATATGCCTGAAAATTTAACCATGTATTCTGCATGGGTGGGAGGTGCCATACTTGCCAAAGTAGTTTTCCCTCAAAATCAGCACGTAACTAAGGCAGACTATGATGAAAACGGGCCTTCCATTGTTCACCGGAAATGCTTCTGAAGGAATGTTTTTGTACAATATCTTCAAACAGCTTGTTCTATTACACTTATGTTGGAACATGTGGTAGGCCTTCATTTGACTTCAGATTCTAAATGCTATTCTAGCTAGATGTGTACTTGTATGAATTTTAGAAACTATACAGTGGATCTCCGTTAATTAAACTCGATTATATTTCTGTGTACCAGTGGTTAGGCACCAAATCTAGACGATTTCAGTAAAATCTTGGTTTGAAAAAAATCATTAAAACGTGTAATATGGCAGCAATATCAGTTTGCTTATCTTGTAATGAGTAGAGCCTGCAATAGATGAAGTTTCCTCAGTGATATGTACTTTCACATTTCTTACAACTAACGTCCACTTTTTTGCTTGTAATTTATTGTTCTTTGTTAAAATCATGGTTTAATCAGTTGATATAAAGTTACTATTAGATTTTGAATGCTATTTGAATGCTACAGACATGAAGTTACAGGGTTACAAAACAGCGGTAAAAGATACATCGAGTGGTGTAAATATGCTACTTTGATGGAATGCGGATTTCACATGGGAAAGTGTAAAACTTTCCCACCATAGGTCAATTGATTTTTACCATTTGATCAAATGAAGAGTACACTATTATCATAGTCTCTCAACACTAGATTTTTCTTCCACACCATCTTCCAACACTCACTCACCCACCACCACTACCATCAAACCTACTGTCCCAAATTTTCTTTCATCAACGGTACATGAACACAAACCCATTAAGCATGTTCAATGTTTTTTTGTGTTTTGTGTTATTGTTTGTAGTGCGGGTACGTGAAAATAAGGAAGAAAAAAAATGTATGCATTCCAGAATCTAGATCTATGTCGGGTTAATTCCAGAACCATGCTACAAAGCCTATAGTAGAAACTTAAATGCACAAGATTTGTTACACTTCCATGACTATATTGCATAACATATGCTTCATTATAGCATCATTTTAGATAAAATTTATTCAACACCATAAATTAATCGCAGACAACATAATATGCTTCTTAATTTCTTCATGGACTCTTCATTTTTCCTTATCTCAAAAGTTCCTTAATTTGAATCAATTTAGTAATTCCACAAGGGTAGCACTTGTGTGACATTGTGGTTGGTGACATTGTGAGTTCCATCAAAATGGGTGACATTGTGGTTGGTGACATTGTGAGTTCCATCAAAATCAACAGCTGCAACAGAAGCAGGTGGTGGACGATTCTGATTATTATCAAAAGAAGTATTTTTTAAGAGGTCTTTTTCTCCGTCGTAAAGTTTTTTGTTTTTTTTTTCCATCTTCACTAGCAAATCCAAATAAGGTGTGGTTTTAAGAAAAAAGCCACACCCCATTTATTAAAAGTAGGTCATCCTTCCTTAAAATTAATTCCACCACTCTCATTTATCAAAGAAAATAAAAATACTGGGAGAATTTGTCCTATCAAAAGAAGAAGAAGAAAGAGTAAGTCAGCAATATGATTTTTTCAATTTCATTTTAAGTTTTTTCTTTTCTTATTAATTTCTAAACGTGCAAATTAAACTGAAAAATACACATGTTTGTCAAAAATCAGCGTAAACTTGAATCATTATTTTTTCAATTTTTTGACCAACAAGTGTAAGCATTTGTGCCTAATCCTGATCAATAACTGATCTAGTATATACACAAATCCTAATTAATTTAATCCTTCCTTCTTTCTTTCTTCAAGGGTGACACTTAGGAAATAACATTCCACTATTTGAATATTTAACATTGTCACATTTTGCAATGGTGTCACTACTGTTTTCTGCTGTTAATTTCACATCTTGCAAGTGAATTCCTTTGCATGGAACAGCTTTGCTACATTCAAGTTTGATTGCAACTTCTGAAGCACTTGTTCCTTTTATGTTTTGGTACATCACATTGCTCAATTCCACGGCTGATTTCTGCAATTGGACCATGATTTTGATTAAATTAGTAACAAATTTTGAGAGAGAAAAAAGAACTAAATCAAGAAGAGGATAACTTTGAACCATGAAAAAAACAAATCAAAGGGGGGCGGGGGTATTAAAATGAATGAAAAATGGGGCTCCAGCCCATATTGCAAAATGAAAAAGAATTTTTTCTAGATAATTGCTATTTATACCCTACATCATGTGCTGCTCTATAAACTATTTTTGATAATTTGTTTTTACACCTAAAGCTCAAGTTTAGGTTGTTTCCTCTAATTTTGTTCGTTAATTCTAGTTTTTTCTTCTTCTAGTTATATCAAATATAAAAGTAGTTAAGAAATTCAAAAACAATTACCTGCTCTTGACATTTCTTTTTTTGGTCACAATATTTTTGATTTATGATTATGGGATTAGTCACATTTCGCATAGCTATATTGATAAATTTGATGTTTCTTGCATAGCCAGAACCTCCCTGCATTGAGATATATAGTATGAAAAATAAGACATTAGAACAAAAACGTTTTATCTTTCAAAATGAATATTCTAGCTAACAAGTTAAGATCTACACTACCATAATTAATTTGAAGAATCATTTTTTATTTTTTGTTTAATCAAATCCGAGAGTCTTTGCTATACTTTAATTTGATTTTGATGCCACAATTGTATATCAACCACACAATTTTGATGCTTTTAATGTGATTTCTATAATTTAGAATTATATAAATTGATTCCTTACTTGTAAACAAATAATCAATCAATAAAAATCTCTTTATCTTTTTTTAAGATATAAAGACATTTGAAAACTTGAATATAAGAGGTTTCTTTCACAAATATAACAATGAATAGATTTAAATTTTTATCAATTTTTTTAAATACATTCTTATAGTCTAGTCAAAGTTAATGTTCATCAAGTATATGGACATCTAAAATTATAACAAAAAAAAATTGAAAAAAACTTTGTTGGTTCAAATTAGTTAAGAAGAAGGACTAAAGGAAGTTGAACAACACAATTTTTAAAATATAAAGTGTTATTGACATGTTTGGAGTAATAAGGTTAGAAACTGGTAGACTTTGTAAACTTGCCAAACTTAGTTAGTTAAAGTATTGCATGTCAAACTTTATGTTTAGTTAGAAATGAAAATCAACCATTATAAAAAGATCCATTATTAATCCATGTAACATTGGTCAACTTCCCAATATAATAGTGCTAATGCACCTAATTTGGTCCTAAATTAACATGTAATTTAGCCAAAATTATTAAATAAACCATATTTACTTGAAGTTCTTGAGATAATTTGGTAAAATAAAAAATTAAATTAAGTGGGTAGCTTCAATTCCACTTTTTTTAACTTTATAATTTATAAATGAGTATTAATTTATTTAATTAAACTGTTGCAAAGTTGTAGAGTGATTAATAGCCATAAATTTACCTGCCAAGTCTTTATTCTGACTCCATTTGTAGTTCCTATTAGTGTGGCTCTGTTCACTTCCACATTAGACACTTCAGCTTCTGTGTTACCTCCTCCTAAGCTTCCAATGCTACAAAACAATAATTACCACATCAAATTTTTTAACCAATCAATTAAAAAAATAATTACCATATCAATTTTTTAATCAATCAATTCAAAATTCAATGAGAAAAAAAGAAATTCAACTAAGAGAGTCATGAACCTGATTCCATGTCCTGGTCCACAAGTAATATCTGTTGCTCGAACATTTTTGGACCCACTTACAATTGAAATACAATCATCACCTTGACAAAAATAGCGAGGAATAAATTAGAAATTTGAAAATTCAAGTCATTATTTATTATTATTAATTGGGTTATAAACTAATAATAGATGTTTTGTTTATTATTTCCAAAATGGCTTTTTGTATTAAAGTTAGTTTCTACCAAAATAAAATAATAATTCACTTTTAATGATATATTATAAATGACACATTTTTTATAAAAAAATACATAAATGACACATTTTCTTTTTAAGAAAGATTATACATTTTGAATCATTTGTTTAGAAAATTGTGCATACTCTAACCTTTGATTTAATATTATTATGCAATGACAATACAAAATTACTCTACTATACATCTAATAATTTTTCATCATATAATTAGTTATAATTTTTAAAAAAAAAAATGATAATATAAAATGAAAACATATTGAGATATATTATGAAAAATGATATTATAATGTGACATTTTTTTTTTCATTTATATATATTTTTACCTGTCCCAATGGTGCTGTTGGTTATGAAAACATTTTGTGAATGAGTAATATGAATTCCATCAGTGTTGGGACTATGCCCAGGTGCTGTGACTATTAGATTTGATGCCCAAACATTGTTGCATCCTTCAATCCTTATGTGCATTTGTTGTGCATTTCTGAACCTTATCTTATCCACTTTCAAATTATTGCATTCATCGAAAGTCACAGCCTATTTCCAAGAAAAAAAATTAAATTGAATAAAAATGAGTATGGAAGTAAAGCATGTAATAAAGTTTACAAAAATGAAAATTTAACTTACAGTTGGTGCCCCTTTGCATGGCTGTGAAATGATAGGAGAGTAAAGAAATTATGGTCAGTATTTAAAATTTGAATCAAATTAAAATGATAAGGAAAAAAAAGTCTATATAATGATTCATTAAAATTCAAATCACTAATTGAAAATAACCTATGCTTATTTTATTTTGAAAATAACCTCTTCAATTTCATTTGTGTTTCTATTTTTCTTATACACCCATTTTATTTTTGCTTAATTAATTTTTAAAAGATTAAAAAAATAGAGATCAATTATAAAAATATTTTGAGGAAAGGTCAGTTATAAGTTTTTTTCTTCATTTTTTTTAAAAAAAAGAAGTTTTTTTTTGAGAGAAAAAAAAAAGTTATTTTCTTCATGTTTGTATACATGTATATATACTATCTTTAATTTTTAATTGTAAAAGAATATACATACATTGTATCAACAAAATATATCCAAATAAACTTTTGAAAAGAAAAAAAATAAAGTGTATAATAGTATACGATTTTTAGTTAATACCAAAAAGTAAACAAGAAACAAAAAATGAAAACAATATATTTTTCCTTAATTTAGCAAATTCAAAATCAATGCATGGACTAAATGAATGAATTAAAAGGAATTTGAGTTAATATCATACAAGGCTTTCATTGACTTTGCAAGAATTCTCCCACCATATTCTTCCATTTCCATTAATGGTACCACCACCATCAACTACGAGATCTGTGACATTCTCAAACTTGATCCAAAGCTTTCTATCTGCTCCATATGCTGAAATTTTAGGCCATGCTTTGATTGTTCCATAGATCTAACATAATGAAATAGTAATTAAACACAAAAACGTTACAATGAGTTTTATATATTTAAGTGGACATTGAGAGTTATAATTATAAATCACTTTAATTTACCTTTAATGCCGTGTTGGGTTGGCATGGCCCTGAAAATGTTATAGGCTTTAGATGATAAACACTTTGTTTAGGTACCATAAGAACCTTCCCATTAGAACATGCCTCATTCCATGCCATTTCAAATGCCTAAAGTGAAGAAATAAGAAAATTGAGAACACTATTTTAATGGAAACAAATATCAAATACACGATTTTATAATCGAACCAATCATAATGTGATTAGTGATCAGAATAAAGCTGCTAAACCTTGATCACATAAATATTTTAAATGAATTTGAATCTCACTCTACAAACCTAAGGCACAAACACATATAAGCATTGCACATCTCAGAAACCATGACAACGCGAGATTCAAATACAACTTCAACAAAATATACGACACATTGTTTTTGCTAAATTACCTCATTATCAACTTGTCCATCATTAGATTTGGCTCCATAGTCGTTAACATTAACCATGTTTTGAGATTGCGAAGGCGCGAGAGATGGATGATGAGCCCTTGCCATGTAACTAAATTGTTCATGTCTTGGCTTCACCAACCTCTCATTGTAAGGTTGATGATTTGTTAAATAATGCCTTTCTTTTAAGTAAGAGCCAAAACACAAGCCAAATGAGGCTAAAATGGTGAAAAGTGAAAGAATTAAACTTTGTGAATACATCATTCTTTGTAGGAAAAGAATAGGCTCAATTAATTGAAAGAATGAGAAAATTGTAACTATGATGATGATTGAGATGGAAGTGGTATCATGTATTTATAGGAAAGTTTTGAGCTTGGTTTCAAGAGAGAGAAAATGAGAATTGAATAGGAAAGAGAGAGAATTGATTGTGGAATAAAAGCTAAGTTTTCCTTAGAATTGAGATGCTAGAGACTTGGACGAAAAACTAATGATGGGGTGTTACCAGAATTTGGAAGAAAAAAAAATCAAAATTGGGTTAGTTAATTTCTGGTGCTAACTATGTATGTGCTTGTTTACCAACAAGCCAAGCATTTTATGAATTTGAACATTGCTATTTGTTCATGTGTCTAACAATTGACTAAAGGACCGGTTTTTGTACCTTAACATGCGTATGCAGTATTTGTACTATTATACTTCATTAAATCAATTTTGTATAACTGTTATCAAACAACTTTTTTTGGTTACAACATAACTCAAGGATATTTTTATTAGCCAAAACAAAAACTACTATTTTTCATCAGTTTTATAATTTTATGTGGAATAACTATTACGTAGTTATTATCTCTGAGTATACCTTAGTTGACAGTAGAGACGGATCGAAAACTAAGTTTTCAGCGTGGCTGAAATAATATTTTCAAAAAAAAATCCCATTTAAATTTAAATACCGTACTATTTCATTTAAAATAGTAGTTTTAGAAATTTTAAGGCCAAATATCTTCTTGGGTCCTTTAAGTTTCATGTTTGTTTCAGATAGGTCCTTTAAGTTTCTAAGGTTTCAGATAGGTCCTTTAAGTTTCGAGTTTGTTTCGGATAGGTCCTTTAAGTTTCTAAGGTTTCAGATAGGTCCTTTAAGTTTCAAGTTTTGCTTAACGAACAAATCAACTTTGCCTTAACGGAGGTTGATAGAAATGACCTATATGAAACAAACTCAAAACTTAAAGGACCTATCTGAAACCTTAGAAACTTAAAGGACCTATCCGAAACAAACTCGAAACTTAAAGGATATATCTGAAACCTTAGAAACTTAAAGGACCTATCTGAAACAAACGTGAAACTTAAAGGACCTAGGGAGGTATTTGACGAAATTTTAATTGGGTTAGTTTTATTATTTCAAGTTCATTTGTAACTTTAACGATTGTTAATTTAAACGAAATAAGTTATTAATTTCCTCTAACATCTCATGCTTATAGCCATCAATCATGTGATATTTTGGGATGAGACATTGTAATAAGGAAGGGATGAAGTTGAAACTCCAAATTCTCACTTATTCACATTAAAAGATGAAATTATGGTCTTAAACTATTTGACAAAAAAAAACTATCACGTCATTATTACATATACTTTTATTAAGTCGTTGACTTCAAATGATTAATGAATTTAAAAATTGTTCTAAAAAATTCAAATTTTATCGGAGTTTACTTATTTTTCAACTAGACTCCACATTAGTAATCCTCCTTAATGAGAAATCGGGTGATTAAGACTGAAAAATTATTACATATACTTTTTTGTATGCTTAGAAAACTAAAATTCATTATCGTACATTACATATACTGTAGAGTGTCTCCGTGAACTTAGTTCAGTTGGTAAAGACAATACATAATATATGCAAGGTCTGGGGTTCGAATCCCGGATACCACCAAAAAAAACATATACTTTAGAGTATAAATTTAAGATTTGGCTCCTATAGCTATCAAAAAAAAAAAAAAAAAGATTTGGCTCCTATAATATTTGTATAATGTTTTTTTTTTATTTTTTACAACTATATTTGTATAGAGGTTACTCCATTTGCTTAACGGAGGTTTTGTTTTTCCGGTTAGAAAAAGGAAATAAAGGCTCGAATTTGGTAACATAGAATAATTCATTTACAAACAATTAAATTGGACAAAACTGAATTAGTTTCTATTTAAGGTAACGACATTTTCAAAGGGATTCAGTTATTTATTTCCCAAACATACATATAGTCAAACTTTGGATATATATTCAGGTCAATGGCTTTTTTAAAGGGGAAACCAGGTTAATAACTTTGAAATGAATTCCTAAACAAATATTCTAAAAAAACCTTAATGTTGAATCATATCACATTTATTACGAGACTGTTAAAGTAAATAATTCAAATTCGCGATTCTTCTCATAAAATAAGTGTATATGTTTCCGTGATCTTAACTTAATTGATAAAGACGTATATATGAGTTTGAACCCAACATTTCATTTTCAGAGGTGAATTTCATTCAATGATAGTTCTTATAGGTGATTTAAACGGTCTAAGTTGTGAGGATATTTTAAAATGCATACTGAAGTAAAGTTTCTTAATTATTATTTTCCTTTTTGAAGATATAAAAAAGAAATGTGATTAATAAAATTCTAAAAAAAATAAATTCTAATCACAAGGCATGTCTAAAAAAGAATACAAAACGAAAACGGCATTAACCCATCAATGGAGCAACACTCAAAGAACAAAAACACACCTCAACTCAAAACCACAACCCAGGGACGAATTATTTAAGGGCTGCACCCCTCCCTCTCACCTTTCATTATTTAATGATAACGTGAGGCCATGCTTAATATATTACCATTACATATTAATATGTATTCTTAGGGCACAAGTTAAAGAGTTTAAAATGGAAATTTAAAATAAATTTTATATTGAAAATATAATTTTTGAAACTTTTAAGACATTTAATGCACAATTTCCAAGAAAAAACATTTACATTTGGTGTTAACTTATGCCTCAAGGACACAAGTTAGCATTTCTCATTATTTAATTACTCCCTCCGTCTCTAAATAATAGTTATTTAAAGTTTATGCACGGTTATTAAGGGACTGATTAATTTTGTTATATTTGCCTTATTCCCAAGAAAAAAACCCTCATATGGTGGTAGGTGATTTTTGACCTTTTTTTTTTTTTATGCAATGTGATTTACAAAATTATATCTAAAACCATTGCTAATTGGTTGAAATTAATATTATCTGTAATTATGAGAGGGCTTTTGTTCATGGTAGATTAATTACCGACAATGCTCTGATAGCGTTTGAATCTTTTAATTGGATGAGAAAAGAAAGGAAAGAGAGAGTGTGTGGGATTGAAACTAAACATGGCTAAAGCATATGGTCACACAAATGAGACTTTCTTCTTGTTCTTTTTAGAGAAGACTTTCATGTTGTTGTTATGAACTCTATGGGGTTTTCACAAAAAGGCAAAACCTTATCTATAGATGCATCTCTTATGTACCTTATGCAATGCTCCTTAAGGAGATCCATTATCAAGATACACAGGTGGTGAATAAAATCTTTGATCTATACTGATCAACATACAGACAACTCATTAATTTGGACAAGTCAAAAATTTCCATTAGCCGAAATGTTCTTGAAGAGAAGAAAATTTTGTTTCAAGGTTTTATTCAAATTAAGGAATGTCGGTTGAAATACCTAGATCGGTTTACCGACATTTGTATGGAAGTCGAAACAATCGATTTCCAATTTTGTTTAACTCTTAGCTAAATCAACCCATAAATTCCTAAAAAAAACATGAAGTTCTACACTCTAACCAATCTATTATCCTTTAAGAAAGAAACATTTAGAGTAAATTCTAGAAACTAAGCATGGTTCCTTGACACTTACAGTTCATGTGGCAGATTCTTCATCACAGGCTATCAATAATTGAAGATTCGCTTAAAAGAGGTGATAATTGTTCTTCGCTGTGTTGTTTTTACGATCAATATAATGAATACACTAACCATTTAGTTATGGAGTTTCATTGGGTGGGAACTATTTGGTTTGCTTCACTAATGGGTGTGTCTTTCTCTACTAATGTTGAAAATCCTTGGAGCTTTAGAGAATGAATCAATAGAGTTATTTTACAAGAAGACAAAAACATTGTTAAAAAAAAAAGTTTCTCTCCTTGCTTAAATAGTTTACAATTCTAGCATATTCGTCGTATAGCCAATCAAGTTGCACATTATTTAGCAAAATTTGCATTTCATTCGTCATGTAGCAAATTAATTTGCACATTATTTTGGTTGAATAAAGCCCTCATTGTATTTCTACAATTGTGGTTTTTGATTTATTGTCATCGTTGTTTTAATACAATTAGTCATTCAAAAAAAAATTATACAAAATAATGCATTATATAAGTCTTTTATTTTATTTTCTTCCAAAAATAACTGTAGCAATTTGTCCCATAAGTACAACTTCGATGGTAAAAGATGTAGGGACTATTAACAATATAGAGAATAAGAGAGAATAACACAAAATAAAAAGCGACTATATTTAAAAAAGAATAGTGTATATTTATGACTTTTACAAAAAATAAAGACTGTTTCTTTTCTTATCCTATGAAATTCTCATGTGCCCAATCCAGTTCCGATTTTAGAATCCAAACTGCATAAAACCCCAATAAAACCTCCAAAAACACGTTGAAATATTTCGGATTTTAGAATCCGATTAGGGTGCGCAAGAAGCTCATAGGGTGGAAAAAGTAATGACCAAAAATAAAACTCCTTGAGGTTTGAAAAACATAAGCTCATTTCTCTAAGCCCATTCAACTCCAAATCCAGCTTTTAGACACAAAAAAAATCCTTTCAGACACTAGTTTCTCGCCACTCTCTTTCTCTGATTAGACACTTCAAGCTATGACTCGTTGAAGCTCAATTTTCCATGTACGATGAAGCCTATTGAAGCTTGTTGAAGCTCAATTTTGACACTCTCTTTCTCTGTTTAGACACTTCAACCTCTCTTATCACATGATTATGCAACCCTTATATTTAGACACCACTTATTTTCATACACACATGTAACACCTTATTTTTTCTCTATCTCTCGTCCTATTATATCACAAATATATTACATCTATCATATCACACTCTCTATTTTTTTCTCTCTTTCAAGATGTTAAATGGATATAGGATGTACTCAAACAAATTTCCCTTGATTATGGTACTCACGGGAACTACTCTAATATTTCACGAAATATTAATCTTAGCAAACTTATTACTACCATTACCTGGTTACCAGACTAGGCATTCACACCACTAATCTGATGACACAACCATTATGACCTCATCATTTTTCAATATGTATAATCTTTAAATTCATTTTAAATACTATTTGTTTGTTATTGTTTATAGTCTTGTAGCAAATAGACTAGTATGTAGAAGCCATGATAGGCAAGAGTGCAGAGTCGACCTTAAGATTTTTGGTGCCTTGGGTGAAACAATAAATTGTGCCCTTTTAATTATTTCAATATTTTCTTCTTGCATTTTTTGTTGCAAAATATTCATTTATAATCAAAGTTATCTAAAAATATATTTTCAATAGAATTAATCAAAACGAATTAAAAAGAAATATATTTATATAGTACTAACAAGTAAGTAAAAATAATACTTTTGATGCCCCAAAAAAATGATGCCCTGGACTGCTGCCCCTTGCGCCAGCCATCAGGGCCACCTCAAGAGTGCAAGACCACATTCATACATCAAATATTGATAGACTCATTTCTGTTAAGTTTCCACATAAAAGTATAACTTTAGTGTTCATAATCGTTTTTCCATTTATAGTGAGTGTTTTTTTTTTGTGTGACAAATATGGTACCGGTAGCTATCCACTCACAGTAATGTTATTCCTCCTTTGTTTGACTTTTAAAGTATATTTTTTGACATGAAAATTAGTATAAAAATAACAGAATGAAAATTTTCTCCCGTGGGATTTGGAGTTTAAAATGTCATTATTCGATTTTCTTTTAAGTGACTTTGACCCGTACGGTAGGGATAACTTAGTGGCTGACCCTAAAATAACAACCCAAAAATTAAAAGTTTATCATTTTTTAAAAAAGTATGTTTATTAAAAGAAATGTTTAATGACATGAAATATAGTTTGTCCACTTGTAATGTGCCACGTCATTAATGAGCTTAACACGTCTGCAAAAATAACACTCAAATGAGATGGGAGACTAAAATCCATAAAAATATGAAATAGGGGGGACCAAAAGCATGACTTTTAAAATAAAGGGACTAAAACTTGAAGTTTTTTAGGGGTTGAAGCACGTGTTACTGAAAAAGGCAATAGAGAATGTTATGATTGTGTGGTTAGCTATATGAGAATGGGATTTGCGTGTTTTAATTAAGGAAGAAAAATGAAGCAACACAATATTGTCCATCATGACCTAAAATAGATGAGGCAAATGTGCTTTTGAAATAAGAAATGATGCATACATAGGGATGGGGCTTTGACTTGCTTCTCAGTTTCAATTGTTTCTAATACGTCAGTTTTTTTCGGTTTCTAATGTCAAACTTCTTTACAAAAAGCTATTACTTGTTATATTTGATTTTTCAATGTTGTTGGCTTTTGAATGGATCATAAATCCATAGAAAAGCACGTGCTAAAAAGGATAGTACAATTTTACATAAAAGTGCATGAACTTTTTAATAGCAAGATGCCACTCCGTATATTATTTCAAGCCAAACATTACTGTTCAGGTTACTGGGAAATCTTATTAGACCTTTCAAAAGTCAATTCATTTTTACCAAACTAATTTTACACGTGAAAATTTGTGAACCATGTAGATGCGTATTGGAATTGATTGGACATGGTTCTTAAGAAATGATAGAAAGTTTAAAACAAGATAAGAAACACATTGTGCTATCTACAATACATTGCTACAACCCACGTGGGTTGGCCAAGTGACGTAGGTTTGAAACTTTAAAGTGTGCTCTTCTTAAGATTTTAAGTTTGAATTATCTCGGTGTTAGTTTGTGGGCTAGTCATTTGTTAGTGGATGGTAGGTTACCAAGTTTAAAAGAAAATTTAAAAGAAAATTCATTGCTTCAAGATATAAGACAATGGAAAAAAAAAATCAATATGAAAAATCTCTGTCCATGATTTTATTACAAGATTTGAATTGCGTGTATACCAATATAATATTTTGATTTTGAAATACATTTTATACGAACAGATATTTATATGATCATCATTGTTGTAATTGAAAAAAAATTAAAACATTGAATTTGAAAACAATCAAGTTGAATTTGGATATTTTACTTGGCAATTAGGACATTGAAAAAGGAAATAGGCTCCTCAAACTTAGAATCACTGATTCTAAATGGATAGTTTTAATTGTAATGCATAATTCTTTTATATCCTTAACAGCATATACTACTACAGGATTCCAAGATTTCCAAGAGACTAAATAAACTAAAGATGGATTAGAACTCTCAATACCTAATATTTTTTTTAAGGTTAAATAAGAACAAGTGGTTGTTCACAAAGATAATTGGTGCCAATCATAGAAGCGCATCAACTTGGAAGCTGATGGATGAGCCATTGAAAAGAAAATTGTCGGTTTGGAAAGGTAAACATTTATCTTTCGAGCGTCGCGTAGCGTTTATAAACTAGGTATTGGCGAGTCTCCCGTTGTATTTTTTCTCATTTTTTAAAGCAGCAAAGAGAGTTATAAAAGAATCGGTTGCAATACAAAGAAGGTTTTTATGGAGCGGTGGTTTTGAATAAGGGAAGTATGTTGGATAGGATGGGACACAGTTTGTTTACCTAAGAGTTTGGAAGCCTTTAAGTTAGCACTCAAGGCAAAGTGAAAATGGAAATTCCTTAATGATATGAATAGTATTTGGTACAATTTGTGTGATGCAGTGACTGATACAAACCTTGGAAGAGCGGGAAATCAACAATCTCTATTGTGGAGAGTGGCTGATACCAGGAAGACAATCAATTAGATTGGCTTGCTGCCCACAATGCAGGGAAGCCATTCATTAAATTTTTCATTCAAGAATTAGGAACCCATCAGCCATTTTTGTGCTGATTTTTCCTGTAGTATGTCAATTAAATTCACCCTCTTGCTTGCCTCATTGTTCTGTTTACAGATTTTGGACTTGGTTAGTATCTAGGTTTGATTAAGATTTTTTGTATTTTCTAGTAATATTCTATGCAATCTTTTTATGATTCTTTACAAACAAGTTGTTATGAATGACACTTTTGAGAATGCACTTATATTTTTTTACGAGATCAAGAGATTTTATAATGAGCTGTTCAATACATGTTAGGAGATCGAAGAAAATATGTGTTTCAGCAAGGGGAAGAAACTAATATTTACAATCAACCTATTAACATTTGCCATTAAAAAAAAACTAGAGATTTAGTTACCATTTCAAAAGCATGAACTATCAAATTCGCTTGTCTCTTAGTAATTTCAATTTGAGTTTTCAAAATGAGAGAAGAAAAAATGTCTAAACTCGCCACTTATGTCTCTAAATTCAGTGATGTCGTCCTTATCACAATTAAAGTGATCAAACACTTCTTTAGCGTCTAGTACAAAATCCACTGGGACCAATCGCAACTCATGGATCCATGTACGAGCATGGAAAAGGTCCAATGTGCTTCCCCTATGGCGTAAACCAAGTTGTTTGGACGAAGACAAATCAGTCCTCTTCTTTATGAAGGCAAATACCATTCTCGACCCTGATTTGCTGTGGAGAGAACGATGTGTCAACCTTGCATTTATATTGACTGGCTATTGGTTTCCTTCAAACCATGACAGGCTGTTCTGGTGTGGCAACTGCTGTCCGCGCAGATGCAATGTGTTCGCCCTGCTCCAGTCGTCGATTAAATGCTTGGCTCTGTCTAAAATTCGTGTACTGGTTTCGGCAACATTATTCTATAACTTGGTGTTTATTTGCGTCCAAATGCTCCAAGTTATAATGGCCCAAAGCTCAACACTGTGTTCGTTGAATTGTTGCAGCAAAGAAAAAATTGCATCTGCAGCACTGTTAGATTTGTGCACAGCAGAATTGATTTCGTCCCACAACCCATATTTTACAAAATTCAAATAGACATATGACACAAACAAGGTATGCAGGGGTCCTCCTAATTATCTCCATAAATTTGGGAAGTTCATGCCATTATCACAAAGTCTAGCACTCGTAGAAAAACACCCACAATAAATACACCTAACGAGATTTTTAATTTTAATTTTGGGTGGATCTTTCAGGCGCCATACTCCAGACCAGAAGCCAAGAACTCTATATGAGATGTGTCAATTATTTCGTCAATACACAATCTTTACCGTGTAGCGACCATGCTTTTATTTCCACACCTATGTATAAACTGAGTTAAACAAAAGTGTATTAATGATTGACTCAACCTTGTTATGATCAAAGGAGCTCTTAATCACAGATTGATTCCAAGAATTTGATCTTGAGTCGAACACTTAACTAACTTTCTTAATATTTGTGATTGTGAAGTTAGATAAATTTCTTATAATCAAGACCGGAGATAAAATATACAATAAGCGCAGTATTCAAAATCTTTAGCGATTACGAAAATTAAATGGTTGAAAGTTTCATTCAACCTGTCTATATGCATTAGATCACTGGTGGTGTCTAGTTCCATCAATTTTTTTGTTTTTTTGCAAAAGCAAATATAATTTATTAACAATTATAGTATACATGGTACAAGTGATGCCAGACAACCAATATTTTGTCTAAAAAAGAAAACATACAAACCATAATGTTACATCCTTTACATGTTACACAAAACATATATGACCCTTTACATTACTTGCACAAAATCCTTCACATCAGAAAGCAAAAGCAAAAGCTCAGAATCCAATAGTACCATGGCACTACTTAGTATGTCATAGGCAAAGTTTTAGACCCAACAATGAAAGTAACAACAAAAACTCTGCCAACATGAATAACTTTTTACATAAAATTGATAATACTATTGTTGGAGAATATGATAAGAGATATAAGTGTTATAATGATACACATGATAAGTATCTATTATCTCTCCTTGTCTTTGAAGTGACTTTTGTGATTGAAGAGCTTGAGAGAATAACTTATTTGTACTTGAAGATCTTAATGTTACTGAACAAAGTCAGATCTAGGCTCGTGATCTTCAACATTGAATCCAAATGATTGCTTTGATATTTGAATATAGCAATCACCCAAATGATTTCTTGGTTAGATATCGAATTAGGCACGGATGCACTTGACCATGAAGATGATCATCAAATCCAGACCATGGCTTGAAATGTTTGGCACAAATGATGTGTTTTGTTGACAATGTATTGACCGAAGGATTTGCTTGCTTGTTATGAATTATTTAATAAATGCTTCCATTAAATGGGTCTCATCTGCATTAATTATTTTATACTTTTTTTAAAACTTTTTGTGTTTTGATCTCACCAAATGGAGAAAATGGAGAGTGTTAGTATGACCATTTTTTATTGTGCGTTAATTGCTCCTCATCCAAATACATTAATTAAACACAAGACATAAAATGTACTCCATCCTCGTTAGATCAAATTATTGGTTTCTCAATTCTCGAGTTTACATCCAATCCCTACGAGTCCAATATCTTTACTGGTCCATATCAACGTGACGAGGCTATGAGTTTGTTCCTTTAAATAAAAGAGATAAATTGTGACATCTTAATACACCTAAGAGACACTTATAATAATGGTGGTTATATGAATTGTTTCTTACAATTCTAGAAGGGCTAAAAGCAATTTAATTTAAATTAAAAAAGCATGAGGTGTTTTACATATAAAATGATCAAATATGTATTTGTTTGTTACATGCAAATTAAGGACACATAATATGGCTGAAATTCTTAAAATTGTTTATATTTTCATCATCTTATTATCCCTAATTCTGGCTGTAACTAGCCAACATAGTAAGTCCATTTTCACATCCATTTAAGTGTTTTTTATTTATCATATATAAAATCTTTCACTCCCTTGTTGTAACATTCATTTATTCTTATTTGAAATACAGCTTTCCTCCCCTGCGAAACCAACGCAGATTGCAAATGTCCTAAACATAAAAGACCAGATTGTCTTTGGCATAAATGTTATTGCTATTAAGTGTAACAATTAAGTGAAAAATAATTCTATGTTACTTTTAATACGCTACCTTTTGATTTGCATGTCATAATGTGTCTCCTATTATGAAATTTCTAACACTTTGATTCACGATTTTGTGACATTTCAATTTCTTATAATATAGTCAATAGCATGTTATTTATTATTATATTATTATTATGCAAGTATTGTTAGCTTTGTGTGCAAGTAGTAGATATAAAAAACAACAACTTCAATGAATAATTTTAAATATCGAATTTAATGGATAAAGATAAATTATGATTTTGTCATATTTCTACTACTATTATTTCTTCCAACTGCCGTTAAAAGCAAAAACAGAAAAAGAAATACAATATTTCACTATCTCTCATCTTTTATCATTCTGTTTTTCTTTTTTAACTTTTTTAACATCCCCATTCTAGAATTGATACTTTTGGTTTTCGATTTCCACCAAAGAATCACCAAACTTTTAATCCCCTATAATAATTACAATCAAAAAATGGAGTTGGTGACCTGATTAAAGCATTGGGTTTTAAGAATTATATGTAACGTGTGTATGAGGAATGTGGGATTAAATGGTTTGCAACTCCTATGATGCAATATTCTTCATTAAAAATTGCAGAATTAGGGGAATTATGATAGTTGTGAAATGAAATTAAAAACAAAAACAATAAAAGAAAAAAAAGATTGAGATGCTTACGGTACTAATAATAGGAATAATTCATTGATTTGTTGGGAGAAGATTTCTCATTCAATAAATAGAAAAGTGAAGGTTTTTTTGTTTTTTTTGTTGGTGATCAACTTTTTTTGGTGGTGAAAGGTTTCTTTAGGTTTTAGTAAGGTGTTAAGTTCAAAGGGGAGATATCTATCTATTTTAAAAGATCTTAAGGGAGGTTAGTGTTTGTTTATAAATTAGAGGGGGTGTCTATGTTGTTTCAAGAAACCTTAGGTAAGGTGTCTATTTTCTTGTAGTGAGACTTCATACACACTATTTTTCGTCCGAATGCAAAGGTAATGTGACTTTAAAACCTTCCTCATTTGGTTTCTAAGTGTTTTTGTTTGATTCACGTCACCAAATTTGTTAATAATTCTATTGAGAAATTCCTTTCGGCAATGCCAAAACCAAGGTGCCACATCTAGTTGTTAATAATTCTATTGATCACCACATATAAATTACTACTAAAAGAAAGTTTACTTCATGACTCGAGTTGTTGACTTGAGTTCGAGACGAAGTGAGGAAGATAAGATTTACTGTTGTTATTGAAAAAACAGATAATAGAGGAAATGACAGAATATAATTTGTTACGTTGAAATGTGAATGAGGAGGTTCCCACACCGAGTATACGAACTTGTTCAAGCGTAAAGTAATTTGTTTAGTGAAATGTAATTGTCTGTTTTGAGTGAGAGGTGGTTTGTTGAGTGTTGACGATTGAAGCCTTAGTGTCGGGGATAGTGAACAAAACCATGAGATGGGTCAAGCCTTTCAAGGTCATAAATTTGGTGGACGTGTAAGACCATAAGAGAATATACTCCTTCGCGAGTTGACACACTCAATGTCCTTCCAAAAAATATTCTGATCACTTCGCAAAATATAAATGGTCAAAGTGCAACTACTATCAAGCATATTTATAATGTATGTCACAAGTATAGATAGTCTATCCAGGGATCGTAGATCATAAATACACCATCTAATGAAATGCTTGCATGTATGACTATATGAAGGTTGTTGATTCCAATGATGTCAAAGATATATTTTTCTCACCTCAATTCCATCAAGCTATTTAACACTTTCCTATTGTGATTGTGATGGATTCCACCTATAAAAGTAAACAATATCGTCTTTCGTTGCTTGAGAAATGTTGTGATTTGATGAAATCTCCAGATATTTCTCCTGAAGTCATTGTCATTGACCATGAATATACTTTGATGAATGACGTTGAGACAATTTTCCCACAGTCTATTTCTCTGTTGTGGTAGTATCACATCTCGAAAAATGTCAATGCAAAATGTAAGATAAATTTCAAAGTAAAGGATCTTAGATCTAAATATGTATGCAAGAGAGTCATGGATGTATGTGAAGCCATAGTGCATTCTTATATAGAGCAATCATATGTTGATATTTTAAGGCTTCATTTGCTGGGGCATTTAGTTTCTGAAAGTCCGTAACTTTTTATCTCTTACACCGTAAAAGAAAAGTTCTCTTTCTCAGTTCCAATAGGAATGCAAAGAAAGAACTATAGGTATGAACTAGCAACTTTTATATTATATATATATATATATATATATATATATATATACACAGAATGACAGATTGGTACATTTGCGGATAGTTTGTTCTATGCTATCGTTAAAAATACTAAACATTTGTGGTTATAAAGGATGATGTTAGTTTTATCACTGTATACTATAGAAATCTGTGATTTATACTAATTACTGAATATAAGTATCTTGAATTTCGTATGTGTCATTAGTGAAACTGAATTGTGCAACGATTATCTTGATTATAAAATAATCTGAGTTTTGTATTTGAAAATTATGGTTTATACTTACTATGTTTCCCTTTTTTAGTTTTATTTTTATTTTTATAATAGGCATGGTCATTTTCAATGTTCACAGGAGTATAATAGAAAATATAACTGCAGCAAAGAAAATTCAGGTTATTGTTCTAGAAATAAAAAAAAAAGTTATAATTAAGGACTCTGAAAATATATTGAAGAACATAGTTCATTGATGTGTCTATATTGAACACACATCTTCCCAATTGACACTGATTTTTTGCTACTCCACTTTTGAAATGATCAATACTTTGTAATGGATATATTTCGAATTGTGGTTGTATAATATTTGTGATTTTTAACACGTAGGCAATAACCACATTGTTCAATTTAATCTATTGATAACTAACATCCGTATTCTTGTAAGTTTGCATCAAAATGACAAGGGTTAAATAAGTTTTTCGTCCTTATAAATATAGCGAATTTTGATTTTAGTCCCTAAAAAATTAAACTGAATGTTTTCATCCTCACAAATTTTTTT
>Ga0228710_1004416_pt1 | contig 22221 bp, 15 predicted proteins | sample MedpolnodulmetaG_FD_177995 | JGI IMG/M metagenome (GOLD analysis project Ga0228710, IMG submission 177995) | Root nodule microbial communities from Medicago polymorpha collected in Santa Monica, California, United States - pink nodules | ecosystem: Host-associated > Plants > Roots > Nodule...
CAGAGAGGATGTGTGTTGCGAGTAAGTAGCCAAATGCAACATTTGAGCTTGATTTATTATTGGGCCTAAGCAATTGGGCTTAGGTCTTTGACCTGTCCAGTACATAGTATAATTGGAAAAGGAGAAACCCACTATTTTGATATTATTTATGTTATTATTTGAGCCTCCTTAAGTTATTTCTCCTATTCAAATATTTAACAAGTCCTTTATATGATGATACGAATTTGTATCTGTGTTACACAAAATAAACGTCATTAAGTAAATATAGTATTTGTAAAAAAAATATCTTTTATATTTTAAACATTTTTTTATGGGTTAAATAAGTTTTTCGTCCCTATAAATATAACGAATTTTGATTTTAGTCCCTATAAAATTAAACTGTGTTGGAAAAAATTGCTTTTCTGACATTCAATTCTTCTTAAAAACACATTGAAATGATGCATTTATCTCTGGCGGTAGTTAACTACCGTTGGAAAAAAAAAACCGGCGGTAGTTAATTACCGGTTGTTATCAATAACAGCAAACAATGCAGTATGCATTACAAAACTAAGTCATTTTCGGTCTGCTATGACCTGTAATTAAAAACGGCAATTCCAAATGAAATAAAACCAATACAACACAAATCACCGAGTCGTAAACAAAAATACATAATTTATCATGATTCATTAACATTACACGAATATGACATTACGTTAAAGTTACACGAATGTTTGAAATTAAACAAAAATGAAGCATTATGCAACACATTACACAACATTAGATATTACACTAAATGACATTAAATCTCCACTGACATTCTGCGCACCTGTACTTGGAATGAACACAAAGATATAAAACATCATTTTCAATCATCGACCAAAATATAAATCATATGTCGCTATCGTCACAAATAACTCAGGGAGAATCAAGCGTTTTCCACATGTCTTTATCTTTATCCACCCCAAGATCTACACATGGTTCTTGTACAAATACATGAGATGTAGTATGATCTTCACCATGATACTCAAAGTATTTGTTAATTTGTGTCTTCAAGTCATCCATAGTGTCGGTCGAAGTTAAGACAATTTTAATTGTCTTCTTGAAAGCTGAATATCGGACATGACCTTCAATTTCTGCATTTTGAGACATGTTGAACTTCACAGAAGTTAAAAAATAGCAAATATCATAATAAAACAAAATGAAAGATAAAATACATTTTTGCTGAAACATAAACATATATTTATATTAAAGACGGGACATTAATAACCAAGTAAAATGTCGTGCCTTGTACAATGGTGTTACATTATATATCACAAAAAATACGTCGGTGTAATATTGACCAAAAAAAGGATGAACATTGACAAAAAAATGTCATATTTCATCTAATGAAATTGAATCATCTTTATCTTCCGCAATAACTTCAAATTCTACATTTGCCTTTTTAGGATTGTCACACAAAATTGGATTGACTCAGTTTTATTCTTTTTTGGGTGATGACGGTTTGTTTCATTTTTCAATTTTCATGAGGTCTTGGAACCAAGTGTGTTGAACTAAAAATTCAAATTCTCACGACGATGTCTCTTCGCTCTTGTGTAGCTTCTACTTTGTTGATGCTGGAGGTAGTGGACAATCAGCTTTTAAAAAAAGAAGAACAAAATGATTTGGGATTATCCAAGACACATGATATGATTTGGGATTATCCAATTTCATGATTAGTTAACTCCACAACAACCCTATTGTAATAAGTTGCAACGATGTGATTCAAATTCGACAATGTCAACCATTTATCTGGAGGTGCAATACCACTACTATTTTCAAGAGGACGCAATCCATTCAAGATATAGTTATAACGTTCCTCGCTCCCATATATCCGCATATTGTCGTTCATATGATCTTTCACCTCTCGAATAAGTGTTTTGTAAACCGTAACATAATTTTCTTCAATGAAACACATTTACTCAGCTATATCCATAAACCCACAAATCACACCGCCTTTAACATCCACAATATTCTCAATAAATGGTCTCATGAATTTTGGCATATAATGAATAAGACTCGAAGGATCACAAGGAGTTGGAACCAAGATAGGTGTTGGAACCGGGGAACATGAAGAGTTGCCAATACGAGCATGTTTGCCAACACACTTCCACAAAGATGGGATCCGACTAGTCGATGCCTCATTTGGTTTAGATTTGACTTTTTTCTTCTCCTTTGGTTGTACCCTTTCTTGGAGGTGGAGACAACATTGTGGCCTCAGGAAATGTTAACAGTCAGGAAATTGTTAAACAATTTAACCGATTGGGGATTCGCCCAAAATATGTCATGAATAGTTTCACTCTCACATTTTGTTCTTGTGAAATAAACATATTTGTCCTCTTCCAACTTTGACACTAGATATTCCATCTCCGTCTTGTCACCTCTGATTGCCTTTTTGAATTTATGACGTTCATTGTATACTTATTTTATATTTGTCATGAACTCTTGTCTTTTTCCCTTCAAATTCTTCAAAATAATTTTTGGTTGCACAAAACTCTTTGTCAAGTCATGTATAATCTTCATGTCATCCTCCATTAATCTTCCCGCAAAAAGGTGCCCTTCTAAATACTGCAACATCTCATGGTTGTGAATTCCATTAAGAATAGCCAACTTCCAAGCATTTTATTCCTTACTAACATTTCTACGCACCTTGAACAATCACCCAAATTTTCTTGATCTCGTTGATTCATGCTTCAATTTTTTCTTCGGTACTTTGTGATTTCCACTCCTTTCACAAACCAACTCCAACATTGGACTCCTTATTGCACTAGACCTTTTTATGAAAATTGTAAATCTAGATCTATTTTCTTGTCGGTGTATCCAACCAAGCAATTAATCTTTATCTTTCCATGTATCTTGCCTTGAAAAGAATTAAGTCGTGTCCACTTCATTGACACCAAATTCAGAAACACCAGAATTAACATGTAAAGCCTCAACTTTCACGTAAGCTTCGTCCGCATTTGGTTTCACATCAACCGAAGCTTCAACCTTAGGCAGTTTGATCTCGAAAGAATAATCGACAAAACTAGGTTTTATTTCAACCGGATCATCATCCGGATTCTCAACCATAACTATAAATGATCAACATATAATTGCAAAAACATTTAATTAATATTTGATCGTACCTGATCAGAAGGTGACTGTCGGTGCTTTGAATGCGGTGGTTGGAATGGTGGAAGAACGCATCAAGAATGCTTCTTGGAACGGCGGGGGGTGTGTACCTACATGCACTCAGACGCTCAAGTCATTAGAGATCAGAGAGTGAGGTTTAGGAGGGAGAGATAGGTTCTACCTTGGGGACTGCTTAGAGTGCCCTATATATAGAGGTGGAGAGCTGCAAAGCCGTTGTAATCGCACACCTGGGTCCGGCGGTTACGAAATTGTGGGAAGTGTAACCGCTAGAGAAATAATTGCGGGAACGTGCGAAGAGACGTTGTGGCTCATTTGAACCGGTCCTCCTTGCTCCGTGCACCCCCCTCGCAGAGAGGGGGTATGTCGCAAGTAAGTTTGCCAAACGTGGTGTTTGGGCTTGGGATTGTATTGGGCCTAAGTAAATGGGTCTAAAGTCCTTTTGGCTGGTCCAAAACAATATCTATCTAATATAAAGAAAAGAAAAACAATAAAGGAAAAAAAATAGGCAATGGCAAAACAAATTTTCAAAATTTGAAGGCCACATCGATAGCTAACTACCGTTTTACCAGCGGTATTTAACTACAACTGAATTCTAATTGTAGAGAATTAAAAATATGGCAGAGATATCAACAACATGTTAGTAGATGCAATACATATTTCTTGACGTCAAATGTTTGTGGACCTTGTAACAATCCTTCTCCAATGATTTGAAATAAAGATTTGGGGGAGAAAAAATATTTTGAGTTTTTTTTTATGTATGGTGATGGAGGGTGAAGGATGAATAGGAGGTAGGGGTGTGGGTATGTAATGGAATCATGGAAATATTGTAACGGTAGTTAACTACCGCTAATATTTTTTCAAGGTATTTAAGTATTTTTCATGTGTTTTTAAGAAAAAACACATGTTAGAAAACTAATTTTAAGAAAAAGTCTTTTGGGCCTTAAGAACCCAATCAAATGATCCAAATTAATTTTTATGTAACATTCATTTTTTTAGATACCTTATTTTTCTATCCTATTGAGTTTCTCGTGTGGTTTATACTGTTCAGATTACAAAACTCAAACAGCATAAACAAGAAAAATTTGTCACATAATAATTGTCATTTTTAATATTTATGTAACATTTATTATATTTACATAATTAAACCTTTTAACTAAAATTAAAATTATATGTATCACTCTCAGTTATGATTTTACACATTTGTTTATGAGAACCAACCAATAGTTAATGATGTTTTTTTTGTTTGAATGAATCAGTATCCTCCGACAGAACTCTGAAAATTCTTTTCTCAAACTTTGTTGAATTTAAATGAGCGACAAACATTCTTAAGAGTTTTACAATGTTTATTCCCAAACTCTTAGTCACTTAGAAGCCATAAAAATCTTAAGAATACTTTATCCATCATTTTGATCCCACAAAACTTAAGGATTTTTTTTTTGTCAAGAAATTTAATGATTAAAAATTTACGCTTAAGATGAATAAATAAGGAATTGAGTGTTGGAATCATAACTCAAACATTATAATGCTGTCAATTGAGTTATGCTCACAAAATACGTAAAAAGTACAGAAAAAAACTTTATTATTTAATAAATGGTTACTCTTTTTCTTTCATTTATAATTTCTTTTCTTTCAAATTTTTGTGAAATGTTTTTTTTCAAAGATATGTGAAATAATTTATTGTAATAGTTTTTGGGTGATGGCGATACAAAGTTATTTATGGGGAGACATAAAACAGTGAGTCAGTGACTCTAGTTGCCTTCATTGACTGACTTAGTGACTTAGATGGACCATCATGTCATGTGTACTTAGACTCTAGTAGCATCCGTCCTAAAGTCTTTACAATTATTCATTGCCAACTTTACCCCTTAAGGATACTTCTTTGATCTTTGGTTCTTATAAGTATTCATTTTATTAAAAATTTATCCCTAAAATAAATCTATTTTTAAATTACTAGATTTTTTTAAGGAAAATTACTAGATATTTTATCGCTTCTTTTCCAAATAAACTCATTTTTCCTATTCCAAAAGCTATTGCTTTAAATAAACCCCTACACATTTATTAAATGTCTGAATATACCTAATGAGTAAAAAGAAAAAAAGAAATCTAACAAGTGTGCTAATAACATTATTTAAAAAAACAAGAGTAGAGCCAACACAACACATAAATCTGAGGACGAATTTTTAAATAAGGCCTGTCAAAATAGTAAACATCTAAACTTTTCTTTAAATTTAATTTTTTGCAATACAAAATTGGTTATTAAAATTTAGATATTCATAAACAAATACAATTTACTTACTAAAAAAAATAAACAAATACAATTTATGGTGTATAAAAAGAATGAGAATTCACATTTTCATCAAGGACACAAAATGGTTGCATAATAAAAAATATTAAAAGAGACATAATATTTTTTACTGTTCGTCTCAAATTATAAGTCGATTTGATAATTTTACCTAAATTAAAACATATAATTAACTTTGTATGTGAAACAGAAATAATGAAACAAGTGAGAGTAATAAATAGTGAGAAAGCCATGATAAAAAAATTATTAATGTTTTATTAATATTGCCAAATGACTTATAATTTAAATTTTTTTTTGCAATAAAATATATAATTTGGAACCCCGAGTAACTTACATTAAACATCGTATTTCTTCATCCCAAATAAACTGACCTACCTGGTCATTTCATACATATTTAGAAAAGGGAAATGATAGAGATTGCCCTTAGGGCATTTATTAAGAAGATAAAAATATAAATATTGCAATAAAAAATGGTAAAAAGTGGTGAATTTAACTTTTAAAAAATTTAAACAATATTGAATTCAATGCAAACTTATTACTTTTAGTTTTCTTAACAAGTGACTTTGTTAGGATGTCCCTTGAAAAATTGTATAAATGAAAGAGAGCATGATAATATTTTTTAAATAACCTTTTTAAGATATTCCCTCTAATCCTTAAAAACAAAAATTTATCAAAACCAATACAATATTGATTATTTTAATTTTTGAATATTTTTTCGAATATACCCTTATAAAAAATTATAAAACATTAAATACAGACACTATTAAAAGATAAGCATTAGATAAAGGATAAAAAGTTTTTTAAGAAATAACTATACTTTAAAAATTGAGAATTTTTTTCATATATAAGACCATATCTTTTTTAAAAATATTCTTATAATAATGACCGGATAAAATCCCCTAAAAAAAATTGGACGAAGTAATCAACAATTTATTGAAAATCTTCTTTATAAAAGTGAATCATTTTGAGACTAATGGAGTAGGATTTACTCCAATCTAATCTAAGACTGATAAAATGTTTGTTAAAGTAAAAAAAAAGTACTTCCTTTGATCCTAATATAATTTCGCTTAGTTTCTTCAACAACAAAAAAAAATATATACTCCCTCTGATCCTTAAAAACAAAAAACAAAAAACAAAAAATTATCAAAACCAATATAGATTATTGTAATTTTTGAATATACCCTTATAAAAAAATTTGAAACATTAAATACAGACACTATTAAAAGATAAGCATTAAATAAGGGATAAAAAGTCTCGTAAGAAATAACTATACCTTAAAAATTGAGAATTTTTTTCATATATAAGATTATGTCTTTTTAAAAAAATATTATTATAATAAAAACCGAATGAAATCTCCTAAAAAAAGACTGAACGGGTACAATATAATAAACGAAAGTAATCAACAATTTATTGAAAATCTTCTTTACAAAAAGTGAATCATTTTGAGACTAATGGAGTGGGATCTAGTCTTAATCTAATCAAAGACTGATAACAATGTTTGTTAAAGTCAAATGCATGTGTAACTTTGTACATTCCGCGGCGTGCCACTTGCGAATTTTACCACAAAACAACGTCGATTTTATTCAGGAAAAGTAAAATAAAAAATCCGATTTCATTTGATGCCTCAATATATTGTCAAAGATTCAGTGTGAAATGAATTAATTGGTGCACCTAATCTGTCCTGTATTTTGAATTCTTCTCACTTCTTTGTTGTCACATGTGAGTGGTCTATTAGTTGCAGTGGCAAGTGGCATGTGGCAACGACCATAGAGTCAATCGATTCTCTTGTAAACAAAGAAATCTTATCTCATCTTACAAAACAAGTAAGACATCTCTCCAAAAAAAAAAGTGTAAGACATGTGTTTGGGTCATCATTCTCAAATTTTTAAGTAAAATACCTTACGGAGTTGGAGTTATAGTTGAGTAGTAAAGTTTAATTAAAAGTTGTTAAGTTATGATTCAAACTCGAGCACTCCAAATAATTTGTCCTTTGTAAGTGTAAGATGTTTGTTATGCATACCATTGGAGCTAGCGGCAGAGTCAGGAATTTTATCGAGTTTGTGTAAAATTTTGACTGCAAATTCACATGTGAATGTTTAAATAATATCAACATTATCAAGTGACTTGAATATCTCACGCTCGGTGTAACATATCATCAAGTCATTGAACCATACATCGTTAATCTTGTTGCTAATAATTATTTCTCACGGGCTTGTAAGATTATTTTACTAGCTTATTGACAAGGCTTGATAACTGGTGGACTTTCAAATTTTTTTGATGTTGGTAACAACTTTGGTGCACCCGCTATTGTTGAAGATCCACAAATTAGAAGTTAAAATCTGATTTATTATACCTTGTTGTAGAAGTGATTGTAAGTTTTTTTAGGTATGAAGTGATTGTAAGTTGTAACTTGATATTATTTCATTTTGTCTAATAAGATATTATGAATGATGATTCAAATTTTGTTATTATAAATTAAATGAGCAATGAAGTATATATAGATTTTGATTTATGTGAGTATTAAGTATTTCTGTGAGTATTGAGTATTGGTTTGGGTGAATAGTATAATAGTTCATAGTTAGGGATAATTATTCTAGTTAAGTCACTTCAAGAATTTATTCTAAAAATTGATTATAGTAACCAATTTCAAATTGTAATGATATTGATTATAATATTTTATTGTATTGTATTGATTAAACTAATTTTAGTGGTAATTTTATGAATTATTCATTTTTAGAATTTATATTAGAATAGAAAAAAATATAAAAAATAAAATAGAACAATGTTAAATTTTAGTGACAGCCACAACCGTAGATAGAAGTCCATAATATTTTTAAAATGGTCTCTTTAGAGTTACCTACGTTTTGTCCGTAGGTAAAAGCGGAAAACATGCAGTGACAACCATTTGACAATGACAGACAGATTTATCTATGGAAATTTTCCATATAGTGACGGATTGTGGCCGTCACTATAAGTCAAATTTCTTGTAAATTTCTTATAGCGATACAAAGAAAGTATGGGTTGAATCCGGGCGGTAAATCCTCCCATTTGGAGCACTAGTTGAATTTATATGTGAATTAGAAAAATTCGTAGAAGTCTTGCATCTGAGAGTTTAACACAACATAGGTTTTTAAAGGATGACCACCACATTTACGACGTCATCGTTGTCCAGTCAGGCTTGAGTTTCGGATATGTGGTGTATTATTTTTTAAAGTTTTGAAACTTTAAATAATTTTTTTTCTAGGGAATTATTGGTTTCAATACATGTTATCTTCCTGTCAACTTTTTGCATACATCAGCATGCGTTTGGCACACTCAATTGTCTAGCTCATATCTATGTCATTCCTCACCGAGGTTTGATCGCATTTTTGATTTCCTAAGGGTCCAATTATATGAGTTATCGATGTTGTAACCGATCTTGGCTCCTTGCCTATATAAGGAGATCCTCTCCCTCACTTCTACACACCAAAACTCAACTATCAATGAGTTTTCTCTCTCCTTTCTGTTTCGGATTAACGCAATCTCTTTCTTAATGTCCCTTTAGAAAAATTCCCTCCAATAATATTGTCCCTTCAGAAGTTAAAGTGGTCTTGTATTATATCAAGTGGCCTAAGTATTATATTGATGGTGTATTTCTAGAACAAATCCTAAGATGCAGCAGGACTTCAGTACAATTGTAACAAAGAATTTTTATCCTAGAGTGTCGTGATTGATAGTCTACTTACATAATTTCAGATAATGCTACTAAACATCATGAAAAGCGTGACATGAAACGTGAAACATCCTAGTAATTTTTTTTAGGAAAGTAGTTTTATTCATATTATAACCACAATTTATTGAATAAACTATTAACATATATCTAAAATATAAAATTAATCCTAGTTGGGATAAACTTACCATGCACAAATCCTTGGGCGGTTTAGGGTTTTGTAACTTTGAAGCTTTCAATCTTTCTATGCTCGGAAAGCAAGGATGGAAACTCCTAAATGACCCTAACTCCTTATTGACACGCATTCTCAAAGTTAAATATTTCCCTAGACGAGATTTCTCGGAAGCTAGTATTAGCCAAAATCCAAGTTATACGTGGAGGAGCATATGGAGTTCTCAGAACCTTCTAAAGTTGGGTTATAGGTGGAAGATTGGAGATAACACTCTGATTAATGTATGGTCTGCTCCTTTGTTATGATCACTTCTTGGGCTGAAACCATCCACACCACCGCAACCAAATATAGAGGACCTTACGGTTAGAGACTTGTGATAAGTGGCAGAAAGTTGTATTTTAAATGAATAATTAAGGCACTTTTGTTACTTGTTTTGCAAGTTATTTAGGGAAAATCCGAGAGATAAGTGATTAAAACCCTTTTACGCTTTATCTATCTTACTTTACCCAATTGTGCAGGAATTGAACTCAAGACACTGAGCAACGAAGAAAAACAAAGAAAAAAGTACAAAGGCTTACTCGCCATGGCGAGTGATTAGTGAAGAAAGGCGAGTCAGAGGCGAGCTTAATCAGTGAGCACCATAAGTTTACTCGCCTCCAACTTGCAATAGCGAGTGAAAGGCGAACAAACTCGCAATGGCGAGTGAAAGGCGAGCAATTCCAGAGAGCACCAGAGATCACACGCCTCCAACTCGCAACGGCAAACTGAAGGCGAGCTAAGAAGTCAAGTACTCGCCATGGTGAGAAAATTGTACTCGCGAGGCGCGTTAGGGCGGCCTAAACTCCCCAGAGCTGACGTGGCACAAACCGACTGGTGAAGAAACACCAACTCGCCATGGCGAATGGAGTTACTCGCGAGGCGAGTTAATGCAGATCAGACTTCCTATAAAAGCCCATTTGATCAATTCTTTTAAAAAGCTTGGAATCTGATAGAATATTGTGTAATAGCTTTAGAGAGAGAGAGAGATATGGCTTGTTCTTCATAGAGTGAGAGTGATAAAAGGTGGATTCTTCCTCATTTGTTGAGAAATCACAAAGTTGTAATGAATCTTTCCATTTCAATTCATTCTTGCAAAGCTTCCATGACAATGAGTAGCTAAATCTCCATTGTTGGGATTAGAGGTACTTGATCTTAGCTAAACATGTAATCTTTTGATCTTTAAATATATGATTCTAGCATTTGATTTGATATTGAAATTATTCTTGTATTTTATTGTTTATGTTTGATTTAATTGTGGTTGAAAAATACTTTTGAATCTAGGTCTAGAATAATCCTCTATCCAAACATAAATTCTAGACATGGAATTGATGTTTAGATAATCACTCTTTGTATCCAAACTTAATGCTTTCTTGTCATTTAATATATTGACAAATCATCGATTAAACGATAAGAACGACTCTTGAATCGTTTAATAGTTGTAGACATCGACAATTAAACGATACAATTAACATCACAATATTATTTGGACACGAATGATATTGATGAGGGATATGTGATAATATCAAAGAAAAGCTAGAATCCATGTATGATCTTTAGGTTATGTGTGATGCTTGATCAAGGAACTCTAATCCTAACAAGTTTCACGCCTTATTAATCTCAACTTTTAATCTTACAACATAGTTAACTTGATTCTAAGCAAACAAACAAACTACTCTTTTAAACTTAAAATGATATTAGGTGTCGAACGGTTCGTGATATCGCACTAGTCCCTGAGGAGACGATACATATAATACTTACTTTTGATTGCGTAAAAATACTACATCAACTTGATGAATACTGACATGCTATCTTAGAATTCTAATATGATACACAATGTATTCTCCCTTCATGATGCTTCTGCTATTCTAAATTTAACTCTGCCTGCGGGTAAATTTGGTGTTATTCGCGTTTGGCAACACTCTGTGGATAGATTATACACTGTCAAGACTGCATATTAGAATTGTATGTCTCTTGTTGCATAATCTCAGCCATCAACCGCTCATCGAAAGTAGAATCCAATCGAGAAGCAACATATTCCACATAAAGTACGCTCCTTCTTATGGCGGCTAGCTCACACATGATTCTTTGGAGCATTTGGAATGGTCGTAACTCTAAACTTTGGGAAGGATCTGACACACCTCCTTCAATAATTGTTCAAAGAACCAGAGATTCACTCCATGAGTGGCACTATATGCAAAGAGCAAGGCAACCGGGTCAGGGTACATACCTCGAAGCCAAGTGGATGAAACCGCTTCCACCACCTGTGAAGTGTAACGTCGATTGCACACTTTTTAATAATAACACCATTACTAGACATGGCTTTTGCATAATATGTGATTCATGAAGTCATTTAATGCTGGGAATGTCTAACTACACATTATTTTCCTCTTCATTACCTGAAATTGAGACATTGGGGTTGTTAGAAGCAATAAAGCTTGTTGTTGCACGTGGTTTTCCATCTGTTATATTTGAGTCAGACTGCAAGTTTGTTGTAGATGCGGTTAATTCTTCACAAGTTCCCCATAATGAAATTGGAGATATTATTAGTAGAAGTCAGGATTTGTTGTCATCTCACAGTCAATTCTCTATCAGTTTTGTTAGGAGGTAAACAAATAAGGTTGCACATTCTATAGCTAGAGCATCTTTATCTCACCCTAACCCCTATATTTTCTATCATGTACCCTCTTATTTGTACCATTTAATTATTAAATCCTAGTTTGTGTAAGTTGAAATAATAATCAAGAGTATGTGTTTAGAATGAATAGAATGGGCACATGTAAGAAAAAAGGATATTTTCTTATATATAAATTGTTAAATAAATAGTTTAATTCTAACCAAATAATTATTTAAGATTTTCTCTAAGGAAAAAAAAATTCTTTCTTAATGTGTGTATTCGTTTGAAGCAAATAGAATTATGGTTAAAAGTTAATGTTTCATCTAGTCTTAAATATATGTAAATATTTTTTATATTAGATTCATTAAATAATTGAGTTATATATTGGTGGAGCCTAAAAAAAAAAACTTCGGGTGGGCTACTAAAAAATGTAAACTATTATACAGAAAACAAAAAATAAACTACACGACTAAAAATATTTCTCCACGCATTCCGAGTAACTTAAAATCATTAATAACAGACTTAAAACAATTCACAACATAAAAAGTATACATACTCTTTTTTAAGAAACTAAAATGAAATATATTGAGTCAAAATTCTGGAAATTCCAGCACAAAGAGTGCAGAAAAACGACCAAGGCAAGTATCAAATCACCAAAAGAAATGTGAAAAAAAAAAAGAAAAGGCTAAAGCACCGCGATTAGAAAATCTTTCTCAAACAAGATAAAGGATTAAGCCATCACATGTGATAAATAGAAGCAAATTAATTCAATTCGCTTTCAGCCACCAGTAAGATTGACGCTTGATTTTGTCAAGATTAGTTTGTAAAGAGTCCTCATGTTGACGAAACACCCGAGTATTTCTTTCATTCCAAACCACACACACTAACCAACCAAAATAGATTGACAAAAAAATGGACATTTTTAGGAAAACAAAATTAATTTTCAAACTAAAGAAAATGATCTGACACATGTTCAGGAGGCACCGTGATGAAACCAAGCAAGTTAGAAATACCATGTCAAAGGTGCCCAAAAAATTGCATGGAAGGAATAGATGATCAATATCCTCTATCTTGTCACAATCACCCGCACAAAGCTGAACACTAGGCAGAATAGTATTTCTTCGAATTAAGTTCTTTGTTGTAGGCAAATAGTTATGCAACATACACCAGACTAATAAACTGACCTTAAGAGGACATCCTTATTCCAAATTACATTGGAGTGCTCAGCTGCCAAGAAGTTAAGTGACGACAACATGTAGTTATAAGTACTTGCAAAATTGTATTTTTCGGAAACATGTAAATGCCAATTCCACCTATCATGAATATTAAACTGCAAAACAATATTTGTTAAAATATCACTTAACAATCGACGTCTCCACTTCCACACTTCACATTCCCTCCCCATCCAAGAGAATACATTTTAGCCACCGTTGCCATTTTATCATCAGCTAAGTCAAAAATATTACTAAATCTAATCCTCAACACCACCCCATCAATCCACTGATCCCAACAAAATAAAGCTTGTGAACCATCTCCTACCTCGAGCCCATTATTATCTTCAAATCAATGACCTACTCCCACACCTACCCCTTCTTTAACACTAGTTAACTTATTCCACCAAACTATGTTTAATCTGCCCCTATCCACAAGACACCCTCCTAACTCGCCATATCTAACCACTAAAATTGTATACCACAAGCTACTAGTCTCAACTTTCATCCTCTAGCATCATTTACCAAGTAATGCCAAATTAAATTCTCTAGTCCTCCAAACCGCCAACCCTCCTTTCACCTTATTAGAACAAATTGTATCACAATTTATCCATGAAATTTTCCTAACTTCCTCACTTCCCCCCTCCCAAAAGAAACAGTTAAAAATAGATTTAATAGAAGAAATGATACTTTAGGAAGCCTTGAAAAAAAAAGAAATTAGACCGAAAGAGAGGACAAAACATAGTTTAGAAGAACCAAAAGGCCACCTGACGAGAGATTTCTACTCTTCCAACCCGTTAACCTTGATTTAATACGATCAAGCAAAAGACACTAAAAATTCAATTTACGAGAGTCACCATCAATTGATAGTCCCAAATAAATAAAGCGAAGGCGGCCCATTTTACAATTTAGGACAAGCTGGCTCAGCTAGCCAAGAATAATAAATTATAATATAAATAATAAAATATATATTACCCTGAAAAAAATTAATTTAATAAAATGTAGGATATCTATACTATATATAAAGAAAGTAACATCTTTCAGCTCTTTGAGGTTGACTTTTTCTCTTTCCAAAAATGCCATCAATTTTCAATACAAATAAACATGTAACAAATGGATAAGAATAAATTTAAATATTAAAATAAAAATGTAACAAACACAAATGTCCAGTTTTTTACTTTATCATTTAAAAAGTGTAACAAATATGAGTGTATCAATACTTACTTTTTCATTATCGCAATTATACCCTTAAACAACAACTTTTTCTATAATAAAGATTGTTGTTGGTGTCATTGAAAAAAAATAAGAATTTAGATCATATTTTTGTTATATTGTTGGTTTCATTGAAATAGATAATCATGATTAGTTTGATTTGTTATAATTTGAAAGAAAAGAACAATTATATTTTTACTTTTAATCAAAATTAAAATTTCATAAAAAAACAACGTTCATAATTTTCAAACGTTAGCACAACGTGTCCGTCTTTTCACTAGTATATGGTAACGAAAAGCAAGGTACTTGGCATGGTGACTAAATACATTTTTTGAGACCACCTCGTTGAACCACACCAGAACGCGCATCAATTGTAGGTTGTATTGTTTTAAGAGTAGTGCTAGCAATACCTTCTTTTCAACACTCTCTCAAACATTCACTTTCATATTGGTTTAAATCAAAATGAGTTTTAAATTTTAGAAATGGGTTTCACTTAACGCAGTGAGACATACATTAATTTCATCTAATAAGATAATAAGTATTATAAAGAGTGTTGAAAAAAGAATGTTCCTAACATTCCTCTTGTTTTAAACTATGATATATGTATATATCTATTAAAAATGTTTTTTTTTAGTTTGGGTGGACCATGACTCATTCATGACTATGAGAAGATCCTCCATGGGTGGTATATATAGTTTATAAGATACTCATATACATAAATTTTTCAATAATTTTTTTTAAAAAAATAATAATCTTTGCGGTTACTTACATATGAATAAAGTATTCAAGAATAATACTCTTTAAAAAGTTTAGATGATACCCTATAATGCTATATTGCTAAAAAGAAATATTATAGAAAAAAATATTATGAATATGTGTGGATTAGTTGGAATGTACATATCTCCATGAGATGAGATATGAGATGAGATGGCTAGTATGAACCAAGGTGCTCTCACTTTCAACCAATAGCAAGTAGACGCCTGCATCATTTTAATAGCCTCTGGTCTTTACTACTTGAAATGAATAGTAATACTCCATCCGTCTAGGCACTCATTGATTTTTCAACATTTCTTAAGAAAAATTGTCAGTGCAATTAATGTATCTGTTTTGTGCCTTATATTACGAAATTTTCCTTTGTTTGCAAGTGTATTAAATTTGACTTTTCATATTCAAGACAAGATAATAGTATTAATTAAAAGCATGTTTAGAAAAAAAAATAAAAATGTATCTAGTAATTTGAAAAGGGGTTACATTTAAGGACAAAAATAAAATCAAATAGATGCTTAGATATAGGGACGGAGGGGGTATCTGCAACCGATGCTAATTTATGTCTATGATACATGTTAAAGATTTTATAAATAGTACATAATTATTACAAAACATTAATTTTTAATCTCTAAAACAATTAATTGACATAATTTTTAAACAAAAATTTTATTTTAAATTCCTTAACATTTGTCATAAAAACACACCTCAGCATTTTCCATATCTAAATGATCAAACTACTTCCTCCGTTCATTCTTAATTGTCTATTTTAAAGATTTTTGTTGTTGTTTTAACTGTCTCGCAGTTGATAGATTGATAAGATTGCATTAATTGATTCAAAAAATTTATATATAAAAATTACTCACTTTCATAGCCTCCAATCTTTACTAGTCACAAGCTTCCTACGATCATTTCGTTTTTGTACGTGGATATTTTTATGCGTCTGATGCATATAAATGAACTATATTTTTAATAAAATTTTGATTAAAATTAAAGATATAAATATTTTTCATTTTAATATTGTAAGATTTATATTTATATTCTTCCGTGACACCAAAAATATAATAAATACAACATAAATTTGTTTTTATTGACATCAACAATAAAACGTTCTTACTATAGACAAATTTATTTAAAAATATATTTTTTTGCGGTTAAATTTATTTAAGATTTCAATTAAAAGTGAAAAATTACTCCAAAACCTTTTTTTTTAGAACTAAAATTACTCAAAGCTATGTATTTCAAAACCACGCATTCTGTTATATATATATATATATATATATATATATATATATATTTTATTTATTTTATAAATAATATCAACCAATACTTTAAAATTTATAGATAAGATTGAATTTATACACCCCAACTATCTTCAACTACCAAGTAAAGGTCCCTACATATCACTCTTCCCCTCCTTTATATATAGAGCACACTTCTTACTAGTTTTATCATAGTTCACTACCAAATATCACATTTGAAAAGATATTGGACAATGGATTCAAAAAAGGCAATCCTAATCCTTGGCCTCTTGGCTATGGTTCTTCTCATTTCCTCAGAGGTATCAGCTAGGGACTTAACTGAAACTTCCTCTGATGCCAAAAAGGGTGAGTTATATATTATTTTTCTATATATATATATATATATTCATGAGCATTTATATATTTTATTAATTCTTTTCAACTTAATTATATTTAGACGTTAATTTTGATACATCTCAATATTATATCAAATGATTTTAGATTTGTCCTTGTGAGCTTAGTTCAATTGGTATAACAATACGTAATGTTCAGTGTTCAAACCTCGGCCAACACAAAAAAGATGATTTTAGATTTGCTTTATAATTTATAGAGATGATCTATATCATATAATTATACATCTAATGCTAGCTTTATAAAATAAGGATCAAATAAAGAAGTTTTTTAGCATTGTAAAAATATTTTAACATTACAGCGATGTGATTTGATCATTCTTATATGTATATAAAATGTAATGGTTCATATATATTATGTCTGCAGAGGTTGTTGAAAAGACTAATGAAGTAAACGATGCCAAATATGGTGGTGGAGGTAATTACCACAATGGTGGTGGACATTACTATGGAGGTGGTTCTCACGGTGGAGGTGGTTCTCACCACGGTGGAGGTGGTTGTCATCACTATTGCCACGGTCATTGCTGCTCATATGCTGAGTTTATTGCCGTGCAAGCTGAGGAAAAGACTAATGAAGTAAACGATGCCAAATACGGCGGTGGTGGTAATTACCACAATGGTGGCGGTAATTACCACAATGGTGGTGGACATTACTATGGAGGTGGTTCTCACGGTGGAGGTGGTTCTCACCACGGTGGAGGTGGTTGTCATCACTATTGCCACGGCCATTGCTGCTCACATGCTGAATTTGTTGCCGTGCAAGCTGAGGACAAAACTCAGAACTGATCATAATGCTATGATCATGAATGATGCACTCTTTCATAGTAATAAATTCCATGAATAAATAATGTTGTGTGTTGATCAAAAAAGGCATACATAGATAGACAACAATCTCAGTTGATGTGTATCTATTTTGTCACTACATAGTATGAAATCATGTATAAATTTGCATCATACTATCTATGTGTGATGGTGATGAGCTTTTGGTGAATGTGTATTTTTATTTTTTTACAGAAATAAAATGATATTCATTCACTCAAATCGATAGATTACATCAGATACAAACATCGCTAAAAACGTAAAGGGTGAATCTGCGAACAAACTCACAGCACCCAAGTTAATAGCACAAAATGGCAAAATGCCTACAAATAATATGATAAAACCTAAGTCACCGAAATTCACATGCTTCCGGATCTTCAACGTTGACGCCCAAATCATTGGTTGAATTTGCAATTGACTGATGCCGATCTTTCAATAGAAAATAAACGAACACCACGATAAGACGCGAAATCAAACGTCGCACAAGACGACGAACAACACAACGCCGCACTTAGACGACGAAATCACAAAAAAAACACAATAGAAAAAACATGATATATGTGAAAATCACTTATTTAGATTGAAAGAAAAAGGAAAAAAGATGTCGATGGGTGATTCTAGGTCAAAAACTGACCTAAAACCACCCCTCCTCGATGAACGAAGGAGAAAGAAAGTTTAAAGAGAAGTTGGAGTTTCTCTCACTAGAAAACACTCGCTTCTAATTGGTGAATGTGTATTATATCATCGTTGTTATTACTTTCTCTCCTTTTAAATATATGAATGAGGTTTTAAGAAAATTCACCGATTATAAAATTCATAGCATAAAACTTCTTAATACATATTTGTAACATATTGTAATTTTTTAGATAAAATTCACTATAATTCCTAGAAATATGCTTCTATAAAATTTAAAACTTTTATAAATTATAAGCATATATCTATAAAATAGAAACAATAAACCTATATATGACTAAACCTATACTTTGAGGGAGGCGAATGGCTCAACCGACTTCATGGCGAAGCTAGGCGCTGAGTTCTTGGAGCCACCATGGATTTGTTACCTCTGTTGCAAGCTGATGTCTGACAGGATTGGTTTCATAGAGCCCAATTTTCAGCTGTCTTCTTTTAATGTTTTTTTTCCTCTCCTTTGTTTAGCATCTGTTACCAAAAAAACCTATATATGACTATATTAAAAAACACGCCATAAGCGAGTTTCTATGTGTTCCGGATGAATTAGCTACATACATATTGTGACTTGGATTTGAGGTTTTCAAAGGAAAACACGTTTTCTGCATTTCAGCTACTTAAGAAACACGCCATAAGCGAGTTTCTTGCTTATAGCGTGTAAAATCCAGCAGCTACTCGCCATAAGCGAGTTCAGAGCGAGTTTGACAGCTCTTCAGTGAGTTGTCAGCTCGTTCTGAGGTGCAGTCATGTCGTCCGAGGCCCGTTTCGTACAATTTTTATAACATATAAACCCCTCGATCTCAAGTCACCTAATGTACAATTCTAATCAAGGTTTTAAACAAAGGAAAGGCATAGGAAATCATTAGCATTGTTGTTAACGAATGGTACGCGAGAGTAAATTGATATGTACTAAGTCCGGGTAGAAGTTAACACTAAGAATGGGAAAAACCATAGAGCCTCGACGTAGATAGTTGAGAACAAGTATGTTATCATGTAAGCTAAGCATGTTAGACCGCATATGATTAAGAACAAGCATGTAAGTATTTTACCGCTATTCGGGTAGGTTACAGACCCGTGGTAAACAAGCAAGCAAGTAGTAGAATAAGCCCTTATGTATGTACAAGATTAAATAAGTATGAACATGGCGTGTCAAGTATGAACATGGCGTGTCTTTCTGTTATCCACGCCAGGTGGATACGAGAGGTTCACGTTAGGGGGATGGGATACGCTCCGCAAGGTAGGCCCGCACGACATTAAGAGGAGTTCGGTGTTAGCCTAAGATAGGAATTTCACCGGTTATGTTATGGGGTTATATTCCGGGGTTACTCCACTCGGGATTAATCCGTAAAACAAATCAAGATAATGTTGTATGTTACACGCTAACTCCTTAAGATAAATAATAGTTATGAACCATGGTATGATACGAATATGTTATGTTAGGGATTATGTATAAGCTTATGTATCAAGACAAGATTATGAGAACAATGTTGACGATATTAGTACCTCCCCCGATCGTCCAGTTCAGGATCAAGTTATGAGTAGGTTATGAATGAGTCTTGATGCTTTAATAGTATCTTGACGTGGCGGTCTTAGTTTTCCTTGACCGCCATGCCATGTAGAGTATACGACAAGACTTGTAGGCTATTGATGACACTAGGTCATATAGCACGTTTGTTATAGTTTTTATGTAATTTTGGTTGAGTTCAGGTGATTGTGCATGAGTTAGAAGCTGCAAAAAGACTAATTTTTTTATGCTGAAACAAAGGAGAAATCGTGCTCCAATTTACAGCATCGGGCTACGATTTTGCTGCATTTTTGAGACATTTTGTCTCGTAAAAAATTGTGCTCCGATGGAGCAAAATTGGGTTACGATTTGGCAGATGCTCCAGTTGAGTTTTGAGTTTAATGAAACCATCGTGCTCCGATTTACAGGATCGGAGTACGATTTTAGCGTTTCTGGGAATTTTCCTATAAAAGGGAAGTTGTTTTCTAAAGGAAAGGGTTGAAATTTTGGAGAAAGAAACTAACTTTTGGAGCTGGAGATCTGTAGAGAAGGTGGGAGACAATCAAAACTCATCTGGTTACCAATTTCATGTAATGAATCCTTCTTTCATATTAGTTATTTGTGCTTTAGCCATGAGTAGCTAGATCCTTTGTGATTAGGTCAAGAGATGATTATGTTCTAACTCCTATTTATGTAACCTGTAACTCTTAATCTTTATGAATGCCATTCCAGTTTATTCAGTATAGATCGTTCTTAATGCTTTTATGATTCTGACCCAATACAATTGATTCAAGAGTTTATATGACTATTGACACTAGCGTGTAACTCGGAAATATCTATACCGTTTAATCTAACAGACAATCTAGGGATGGAACATTGTTAGGTTGTGATAATTGAATTAACAGGCTTAAAACCTTTGATGATTATAGGTTCACGTAAGGGATTAGGGAATTATAATTAGAAAAGAGGGCTTAGGATCAAGGGATTGACCTAAACTATTTTGTTAATTTGTCGTTAACTGTATAGCATTCGTAGACTTAAGAAACATGTTGCTAATGAGCGATGAACAGATGAATCGAATGACCTAGTCACCTCTCCATATTATTTCTTAAACCAATTTTTCCTTAACCATTTTATTTTAACTTGCAAATCAAACCAATTCCTCAGTGCACCCCCCATTTTACAAACATCCTTAATAATAATGACATTCTCGAGTAGAAGTTGAAACAGTCCCTGTGGATACGAATCTTATAAATTTTATTACTTCGATATGAGTTAGTACAATTGCTAATTTTGTATCAAGTTTTTGGCGCCGTTGCCGGGGACTGTTGAATCATTTCAGCTTGGAAATTCGTTATTGCTTAGGATTTCTATCATTTACATTTTTTGTCTATATATTAAAAAAATTGAAAAAAAATATATTATGATTTATGCTCTTGATGTTTATCTCATTGTACTTTGCTACTAAAAAGTTTATCCAAGTTTTGCAGCTATGATAGACAGGTTAGTACACAGGTTACGCCTTTATGACACAGAGGAGATTGTTACGCTGGAGTATGAAAAGTATATGCTTTCTTGGAAGATAAAACAATGGGACAATCAAATCTCAAGATTAAATGCGAGATGTGATCTTCATGAGGCGAATCATTAGGGTACTGATTGTGAAGGGCTGAAAGAGCTTATCAACATCGATTACAATACTCAGCTTCAAAATATTTTAGATGATTTCTTGATATTAAATCAAGTTTCATTTGAGAAATTTGAAGTTCAGTGTGGTTATCTTGTTGGGAAAGCAAATGAATGTGAGAAGCAGCTGGTTGAGATGGAGACTGAGTGTCATGTTGTGGTGGAAGAAAATGCACAAATGAGGAGTGTTGGTCTCTACCTGAAGTCTCAACCAACGGGGTTGAAAGAAATCATTCTTTTGCAAAGGTATATCTATTCTTCTTTATGATGGGAGAGCTCAAATGTCGAAAGTCTAGCAGTTGGATCATGGGAGCATCTGCTACATTGTATGAAGTTCATGGAATTCCTACCAAACAAGTGTTGGTGTAAGCCCTAGAGGCCAATAGTTTATGTTGAACTTATTTTATGTTGAACTTATCATGACTTTTATTATTGAATAAATATATGGCAATCTTTATTATATTTATAGTAATGTTAATAAAGTCCTTAGATTATATAGTTCATGTAATAATATATTAAGTGTGACTTAATCATGAGATTACATTATCATAAAGAACGCTATTCTTAAATATATCTGTAGTCGAGCTTTAATATGAAGAAGGATAATAATAAAGCGTCGAGACTATTATGTATGTAGACTGATGACCGTATCTCATGGGTCATAGATATGAGATATTAAGTCTATACATAGGTATAAATATTA
>Ga0228710_1004421_pt1 | contig 22214 bp, 15 predicted proteins | sample MedpolnodulmetaG_FD_177995 | JGI IMG/M metagenome (GOLD analysis project Ga0228710, IMG submission 177995) | Root nodule microbial communities from Medicago polymorpha collected in Santa Monica, California, United States - pink nodules | ecosystem: Host-associated > Plants > Roots > Nodule...
CCCAAACTTAGTTGGTTGCAAATTCCAATAGCAACCCCAAACTTATTATTTAGCAACATTCTACAATGCCTAACTCAGATATAACAATTTGGGATAAATCCTAAAAGTCTCTAAGCTTGTAATGTACCGAACAAAAAGTTCTAAACCTATCGGCTCAATTTGGCTAAGAAAAGGATAAATATATCAATTACAATCAGGGTAGGCTTCAAAAGGCTCACATGACCAAGCACTTTTGCCTCAGTGTGTATATGACAAAGATCAATCGATAGTAGAGAAACAATGTAAGTTCTAAAAATGTAGATGCATGGAACACTCTATATAAGTAAATTGGAAAAATAAAATTTGGCCATGAACCTTACAGTGTTAGATTTCTGGGAGTTGTGACTACCTATCTTGCACTGCCGTACACTTCACCTTTGAAACATCAAGTCACTCCTCCTTATGAACTTTTGAAATACTACTTGAACAAATATTTGTTACTAGATTGGAAAAGGTCAATAAAACAGGAAATTCATCAATAATAAACAAGTGCGAGTTCAATTACATCACGGGGGATACAACTAAGTTAAACCAATAAGACACAACGAATGATGGTTTCTTATAACTCTACAAACAAAATATTGCCTTTTTTTTGTCTCAGGCCCTAACAAATTTTTCACAATAAATAATTTTGGTTTATTTATTACAATAAAAAAAATTGGTTTACTCTTTATCTGTCTCATATTAATATGCATTTAAAATATTTTTTTTGTAAAACTCAATAAAATAAAGCATAATAAAGTTTTTTATAATATAAATTTGTTAAATTTTGCAAATTATTATGAAAATATTAATTAATAATAATGCATATAACATTTAGAAATGATACATATAACATTTATTTGGAACAAACTTAAAAAACTTGAATTTTTTAAATATATCGTAGTTTATCGTAGCTAAGATTAGAGTTTAATGTCTAGTTGCTAAGTACTCGTCAATTTGCTAAGTATTTTGCTTATTATTTCGTTTATTGCCATTTAATTTGCCTGTTAGTTGTGTAACAACTATTTTTTTTTAGCAAAGGCAGTATTAATTAATTTCAATAATAATCAACGATAAAAAGTAGTTGGTATATATAATGAGATAAGAATGTTCGGACTATGCAATGAGCAATCCTATTAGCTTGCCTCCGAACATGCGACACTACAAAGTCGGATCTATTAAATAAGAGACTTCTACATTGAAAGACAATGTCTCCAAATTCACTTAGATGAACCTTTGTGGAACAAATAGCATCCGATAGAGATTTGCAATCTGTTTCAAACAAAACAGCGTGCATTTCGTTTGATATGGCCACTTTGATAGCTTCCAGGATTGTGGCTGATGAGTGAAAATAATCTGATTTTCCGAGCAATAATTGTCCAGTAGAGTCTCTAAAACACATATCGTATCCCATGATGGCGTTATTATTGAAAGCAGCGGCGTCCACATTACATTTAATCATATCGGCGCAGGGCTTTCTCCAATTATGATAGGCTTTAGCTTCATGTAATGGTAACTTTGCTCTTTGCATGCAACTCCACTCATTAAGTGTGTCTTTCACTCGAGTAACAATGGAGGCTGGTGTGGTGTCAGAGGCTTCCCAAAGCTTTGTGTTCTGACTCTTCCATAGACTCCAAAGAGTCACTGCAACTAAGATTTGTCATTGTGATTGTAATCTGTTAAATAATTCAAAAAGCGTAACAGTGAAATCATTAGCATTTTGTAGCAGCTCATGTACAATGCTATGGATCCCTATCAATTTTCAACAACTAGTCGCTTTTAAACAAACAAAAAAGACGTGCATATGAGATTTTGCTCATAGGTCGCAAGAGACGCATGTATCATCACAAGGGATGTCTCTATGATGAAGATTCACTCGAGTGGGTAAGCATTGATGAGCGGTGCGCCAAATAAAGGAGGTACTTTCATAAATAGAGTTGCATTGCCCTTTTGAGTTGTAAAAATTATTTATGTATCAGACTTAGAAATTAACAAATCCAAAGACAAAGTAAATGAACATGCAACACGTAAAAAAAATTGGTGGAATTAGAAAGAGTTTCAATCCATCAAATTGGTCTCATTCAATAAGGAACAACAGTACGAACCAATCATCATTGAAAAGGGCTCTTGTTTTGTACAAACAAACTCGCCATGAAACACCACACGACCCTACCGTGATCCCTCAGTTACTCAAAGCATGCGATTCTCACCCCTTCCTTCGTTACGTTAAATCCTTACACGCAGAATCCATCAAAGATGGTTCTGATGTCGATGTGTTCATCGGAACCGCCATTGTTGCAGCGTATGCAAAATGTGGTGTTGTTTGGGATGCACGCAAGGTGTTTGATTTTATGCCTGAAAGAAATGTTGTGACTTGGAATGCAATGATTGGTGGGTATTTGAGAAATGGTGACGCTGAATCTGCGTTACTTGCGTTTGAAGCTATGCCGGGGAAAACGAGGGTGAGTTGGAGTCAGATGATTGGCGGGTTTGCTAGGAATGGGGATACTGTAACTGCAAGGAAGTTTTTTGATAAGGTTCCGTATGAGTTGAAGGATGTGGTGATATGGACTGTGATGGTTGATGGGTATGCTAAGAAAGGGGAAATGGAAGATGCAAGAGAGGTTTTTGAGTTAATGCCTGAAAGGAATTATTTTGTTTGGTCATCTATGGTTTGTGGGTACTGCAAGAAGGGTGATGTTATGGAGGCTGAGGCGATTTTTCGACGGATTCCGGTTCGGAATTTGGAGATTTGGAATTCCATGATTGCTGGGTATGTACAGAATGGATTTGGTGAGAAAGCATTGGAGGCTTTTGGGGAAATGGGAGTTGATGGGTTTGAGCCGGATGAATTCACTGTTGTTAGTGTTTTATCTGCTTGTGCTCAGCTTGGGGACTTGGATGCTGGAAAACAGATACATCACATGATAGAATGTAAAGGAATAGCTGTGAACCAGTTTGTTTTGAGTGGATTGATTGACATGTATGCAAAATGTGGGGACTTGGTTAATGCAAGGTTGGTATTTGAAAGTTGTAATGAAAGGAATGTTTTCTGCTGGAATGCTATGATTGCGGGTTTTGCCGTCAATGGACAATGCAATGAGGTTCTTGAGTATTTGGGTAGGATGGAGGAGTCAAATATAAGGCCTGATGCTGTCTCATTTATTACTGTGCTCTCAGCTTGTGCTCATGGAGGTTTGGTGAGTGAAGCATTGGAAGTAATATCTAAAATGGAGGAATATGGAATTGAAATGGGCATCAGGCATTATGGATGCATGGTTGACCTCTTGGGAAGAGCAGGGATGTTAAAGGAGGCATATGATTTAATAAAAAGAATGCCAATGAAACCTAATGAAACAGTTTTGGGGGCAATGATAGGTTCTTGCTGGATTCATTCAGATATGAAAATGGCAGAACAAGTAATGAAGATGACCGGTGCAAACTCTGCTGCATGTGTTAATTCCAACAATGTGCTTCTGTCAAATATCTACGCAGCTTCAGAAAAATGGGAGAAAGCTGAAATGATAAGGAGTAGCATGGTTGATGGAGGATCTGAAAAGATACCAGGGTGTAGTTCAATCATCCTTAGTAACTCTGCTGTTGATTTAAGTACAAGTAAAGAAGTTTCACGTCAAATGAATGGGCTAAGTGCAATCTAAAGAGGAGAAATAACAAAATGAACACTGCTATGATTCTCCAAGCAACGTGCCATGACCAATCGGTTGTTGCTGCCTCCATTAGTATTCCCAAATTTCATAATCACGTATGCTATTTGATCTGTGATTCAGATGAGCGCAAGGAGCTCCGCTGTGAAGCCACATCTGAAGTGTTGAAAGCCAATGAAGATTGACACAGATGACTCCAACAAAGAGTGGGATAAGGAACAATTGAATGTAGTCAATGAGGTTAAATAGAGTCCCAACCAAATTTCGGATAAAATCTATTTTAGTTGAGAATGTTACCGAGTATTGGAAGGTGACAACTCAGAGTTGGTTGAAATCTAAAGCACCGGGTTTTAAGTTTTCGTTGTCGCGGTGGATGTTAAACCCATTAGCTTGTCTGGGCTTTGTTTCACAAGTTTTAGTCAAGCTAGTGTGTATCTGATAAAGGTGGAGAGGCTGAGGAAGGGCTATATGCATATGACTCGTTTCCTGCAGTGGCATGGTCTGGAAGAGCCGTTTCGGTTTTAGTGCAGGCTAATTGGTCTGCAAAAACTACTGATGGCTTGAAATTGTGTTGGGGCCTGATGTAGTTACCTATCAAGCTGTGGAATCATTTCTGCTAGTTTTGTGAGCTCAGTTAATGGATCGGATCTGCTATATTTTTATGCAGTAGGTGTTTTTGTATGACTGTAACAGAGGTTGAGTGGTTGGCCTTCTTGTACAGGCCGGTTTTTTTTTGGATGGAAGCCGAGTAAATGCAGCTGTGTTGGTAGTGATTCACAATAATATAGCTTGGGAAGCTTCAAGGAGTTAAAGCTAAAGGCTTAGTAGTTGTCGTGTAGGAGGTGGCTGTCAAATAAATCAAAAAAATCTTCTAGTTTTGGTATCAAAGCGTTACCTAGTCTGCATAATTATGCAGATGGGAGAGCTATTTAAAGTTTTTAGATCCTAGTGCTAGTAGAAAATAACATGTTTTTGTTTTTTCTGTTTTTGTGATTTGGTATTGATGTTCAACTAAAGTGTAATTGTTCCTTATTTATATAATCTTGGTACATCTTGTGCTTAGATTAGAGATTTTAATATAGATTGCTTTTTCAACAAAAAACTCCCACAAAGAAGCCTTGAGTTCAATTTTTGCTGGTGGTTCTTCATTAATAAGTCATTTATGATTACCAGCAAGTCATTACTGAGAGTCTGAGACCCGCGACAATGCCCTTTAACTTAGTAGAAAAAAAAAATATACCCCTTCCTTTAAACCGTAGAAGATATTAATTATATAACCAAGCTTGTTAATTATCACGGAGATTTTGTGATCAAGCCTGAAAGAATAGCATCTCGTGAGTACTTGGCAGGTCGAAAAGCAATAACCAAGAGTGGTCAACTTCATAACAGACTAATTTACTCTCCACCCTGCCTGAGCATAACAATGTAACAAAACTGTTATGGTATATTGAGGGTACAAAGACTTTACATATTTGATCTCTTGATATACAGAACTCCCAATCAGGAAAAGTAGTGGGAAATTTCTGTATTACAGTACACTATTCTACATATACAGAAAATTTCATATTTTCAATTCATTGGAAATTCCAATTATACAACTCGAAAAGAGTCGGATATCTTCTTCAAATCATTGTAGTGTCTTTTCCACTGAAGGCCTGCAATTAAGATGACATAAGATTATTTTCTATTAACTTTGTAATTTTTTTAAATACTTTGTTTATGAAAGTTCAGACTGGATGTTGTAAAACTAGTTAGAAGAGAATGAGTAAACATACCATTACCGGTTACACCAAACAAGTATAGGCGGTTGCCAGCAGCGGTGGCCGTAATGAAAATATGAGGAGGCTCTAGCTCAAACTGATAGTAAGTTCTCCCTTCATGTTCTGCAACATTTGAACTAAGAATCTTCCCTTCCACATTTTCTCCAATCATTTCAGGACCAAATGCACTGATCACTTTGTCTGGAGGTCCAATTTTTTCTATTGTAGCATCATCACCAATAACTGCATATTAAAGATTCATGTTCTTTCTGTTACAATTTTATTCTCCTTGTCTCCAGAAAGTTAAAATGAACAAAAGGAAATCAGGCTAACTCACTGTCGGAGAACCTAAGAACAGGAGCAACAATGACAAACAGACGTCCTTCCTTAGAGCTGGAAAATCTCAAATCTAACTCTGTTCCACCAAGATCCGCTATTGATACAGGTACCTGTTAAGCAAATGTATGCTTAAGTTTAGATAAAGCAAGCAAACATAAGAACAAAAAACATATATAATGTCCTCCAGATGATCAAATGTGAGTAAATATGTTCTGAATAAAAGAGAATGAAATCTCCCGGCTAAAAAGGGAGCAAGAAAAGTTATTTTCTGCACTCTTCCAAATAATGTCCACTCTCTGTTCTAAATACTTTGAGACCATTTGAGACTGAACTTAACAGAAGAGTTCTTAAATCATCACCTCTTCCCATTCTTGAGGCACTTTAAAGGTGTATGGAATAATAGGACTCCATCCAACACCGTGTCCTCCTGATTTCTCATCTGGCCTGCGATATGTCCTCCAACCTGTCTGGTCAAAAACTTACTACATTATTTCGTTTTCACTTAAAGTCCATTAAAAAATTAGCAAGCTGGAATTCATACTTGAAATCATCGAAAACAACTAAGTTTGAATTAACATCAAGTCTACAAATGGAACCATCAACACATTTCTTTTATCATGGCCTCCATTTGAAGTTTCAATTTCTTGTGGTTTTTATTATAGCATGCTCTTATGTTAACTTTTTTGCAACAGTACAATTTACAATCATGCAAATTATTGTTTTGTTAAGGACAAGGTGACAGGAACAGTTCTGGTAGAAGGCATGCTTAAGGAAGGATTAAATCAAATGGCATGTCTCTTGTCTGTCAAATTTATCAGACAAAGAGAGTTGGCAAAGAAGGCTTGGACATTCAAGTAGTAGAGTCCTGAAGTCCTCTTGAAATATTGTCAAATAAAAGTGTCACCTAGTGAGCCCTTTTCATTTTGTGGTGGTAGTGTAAGTGAATATTGCGCATTGTAGTAAGTGGGGATTTATCATGTCACTGAATGAAATTATCCCCCACTTAATTATATATATGTATGTTTCTCGTCTTGTGACCAATAAATGCTAACATATATTTATGCATAATGATACTTGTTTTAGAAATGATTATATATTATTTAGTTTATTTCTGTATTTCCCGTGCGTATCTATTTTATGATGTTTTTTGGGCACAAATATACTACAACTTTTCCTATATATAAGACCCTATTCTGAAATTGCTCATATATAGTTATTGAGCTTCTATTTAAGCTCACCAGAAGTCTTAAAACCATCTACAATAGCACAAGTTTACTTTAACAAATTACTCACCAAAACTACAACAGTATTCTGTTGCAAACTTACAAGGTAAAAATATTAGCCCACTAAACCCGATTTACTATCCTATACCAGTAATCATAAGTTGTAGGGAAGCTTAGTAATCAGTCTTAACTTAATTTGAGAAGTAGGCTATATTATAGCCCAAGTTCCATGTTTTAGATAGTGCTACCTCCTACTTTCAAAACCATTTCAACTTATTTTCGTTTCCTTCTTATTCTTACTAGTCCTTCATATCCCTAAGTGGATCACAAACCTATCAACTTCGTATATTTTGCAATTTTTTAAGAAAACAAATGGTTCCCTAATTCCCAATTTTTTAATTAAACTTCTTCAATTGTTGCATTAATTCAATGCCTAGGTGCCCTTTATTATTTCAAAATTACCCCTTGAACTATATGTATAATAATCTGAAAAAGGGGTTCTAAGTGGCTGCCATTGGTTAATAAACACATTGGTAGTTTAATAGGAAAATCAAAGCACTGCAGTGTGGTGAAGGAGGTGAATATAGAATATTCTAAAGGCTAGCTTATGAAACAGGATTCAGTTAAGGCTCTCTTGAGTCTTGTCCATATATTTTTGCTCAAAATGGCAGAGCTGAAAGAAAGCATAGACATCTGGTGGAGTTAGGACTGACTTCTTCTAGCCCAAGCCAAGATGCCTTTGTGTTTTTGGTGGGAAGCATTCCAAACTGCATCTTTCCTAATTACCAAGCTGTCTTCTCCAGTGATTATGTAAAATTCCAGATTATAGTATAACATAAATCCAGTTAGATGTGCAGGCTATCCTTGTCTAAAGCAGTGCCTTACAAGCATAAATTGCAATTCCAGACAACAAAGTGTGTTTTCTCGGGTACAGTAGTTCACACAAATGATACAAGTGCATGCAGAATTTAATCAATATGGAAAAATATAACCATTTGATGATGCAAAGTTAACAAACCTTGTTCATCTGGCTCAGACAGACCAGGAATTCTCCCTGCTAAAAGACCTTGTTTAACCACAGCCAAACTCACTCCTGGAAAACCCAACAAGGAAACTCCAGAAGCCAAAACTGCTCTTCTGTTCACCAACAAAGATGAACATTTATCCCTCTCTTCATTGATTGAACCGTCTTTTGAGAATGAAGCATGCACAGTTCTTGAAATTTCATTTTTAGTTGATGAGGGTTGGATATTTCTAGTATAGGAAAGAAGAGTGGTTGTGGACAAGGCTGTTGCCATGTCCACCAAGATTGATGATGTTTGGAAAATATAATTTAGTCACCTTAAAGAACAAGAGTGCAGATGATAACTCGTAAAAACTAGTGGAAATATTAACGTGGAAGTTTTGAGGTCCAAATGCTAAGGTTTTATTTTTTTATGACCAAAGGCTAAGGTTATGAAGTACATAAGATTTTTGTGGACTTGGTGCTGCCACTATCATGTATGAATCCACAATATTTATTTATTTCAAATATTTTATTTTCTACTAAGAAAGTAGCAATTTCTGGTCCTACTACACGTGTCAATATAAGCGATGAATATTTAATCCTTCGAATATTTTTAGTCGAAAAATAAATCATATTCATATGTAGGTAACTAGTATAGTGACATGTGCCAAGCACGGAGAATAAAAAGTTTTTTTTGATTAAATGTATAGATTTTATATTATGTTATCTTAAATTATAAGTGTTGTTATAATTTGAATTTGATATGAAAAAAAGATCATCTTAATTTTGTAAATTTTGTATATATTTTGAAATATATAAACATTGCACATAACGATTAAAGTATTTTGATTTATACTTATACTAATTATTTACAGTATAAGATGTACTCATTGTTAAACTTAGCATATGTAATATTTTTGTAAAAATACGCCGACGTACTGTATATTATTATTTGTTGACATAATGTATTTTATTAATCATAAAAACTAAAAAATTTGTATTTTTTTATATAATAGTCGGTGTCAGATGTATACACCTAGTCTGTGAATGCAAACGTTAGTTTTTTTACGGGTGTGTATAAATATAGTTTGGGCTACATAAACGCCGATTGTTATTTGTTTTTATTTTTTACAAAACCAATGGTCTAATGTAAATATTGTATTTTAGGGTAACAACAATGTAAAAAAAAGTTCCGCGTATTGTTATACCTAAAAAGTGCATCAATTAAAAGTCGACGGCAGGAGGATCTGCTTAAGTGAAAAATAGCGGGTCACCAAGGTTATCATTCAAATCGGGATACACAAAGTCTATAAGTGACATCAACGGATTTGTTGTGTCTAATATGAGCAAATCTTCAGGAATTTCTACCTTCATTTCACCATTCTCATCTGAAGCGTCGTTGTCGTCTCCAATTGAGGGTATCCACTTGTCAAAATTAGCAATTTCTTCCTGCTCTGCATGTACTGAAGATGCACTCAATCTCATATTAATAGTAAGCCTTAACACATTACAATAAGCTCATATCTTTGATGAATTGATTGAGGCATCAACAATATCATGCCTCGTTCCTTTTCGGACAACAGGCAATATCTGCCTGAAATCACCACCTAAAACTATTGTCATTCCACCAAAAGGTCTAAACTCGTTTAGGGGATCATTCTTGAACATGATATCACGCATTGATCGCTCAATTGCCTTAAAACACCATCGGTGCATCATTGGAGCATCATCCCAAATTATCAACTTTGCAGCACGCACCAGGTCTGCCCCCCGTTCTCAGTCCATGAAGGTGCTTTCTTTATTGATTGGTAGTTTGATGCTAGCTGTTATGCTAAGCAATGCCGCTTATAGTAGCTGGACAAGGAAAGGCAAGAGCGCCGACCGAGAACCCAAACCGCTTGACTGACCCCTTCATACATACTCGATTCATTAGGGTCGGGGATGGATTAAACAAAAAAAATAAAAAAAAATAAGTGCAAAAAATCGCGCAAGGACTATCCTTTTCCATCGTAAGCGATGATGCCTCATTAATCTCAATAGGGACTGTCAACATTGAGTGCAAGGTTCTTCCACCTCGTAATAGAAGAGTCGTTATACCGCTGGATGCAGCATTCAGTACAATTAACCCCTTCGATCTAACAACAGCCGACAATGATTTCCATATAAAGGTTTTTCCAGTACCACTGTAACCATATAAGAAAAAGAAACCACCGTCGTCAGAACCAACAGACTCCATGATCTTGTCACGCACACATCTTTGTTCATCAGTCAGCATCAATAACATATCGCGTGTATCTTTTCCAGTTCGTCTTTGTTGTAATTTAGCTGATCAACGATAAGCTTGTTTGTGAAAGTTGGCATGTCTGCTGCGTTTGGCCTGGGCATAGATTTGAAGTCAGTAAGTGGCCATCCGTTTTCCTGAAGCAGCGTTTCAATTTCAATCAAACATAGGTTTTTCAAGTCATTGTCACTGATACGCAGATCTGCATATTAAATGTAAAGTCACGAAATTAATATTAGCACCTTTACATGCATATGTGTGCACGTTGAAGAGAAAGAAAAAATATTAGCTTTATATGAGAATCCTTTATATTTAAACATATCAGCCTAAAAAATATGGAAAATGTTGAATGGTATCGTAGAGTTAGTAACTCCTAGTTTGTTCTTTACTATATCCTAAAAAAAGTACCTCTTAACTACTTAAACTACTCTTATCAGCCTTTACTATATCCTAAAAAACACACCCCTCGAAAACAACCTTGTCATCAAGGTTGGAATGTGCTAAATTTCTTAACGTGTAATAGTCTTCAAATGTATAACCCTTATCTCTATTTTTTATTAGTGAAGTATTGTTTTCTTCACATCTTCAACAATAACATGAGTAGTTTCTCTCCACTTCCTTTGCATTTTGAGAAAAAGAGAAATAACTGATCTCAGAACCATTTGAAATAAATTATTTGTCTAAGAAACTTTTATAAAAATAATTGCCCCGTCCATGTCATTTGCACCCTGATGCTAAGCTCGTCATCCCAGAATTCCAAGCAGTATTTGACTTGTGTTGCTTCAAAAACAACAACAAAGGAGTACGCAAAGAGAAGTGCAGTTGAGACAACACTAACAAAGCATATCTCAGTGGAGACATGTTTTTATTTTCCAGTTTTATGTTACCTCTTAATGCATTTTAAGTGCAGCTTTTCCTTTTAAAGTTGCATAATGACACGCCATTTGTTCTAATTCTCATCAATGACAATTACAACATGTTCCGACCTTAAAAAAAAAACATTCATTATGTCTTGAAACATGCCTATTTTCACTTCTGTCTTTGTCATAAAAACTAAAAATGATAGTAAGAGAATATATGCAATGCAACGGAAAACTGATATTAAAGTTACGACTCAATTCTTAATTGAAAAAAGCTTCTTTCAGCTTAACTCAAACCAAAAAAATAAACTTATTTGTAAAGGATTTCCCAAGCCATTATTTATTTGTAAAGGATTTCAATGACATTATAAATAGTGAGCGTTCATGACATCATTGAAATATGATCACTTATTTGAAAGACTTAATATGTCTTTAAGGAGAATGTCATCATTGAAATTAATTAAAATTAGTACTTATTTGAAATATTGCAATGTACTTGCTTGGGAAGTTTGTGACAAATTAATATCATTTAAACTACTTTTTTTTTAGCAACATTTAAACTACTTCTGATCCTTAGATATGACTTAATTGAGAAGAAAAATGTAGAATTTTCATGACTCGTGTTGACTCGTAAAAATCGATGTTGATATTTAAAAGTTAATGATTAAAATTGAAATCAAAATCAACAAATAAGTTTGAATACTTTTTTTAGAAGAATCAACCGACAATTAATCTAAAGTAACACAACATCCATCTCACCGCACCATAAAAAGACAAATATATAAACTTTTTCATAACAATCATTCAATTTTCTCTATCTTAATATGTATCTTCGACTTTAGGGTGTGTATATTTCAAGTTTACTAAATTTATTTTTAAAAATGATATTCTTGTTAATCTAAAGAAAGAGTTTTATTCCTAGACATTTTAAAAAAAGATGTTTGGCTATGATTAATTTATTCCTGGAAACTATTATAATAGGAAGATTAATGGGTAGTCATACACTAATTTATTCCCATTTTCTTGCGAACTTCCAACCAATTTCTATGAGAATATTTTCTTTCCGAGGAATCTTTATTTTATACCCAAAAATAAAATTTAATAAGCATATATATGTAAATCGTTATACCTTTTCTGACTTTTATGGTAAATTTTGATGCGTTGTTAATGATCTATGTATTTTTTTTTGGAGGAAAGAAGTTTATATCATTTCATTACTTAAAATGTGTTCAATACAATCTGGTATTTCTACCAAAATCTGAAAACTAGCTGAGGATGTGGGCGCCTTAGCTAATTTATGGGCTGCCTCATTTGCTTGTCTCCTCACAAACTCAACACTAGAGTTGACATAATATTGTTCAAAGATAGTTTTACAATTATGAATAATCATCCCAAATTCTGTAACATCCTGATGTGCAGATGAAAAACTATCCACCACTTTTTTAGCATCAAGCTCAAAATCGATAGGTCCCAAGTGTAAGTGATGAACCCATTCTAAAGCTGATAATAGTCCAAGAGCTTCGCCAACATGTACCTGACAAATTGGAGTAAACCATTCAGTTTTTGCCAAAACAAAAGTGCATGTATCATCCCTTATACAAACTCCTATTCCCACTCTATTAGAAAGCTGGGAGAAAGAAGCATCAATATTGCACTTAAATCTTCCTTCAGCTGGTTTGATCCATTCCACATTTCCTTCTTGTTGCGGATGTGCACAAGATGTATTACAAATCCTACGTGCATCTTGCCAATCATGAAGCATAACTTTTGCTCTCTCAACAACATAAACTGGAGCATCAATTACCTCATTCCACACTTTGTTGTTTCTTTGTTTCCATATACTCCACAACACACAACAAAATAAAGCTGCATCATCCTTAGATAAATCATGTAATGCTTTGAAGATAATATTCTCACTATCCATATCTTGTTGTAGCAAAATAGAAATAGAAGAAGAGAAAGAAAGCATACTCCAAACATTTACGCTACTTGGACATTGAAAAAATAAATGAAGTGCATCCTCATTGCTCACTGTACACAGTGTACAATTCATAGGGCATGTGACTCCTTTATCTTTTAGATGTACACGAGTTGGTAAACAATTCCTACAAATTCGCCTCATAAGATTTTTCACCTTTGGAGGAATCTTGAGCTTCCAAATTAGATTCCAAGAGCCTTGTACCTTGAAATGAGATGTATCAAGTAATTCTTGCACACAAAAACTGTATGCACTACGGACAGAGTATTCGCCATGATTTTCTTTTTTTTCAGATGAGTCGATCTTCCGTCACTGATGGGTAGAGCGGTGTCTTCACTATATGTACAACCACATGGTGACCAAAGATTGACTGCAGGAAAGGTAGATTCCATTCCTTGCAGTCATGTAGCATGCAATCTGGGACTCTTAGATCAACCAGTGTAATATCATTTGCAATCCACTTGTTATACCAAACCGAGATATCATCACCATCGCCTATCCTCCATCTGCTTCCAGCTTTGAGAATAAATTTAGAATTACATATGCTTCGCCATACAAAGCTAGGCTTATGTCCTAAAGTCGACTCAAAGAAATTGCACCTATGATAATATTTTGCCTTATAAAGTCTAGCTACCAAAGAATCAGGATTTGTAATAAGTCTCCAGCCCTGTTTTCTTAACATAGCTAGATTAAAGGTTGGTAGATTTTTGAAACTCATACCTCCAACATTCTTATGCATAGACAGTTTATCCCAAGAAAGCCAGTTAATACCTCTACTTTGACCTCCCAAATGGCCCCACCAAAAGGAATTCATCATTCTTTCAATTTCATCACAAAGAGAGATAGGGAGTGTGAACAAACTCATAAAGTAGGTAGGGATAGATTGAAGCACAAATTTGATAAGAACTTCACGACTGGCTTTTGAAAGATTTTTACTACTCCATGAATTTATCTTCTTCCAAATTATATCTTTAATAAAGCTGAAAGTGAATTTTTTGCTCCTGCCTATCATAGAAGGGAGCCCCAAATATTTGCCAGTACCTAGAACAGTCTGTACGCCCAAAATTCTTGCAATATTATTATGATATGTAGTTAGAACATTTCTACTACAAAAAATCTCTGATTTTTGGAGGTGCCTGACCAGAAGCTCTCTCATAGGTAGATAAAATGGCTCGCATTTTACTTGCTTAGTCCACATTGGCTCTAAAAAAGAGGAAACAATCATCAACAAATAAGAGGTGAGATATAATTGGAGCATTATTACAAATTTTGACACCATTGATTTCACCCCTCGCTTCAGCTTTTCGAATAAGAGCAGAAAGACCTTCAACACAAATAATAAACAAATATGGGGATAATGGGTCTCCTTGTCTCAAACCTCTTCCTGAGATGATTCGACTTGTGGCATTACCATTAACAAGCACAGAGTAATCCACTGTTTCAACACACATCATAATCCATTTAACCCATTGATCAGAAAATTCCATCTTTGTCATAACCCGTTGAAGGTAACTCCAATCAATCCTGTCATAAGCTTTGCTAATATCAAGTTTTAAAGCAACATCCCATTTCTTACCTTTAACTTTTGATTTCATGTAATGAATTATTTCAATAGCAACCATGGCATTATCTAAGATAGACCTCCCAGACACAAAGGCTGATTGACTATCTGAGATGCATTTATCTAATACTAATTTCAACCGATTTGCTAAAACTTTGGCAACAATCTTATAAACCACATTACACAAAGCAATAGGCCTCCAATCCTTCATTGAGACTTGGGAGTCTCCTTTTGGAATAAGAGCAATATTAGTCATATTCAGGTTAGAGGGAAAGGTACCTGTCGAAAGCCACTCACAACATTGAGAAAAAAATTTCTTCTCAATATTAGTCATATTCAGGTTAGAGGGAAAGGTACCTGTCGAAAGCCACTCACAACATTGAGAAAAAATTTCTTCTCCAAAACTTCCCCAAAATTTCTGACAAAAACCAGGATTGAATCCATCTGGTCTTGGACATTTATCCGGCTTCATAGAAAAAATGGCCTCCTTGAATTCATCTATCACAAAAGGTGCTGTCAACAAAGTGTTGTCTTCCAAAGATATAGATTCATGAATGACATCAATAATCGGTTGAATGTCGCTGTTTTGAGCTTGGAATAAATCAACAAAGTAATCACGTGCAACCTCACAAAGTTTGTCTTCATCAGAGACGCGATTATTGTTGACATCAATGAGAGAAGTAATACGGTTCACTTTCCTCCTTGAGGAGGCTGCGACATGAAAGAATTTAGTATTGAGGTCTTCGTCTCGTAGCCAATGTGTTTTAGCGCGTGGACGCCAAAAAGCATCTTCTTGCACAAGAAGTTGATTCATTCGATTCCTGAGAGAATTAAAAGAATTGACGTTGTCACAGTCCACTTGACCCCGCATGACATCAAGTTTCTTACGACAATCATCAATGTCTCGTCGAAATTGTTGAAAATGATTTCTATTCCAATTCAAGAGATCCATTGCACACATATCCAATTTATCAGCAATTGGTTGAGCACCATAACCACTCCATTTTTCTTTAACATAATTGCTGAAATTAGGATCAAGGAGCCAGGCATTCTCGAATTTGAATCGTGATTGCATTCTTCTGCCTCTTATACCTGGATCGCAAAGCAACATAATGGGACAGTGATCTGAAGATGGCGCAGGCAGGTTTTCTAGAATTGCATTTGGGAAGAGATTGCTCCAAGTATCAGTAGCCAAAGCACGATCAAGTCTTTCTTCAACTGCTCTAACCATACCAAGGCTTTTGAACCACGTATAAGCATACCCTTCCATATGAACATCTACAAGACCCGCATCTTGCACAGCTCTACGAAAACCACTTATTAACCAATTAGCCCTCTCATTCCTTCCTTTCTTTTCATTTGGTGAAAGAATGTCGTTAAAATCACCCAAAATGCACCAAGGCAAGCTAGAGGTATTTGACAGTTGTCATAAAAATTGCCAAGCATCTTTCCTTCTACTGTTTTCTGGAAAACCATAATAACCAGTTAAACGCCATTTTCCTTTAGTGATATCCACCACTTAAGCATCTATATGATTATTTGAGTAACTTGTAATGGAACAATTAACTAGGGGTGTTCAAAACCGAACCAATTCAATAGAAAAACCGTAAACCGAACCAACCCAAATCGAAACCGCATTTGGTTCGGATGTAATCGGATCATTTTCTTACTCAACCGCATGGCTTGCGGTTTTCATTTTACCAACCGAACCAAACCGCAACATAAGAAAAATATTAATTAAACATATGTGAGCTAGACAAATACTCATATAAACTCAATGGAAATTTTTATAAAATGATATATTTTTTTCTCTTGTTAAGTTCATTCTCTTCTTTTTATTTCAAAAACGTATTTATGTGCTACTTGAACTTTAGAAAAGGATAAAATTTTAGTCATTTCTATTTTTTACAAAATAGAAATAGTTTTTGTCCACGTTTTTAACTTGGTCTATGTTGTTGAAAACATTGTAAAATGAAAATTAAATTGTAATGTTTGATGAAGTTTAAAACATTGTTGAAAATATGTTGTGCTTCATCTTTTTAACTTGATTTTAATGTTGAAAACAAAAAATTATATTCTATCGAAAAAACCGCACTAACTAATCCAACCCAAACCACATTGATTTGGTTCGGATTTTATTTTTAAAGTCAACCGAACCAAATTAAACCGCATACTTTTTTATCTCGTCGTTCGGATGACTTTTACGCTTAAAATCGAACCAAACCGCACCGTGAACACCCCTACAATTAACTGTAGATTTCCAAAATAACACAAGACGTCCACTACGACCTTGTCGGTTAACAGTAAAACAAAAATCAAACCCGAGAGCATATCTTAATTCCTTAGTTTTATTAGAAGTTGTGATAGTCTCACATAAGTAGAGGATATCCGGTTTATAAACTCGTACTATTTACTTCAACCTAGGAACTGTATGAGGGCTGCCTACACCCCTACAATTCCAACTGATAATTTTCATTACTAATGGATGGGTTGTAGTTCAGGTCCCGATGTTACATCATTTTCCTCAAACACAAGATTATTCTTAACAGACATGACAATAAATATACTCAGGCAAATCCTTTACCGGTATCAATGGAATTGCACAGAGCACAACAAAGCTAATTGAAAAATAAGTTTACAGTCACTGAAACAAAATTGATTAGATTGAGGACAATCAATCGAAACAACCTGACTTCCACTAATGGAAAGAATTAGGAAGGGACCTTAGGAGAGAACTCAATATTATAGAGATAAAACTATAGATTGAGATCATGTAAAGTTGCCTAATTACGACTCACAAAGGTTGGTAATGGAGACTCGGTGAAAATAAATTCACCCACTATTGGAAACCGGAGGATGAATGGACACTTTTTGTAACTTGTGAAGTTGATAGGAAGAGGAATCACGTTTTGTCACCATCTCATGTCAAGGAATCTCTGCCATGGCTCACCGTAGGAAATAGATGTTGAGCACAATTTTATAATTTTGATGATTCTCTCTCCCACTCTCTTAATAATTACATTTCTTGATATGTGTAAAATGACGTCATACTCCATCCGGTCACATTTATAAGCAACTTTTACCTTTTTAAATTCACTAAATAAATGATGTATTTAAAACATAATATAGTATAGATACGTCACTTATTTAATGAATCTGAAAAAACAAAAGTTGCTTATAAATGTGACCGGAATTTATATATATAAAGATATTAAATAAGACGGAGGAGTAAGAATTTAGAGATGATTTTTATTTTACTAATAACAAGACAAGATGATAAACATTGAATAGTAAGAGTATTAGATAGGAGTATGAGTGTTGTGGTGATGAATGAGTCTCTTCGGGTTACTAATTGATTTTCTTCTTAGGTAAGGCAAGGCAATTATAACGAGTAATGGAAAACAATTTCCATTAGAACCCGATTGCTAATCAATTCACTTAATGAAAGAAAATAAATAAAAACGGAAGGAATGGGATGATCGTGTAACTAATCAGGGAAGATCGTCAATTCTCTTACTTTTGGTTGACTAACTCTTGATTTCCCTTCCTAAACTCTCTTAATTCCTTTACTTTTCTTCTCATTTTAAATTGTTTACTACTTTAGCGATGTTAACCTAGTTGTGATGTTTAACTGTCACTTTGATGCAAGTTCCTAAACTCCTCCTCCCCACCCCCATCCCACTTTTTCTTTTCCTCCTCCTGCTGCCAAATTTTCACAATCACCTTTTCTTATTCAACAGAAGATAATAAAGTTCATTTCCGCAATATAATCGTCGTAGATAGTACATTCAAACTGATATCTCTTCAAATAAATTGAGAAATAATAAAAATTATAAATACATACTATAATGATTTTTTGGCAAAAGAATGGTGCAAGGAACACCTATCCTAATTTCGTTCATAAAGAAAAAGAAATTAAAAGAGAGGTGGAGCTCAGTCAAGACCCACACAAGGAAAAGAAAAATGAAAACAAAGAAGACCTAGTTTGTTTCTAATGAAATCATTCCTAATACCCAAAGGACAGGAAAGCCTAAATTAGTTACTATGCACAATGATTTTCTTCCCTGTAGATATGAGTAACCAAAAAGTTTATTGTTGAAATCATATGAAGACAATTGTACCAATGGTTTCTTAGCTTTCAATAAATCAAGCTAATAGAGTTAAATGTTAACACAACCAGAATACTTATATCTTCAGATTTATAATGTTGAAGATGTCAAAGTCATTGTTTGAAAGCGTAATGGACACCAAAAGAAGAAAATCAATTGAATTGCAATCAAATAAACACAACAATAGAATTGAAAATCAAACAACGCCACACTAGTCAAGACGAAAACATAACAACACTATCACACTTAGAGGATAAAACCACAGAAAAACACAAAAGAAACTAATCTATGTGAAAAAACATTTATTTAGATATAAAGAGAATAAGAAAAAGATTTATTTAGGTGATTTCAGACAAAAATGACCCTAAATCGCATCTCTGTTGTAAGGATGAATGAGATAGAGCTTAATGGCTAGATTTGTATTTGAACATTCTAAGTTAAAATTCATTTATTTAATGTTGAGTTTATTTTCTTATGCATGGTTTCGCATGAGATACAAATGATTATTCTTGTCCAAGCTTTAATCAACGAGGACAACTAGGGCAATCATGACTCATACAATCAATAATGCATTGTGTAGTAATGGAACATCCTTTGTGGCACGCCATTTCACAATCACTACAATAATCATCAATTTGAGATTGAGTTGCATCACATACTTGAATCACAACTAGCATAATCATTAACATTATCATCATCATCACAATGATATCGGTCTTTAGCTCCTTCACTGCCATAACTTTTTTCAATATTTATATTTTCTCGATCTCTATTAAATATATTAATATTTCTGTGTTTCAAGTTTTACAATAGAAAAAAGTTTTCATATGGCCTTATATGTAACATAAATTATTAAAAGACATTGACCAATGTCTAATTATAATTACCATAGTATTCATGCTCTTTACGACGGAAAAATTAATTCTTTGTTTGTCATTCGAAATCAAATCTTAATCTTTTGACTCAATAGATGTGTATACCTTGTTTTGACTCAATAAATAGATTTAATTTAATATATAGACCTTTAAAAATGTTTCAAATGTAGACTCTTACCATTTTTATTAAAAAACAAATCAATTTTATATTAATAGAAAATAAAAAATATATATAACATTTTATTAAATTTTACTAAACAAGGTAAGGTTTACCTTTAGACTAGGTTCATATTAGACTCACCACCAAAAACAGGTTCATATTAGACTACCCTCATTAAATATGTATACATAAAAACTGAAAGTAAAAAAATAAACATTTAATAGATTTAATGCAATTCTCTACACTTTTTTGACTGGCTTAAATCCTTCCAATTCTTAAAAGAATTGCATGTATTTGGTCTTTACCACGGGTTAACTATTAAAAAAGGGAAATGATAACTTGTGCTTTAAAAGCACAAGTTAAAAAGTTAAAGATAGAAGTATTTTCTTGGAATTTCTATATTTAATGTTGTAAAAGTTTAATAATTTATGTACATTGAAATTTGAAAGGGGTCTTATAATAAGAGACAAATAAAAACGCTGCACCATTTATCGTCACTAGGAACAGTTGAAAATCGTTGCCAGATAACAGAAAAACGTCGCCAAAGAGAACAGGGGACGATTTTCAGGCGTCTTCTATACGAGCGTTGCTTATAGTCTATGGGGACGATTTTCAGACATCTTTGGGCACACTTTTTAAACGTCGCCTAAACCATAGGGAATAGGGGACGTTTTTTCTGGTGCACTTGAGCAACGCTTTTTAGTTATCGCCTAAAGGCGAACCTATGGTCACAATCATAAAACGTGCCCATAGATAATAGGCAACAATTCTAAAGCGTAGCCGTACGTAACTTTTTTAAAAAATAAATTGCAAAATTGCAGAAAGTATGTATTTCCATTAAGTCTCTATAGGGGTAACTACACATGAAATGTCATAATTAGATCAATTGACCACTGCATTGTTACATAATCATTTCAAAAATCTAAAACTTGGTAACAAATTACGAGTCAATAGCCTCAACTTTACAACAAATTACGAGTCAATAGCAAAAAATATCAGCTAAAGTAATGTTAGACTAGAGTAGGATGAAATATTACACTAAAGAAGAATTGCCTATATGTTCACACAAATGGATATTTGGAGATAAGTTGAGAATGTTGATCTTCACACTTGAGTCAAGGGTAGTAGGAAACATTGCCAACACTTGAGTCTGAAATTATAAAAAAAATAAACAAACAAATTAAATTACCAAGATTTCTTTTGATCAAAAAATAGATTTAAATGTTTTGAAACTCAACTTGAAAAGGCGTCTCTTCAGAATAACTGGTGTTATAATAACTCTGTAATCTTGACCAATATGGTAGCGATGCACTTGCAGTTATGAACTAATCATGTATACAATAAATAATATATCATTTTCAATGGTGTTACTATATTAACAAGATGAAACGCAAGGACTAACATATACCAAATTTCATACGAAATTACCTAAAAATGTGAAGGAAAAAAAAAGGTTATATGTTTATTATTAGAGATAGATAACTTAATTAGTAGCACAACTAGATATCTCAAAATTACTTGAGCAACTTGTTCAGCTGTCCCTAAGACACTATATAGGGGATACAACTAAGTAAATCCGCTCTTCTTAACCAACCTATTAAGGTACCTAATCAACCTATTTAACAAGAAATTTTTAATATAATTGGATCAAACTAATAACGAAAATCAATAGAATAGACAAGAACCACATAACAAATGTCCCAAAATTAATTAAATATCAAGTTACCAATAGATTATTAGTGAGAAAAAAGTACAAATGAAATGAAGGTACATACCTTGTGAATATGGTAAAAACACCCTCAATTGAAACATTAGTATCACTTGGGAGTCCAGGATCAGCAAACCTATGAAAATAAAACAAAAAAAACATTAAAAAAATCACATCGAAGTATATCACACCACCAACGATTTGCTAATAAACAGTCTTACTCCTTTGGGTTACCACTTTAAAGATGTCACCAAAGAACCAAAGCACAAGACACCAATAGTAATAAATTGAAATAGCAGCCAACAAAATCAAAAAGGAACATTCAGTGAGATAGTATTCCTTAAAAAGCTTTATGTATTCCTTTTTAACGTTTTTATTTATTTACCTTTTTTTTACAAGTTTCTTTTATTTACTTGAAAATACAATTTTAGCGCATTTAGCGTTCTATTTTCTGTTTTTTTAAATATTGTTTAACTACGAATTTAACGTTTTTATTTAACTATCATTTTGGTATTTTAAGGGTACATGTTACTTTTTAAGTGTCGTTTAACTGCAGATTTAACGTTTCTATTTAACTGTCATTTTGATATTTTAAAAGTACAATTTGTTAATCATATCCTTTGTCAATTACTCTTATTTTTTTTCAATAATAATAATTAATGATATAT
>Ga0228710_1004422_pt1 | contig 22209 bp, 12 predicted proteins | sample MedpolnodulmetaG_FD_177995 | JGI IMG/M metagenome (GOLD analysis project Ga0228710, IMG submission 177995) | Root nodule microbial communities from Medicago polymorpha collected in Santa Monica, California, United States - pink nodules | ecosystem: Host-associated > Plants > Roots > Nodule...
TATAATAACTTGCAATTGAAGTAAAATAATTCTAAAAGGAAATAATATTTAAATAAAACTAAATCAAATATAAATAAAATAGACTTAAATAACATATTAAAAACACTAATTTATTGACTCATCATGAACTCACAAAAACACCACAAAAGCCACTAAATCAGTCCCTAAAAAGATTGATTTACTCAACCAACAACCACCTCAAACCACTCATCAAACCACCCCTGAACCATCCTCCACTCAAACTCAAACTCAAACTCCCACTCCAATCCAAACTCAAACACACACTTCCACCAAACAGATGTTCACTCCAGAACCTGTTGTTGAGACAGTGGCTGCAGAGTCTGTACTAGTTACAGAGTCTGAACCATCTGTGACAATAACAGTTTCTGAACCAACACAAAACCTACCACTTACCACAAATGACCAACCATCATCATCATCATCACCATCCATTCAGATTCTTGACCAAACACCCCCAAACCTTCTGGAATCTGAATACCTTGAAGCTGAGCTGCTATAGATCAACAAAGATATGCAAAAGCTGGTACAACTCAGAAGGGCCCCTACATTGTCAATTGCTTATGAAGACCAATGGGCAACCCTGAAGACCAGAGCTTCTGATCTGCTGAACACTGTCAGCCAGAAGTGTATCAAGATCCAAGCTGCTGCAGTGAAGCATTACTTTTCAGCTGTGCACTCTGCTGAAGAAGATCAAGCTCCACTTCTGTATCTAGCCAATGCTCCTTACTTCCCAGAGTCAGACTATATGTCTAGGGAAGCAAAGATGTTCAAGCTACTGAAGCAGAAGGTACTGAAACAGCAAGAAGATGCTAAGTCCAGAGAAGATCTTCTACTTCAGAGGCAGCTAGCTCTAGAAGCAACTCTCAAGGAACAGGCTGCACTGATAGAGAAACTCATGAACAAACAGACCAACCCTTAGAAGCACACCTTTTTTTTTACTTAGTTATTTTTCTTTGTTTTTAAGTTGTTTAGCTTCTGAAGTTTGTTTGTTTAAACTCTGTACTTCCCTTTATATATATTCTTCAGAGTCATTTCATTTTTGTCTATGTTTTTCTTTACTTTCCTTTATATTTTTTGTTAATGACAAAAGGGGGAGTAATAGAAGTATTTGATTAAGGCTTTGAGCCCAAGCTAAAATGAAATTTTATAACAATTTCATTTAGGAGAATCTTTAATTATCTCAAGTTTTTAATTGTGCAAGTTTTTTTTATAAGCTTAAAATGAATTTAATTAACCTGGATAGGACTTAGGGGGAGCTTACAAACCTCACCTTAAAGACTATAAGACCCAGGGGGAGTTAGAGCTTACAAACCTTAGAACCCCAAAGTCAACTTGTTAATTAAGTTAACAACAATTGATCTTTTTAATACTTGTGTTTGTCATTATCAAAAAGGGGGAGATTGTTGGAACAAAGGGTGTTTCACAAAATCACCTCTTGAGTTTTGATGATAACAAGGTATTAAAAATTATCAATTGGATATGCTAAACATTTGTTCAAGTGTACAGGATCATAATTAAAGTACTATTCATAAAGATTCTGAATGAACAAGTCAAAGAGCAAAAGGAATTTATTGAAGCTAAAAGCGTCTGAAAGAATGCGTCTGAAGAAATGCGTCTGAAGAAACGAGTCTGAAGAAAGCGCTCCTGAAGACACGTCATCAGAAGCAAGGTCATCAGAAGCAAGGTCATCAGAAGCAAGGTCATCAGAAGCAAGGTTATCAGAAGCATCTCATCAGAAGCTACTTCACCAGAGTTGACAAAGTACGGTGTACGAAGTGTACGACCACTAACTCTGCGCACGCCTCTGCAACCACCAGCTCTGCAACTTGTCTCCACATCAAGACAAGAATAACAGTAATATTGCTGCAGATTTTGTTCCGTTTCAAATGGAATGAATTTGAAATTAGTTCTTCATAGGACAGCTATCAAATCAGGCAAAAGATCAATGGTGAAGAATCAAAGCTTCAAGCAAGACAAGTTGATGTAACGACTAATTCTCAACGTCTCTCAAATCCTCTATAAATAGGGATAAAAGACTTGAAGAATAAAAACACACACATAGAATACAACAAGCAAAAAGGCCAACACTCTCTGTGCAAAACGTCGCAAACACATCAACAACTTAGAGAATTCTTACAATAGTTCATATCTTAGAATTCTCAAGTTTCTAGAAAAACAGAGTCTGTTCTGTTTCGTATTGTTTTGTGAATACCTCTGATTGTATATCAAGTATTCAAAACCTTATTCAATTATTTGTAATTGTTAAGAGAAGTCTGTTTCAGTTGTGATTGAGCAAAGGAAGTCTCTTGGAGTTGTCCTTGAGCATAGAAGTCTCTTTCAGTTGTGATTGAGCATAGAAGTCTCTTGGAGTTGTCCTTGAGCATATAAGTCTCTTTCTTGTGTGATTGAGCATAGAAGTCTCTTGGAGTTGTCCTTGAGCATTGAGAAGTCTCTTTCTTGTGTGATTGAGCAACTTGTAATCTGACATTACATTTTAGTGGAACTCTCTTTGGAAGTGCAAGGGGTACAAGACTACTTTCGGTTTTTGGAAGGAACCTGTATAATTGCTTGTGTTCTTTCTTTCTCTGTTCTCTTACTATTATCCGCTGCACTAAGACTCTGAACTCAAAGTCAGACTCTAAACTATTTCAGACTCTGAATCTGGGAACAGTTTTTCAGAACGTAAGAAAGAAAAGTTTTTGAAAACACAATTCAACTCCCCCCCCCTACTTGTGGTTTTTCTCACCTTCATCTTTCACTAAACATACAGGTGGTCTTTTCTTATCCCAAAAGAAATATGCAGAGGAGATTGTAGAATGAGCTGGCATGTCCTCTTGCAAGTCATCACCTACACCAATTGATACCAAGGCGAAACTCAGTGCTTCTTCTGGGAATTCATATCATGACCCGACGGAATATCGGAGTCTTGCAGGTGCTTTGCAATACTTAACATTCACAAGACCTGATATCTCCTATGCTGTTCAACAAGTATGCTTATTCATGCTTGATCCTAGAACACAACATATGTCGGCTTTGAAACGTATCATTCGGTACATTCACGACACTCTTGATTTCGGTCTTCATTTATATCCCTCTTCTGTCAGCAAACTAGTATCTTACACTAATGCAGATTGGGCTGGCTGTCCAGACACTAGAAGATCCACTTCTGGCTACTGTGTCTACCTTGGTGATAATCTAATCTCTTGGTCTGCCAAGCGCCAACCCACACTTTCTCGGTCTAGTGTAGAAGCTGAATATCGCGGAGTCGCAAATGTAGTATCTGAGTCTTGTTGGATTAGAAATTTATTATTGGAACTACATTGCCCCATCACAACAACTACTTTAATTTGGTCTATTGTGATAATGTGAGTGCGGTTTACCTTTCTGGCAACCCTATTCAACATCAGCGCACCAAACACATCGAGATGGATATTCATTTTGTGTGTGAAAAGATGGCCCGTGGACAAGTAAGAGTTTTTCATGTTCCTTCACGTTATCAAATTGCTGACATCTTCACCAAAGGTCTTCCGTTGCAACTCTTTCATGACTTTCGTGATAGTTTCAACATTCGTCAACCTCCAGTTTCGACTACGGGGGTGTATTAGTCTATATACCCAGTGGGGTATATAGTATACTCGTTGGGGTATATAAAAGTCTTAGAATATCATTATTGTAAATTAATGTAAATTGATTAGCATTGATTAGTCATGAATGTATAGGATCAATACTCTGATTGTATATATACAAACCTAAAGGAATGAAAAGGCAAGGCCTATTATTCTAACAAAAATGACAGAAAGACAAGAGTTAATAACAGTTAGAGCATAATGAAAGAAATAGAACTGATTGTGACTTTGAATTAGACCCTCTTTGGATAAATAACTTATTTTGCAGCTTATAGCATAAACACTTATCATATAAGCACAAAAGCTAATAAAATCAAACTGTTTAGTATAATCAATAAGTGAATAAACTGTTTTCATAAGCTATCTTGTAAAGCTTAAGAAAATAAGTTGAAAGCAACTTATGAACATGTCATAAGCTGTTTTCACAAATTCTCTCAAACAATGTCACAAGTGCTTATGTCAGTAGACAAGCTCCAAATAAGTCAACCAAACAGACCCTTAGAGGCGGAGGATTAATTGATCAAAAGAGGTAATTCTCCCCGAAACACAGCTTTTAAAGACGGGGACAAGCCATAACCATGTTCAAAACCCACAAGTAGTCATTATTTCATTTTGTGATCCAAGGAAAGAAAAATCTATTTCAGTAAGATGTTGTAACTAGAAAATTGCTGCTGGTAAACGTGTAACCTGCATCATCGCATGCGATGAATGAATTAAAATTTGCAAAACAAATTCTGTAGTTGAAACCGGATATGATGTCGAATGAATGAGGTTTTACTTACTTGTGATGGACACACAAAAAACAAACTTAGACTCTGAAGCTGAGGCAGAGAAGCCAAGAGACCAATGGCATGTGGAATTTTTAACTCTTTAAATTCCTTCGAGGGGACTAATGGAGTTAAGCAAAACTTTGATAACTTAGGAGTATCAATAGAAGAAATCAAAAGAATGTTGTCATAGTAGTCGAAAGAAGAGAGGTTTGAGGCAGCGATATCAATCTTTGTTGGAAGGCGAGAAGTAATTAGCTTGAGACTACGCAATGTGGAACTACCATATGAATCACGTGGTGGAATATACGATCTAAGCATTTATAAAACAGACATAACAAGAGATCCTTCTCTACTTCGAGTTCCTTTTCTACTTCGAGTTCCTCTAACGCAAGCGTCTTGAGATGCTTAAATCCAGAAAAGTTGGTGTGTGGTAGTAGAAAACAGTTTGTTTGTCAGGTGCAGATGTTCAAATGTTTTCATCTCATCAGAAAAGAGAGTGTAAGGAAACGTGTAATTTCAAGGTTAGGCATTCCATAAGGTACATGTGAGAAGAAGAGGTGAATGTGTTAAGCATCCTTGGCAGTCGCCATATAGAAGAGTTGCTTGACAATGAAGTAATGGAACCAAGTAACTTTGATGTTGACGAAACCACAACGCAACCATGATGGAACTGCATCAGCTGCATTTGACGGTGATTCTCCGCTATATCATGGATTGCAATGCGACTGCAACACTCTGAGTGTAGAGGTAGATTTCCATTGTTATCAGTCTAATGTAATGCTAATTAACATGTTATATGAAGAAAAGTAATTTATGCTACAAGCAGCATGAAATCCCACACCAGTTAGTTTAGAAATCAAAGTATGCTGCTTGTGCTATAAAATGAAAGAACTCCTTCTATGCAAACCACGGAACCGTGTGATAAGCACATAACAAACTATTCTTTCACCTTTTACTAAAGAATACCGTGTGCTTGTCACTAAAAGCGGTATACGCTTATTTTTGAAAGGGTTCTCGAAAAGAGAACTTTGCAATGATAGTTTAATTTTTAATTTTTTTGCAAGGCTTGAAGGTTTTAAACAACGGTTGTGGACTCGGTCACGGGTTAAGGTTGTTGTCATTTCAGATGTTAAGGATGTTGCGTTAAACATTGCGGTCGTCGCAGTGTGAATTAATCACAACAATGCACAAATATTATTAAACCATTTATTCTATCATATAATGTATAATAACTTAAATTGAACAATTATTTTATATATTATAAGATGGCTAAAAAAAGAATAATTACAACATTACAACACGAAAATAGGCGAGGAAAGGAATATGAGATACTATTGGTTCATCACAATCTCTCATTATCTATTTTTCCTTATGAACGGTGATGTGTTTTTCGCTTCCCTAATGGTGTGTCGCATTCATAATGGAGTTTTACAGTTGTATCGGTTTTTTGTCACGGTCGTAATGGGCGTTTCGATGTAATTTTTCATCTCACCCTGAAAACAGGTAAAAACAGTAACGGTGGCCACCTATACCTTTTTGTCGTGACCGTTTTCACGGTAACGGACCCGTATTTAAAACCTTAGGCTTGACACAAAAAAAAATTTCAGAATGAAAAAATTAAGACAACATATTTGTTATAGCTTTAAATTTTATCAAATTATATTCAAATCTCAAATAGTTACTATGTCTTAATTAAGATAAGGGTCGGGGATAATTTTGTAAACTAGACCAAAAAGAAAAAATCATAATACAAACTATTGTGATCGCTATATAGTTGGAACAGTAATTTGTATTGTTCCTTTTTCTCTAAAATTCAAGATTGTCTAGAGTAATGTTGAAAATATTATTAGAACGAGTGTTCCTAGCACTACTCGCTTTTTAATTCCTTACTTGTAGTGCAAGCATCTGAATGCTACATTTTAGTAGTGTTAATAAAATCTAATTCATGATAGAATCATCATGCAGTAAAGTAAAAAGAAAAATTATCAACATCAAACACAAAAATTATAGTTAAGAGAATGTAGAGTATAATCCAAGAAAGAAATACAGATGACACATTATTCAAAACACACAAAACGGACACAAGTGTGTCAGCATTATTCCTCTGCTAGTAATCCTAGAAAAATATAAGTTGAGGTGTTCCGTCGATGACATACTTATTTAGTGAGAAAAGACTTGATTGTTGTTGTATTCCTTCTGAATCAAGTTTCTTCTGGCCGAAAACCAGTAAGATCATCAAAGCCATCCATCCATTTTCCATCTCCTAAATAGATTCTTGCAATAGTAACAGAAGTTTAAGGCTAGGGCTCGAAGCTTCGTTTCGAGCTGAAGTTAAAATCTATCTTTTGACACAATATGTCTTCCAGAAATTTTGATATACAGAGAATTCAAGAAACAATTTCAGTATAATTCATTAAATTAAATACAAAAAAATCATGGTTTAATATTAACCATCTAAAAAACATAAATAAATATGGAAATTAAATACAATAAAATACATTATAACATCCTTCTAGATTTTTTTTTGTTGCCAATACCTTCTAGAAATATCTAACAAAATAAAGAGGATTAAATGAAATAAAAGTCACTACTCCATCATAGCAAATATATGTAAAATTCCACTCAAAGAATAAAACAAATATAAGTAAAATTTTCTAAAAATTTAAATACATTTGGCTCAAATTTTAAACTAAATATATTTGTCGTTGTAAAATAAAGTAAAACGCTAAAAAAAAATTTGCCCTACGTGGTACCGGTATTCAACCAAACTTTTAGGTACTTAGGAATTTACTAACATCTTAGAACACATGTTAAGGATTCCACAAATGTCGAATATCTATCTAGGAAAATTGATTTTCAACATTTTAAAAAATAAATTAACACAATTTAAATTACATAATTTCTTGTCAATATTTTCCTAATGTCATATTAATCTATGGTCAAAACAATATATTAATATCATTATTGGTCAATAATAATAATAATATGAAAATCATCAATATTTATGATCAGCTGAAAAGTTGACTCACCATGAGCCTTTAAAAACCTCTAAAGAACATAACTTGTGACAACAAATTCTTTCTCAAATCTCTAACAAAAATGTCTCGCTTTTCATTTTTGACGCTTATTTTCTTTTGTCTTTCTTGTTTCATTTATCTTTCGCATGGTTTGAACAATAGATTCAGTGTCGAGCTCATTCATCGTGACTCCTCAAAATCACCCATCTACGATCCCACAAAAACTAAATTCCAAAGAGTTTATAATGCTGTGAATCGTTCAATCAATCGTGTCAATCACTTCTCCAAACAATTTTCACTCAATACAAATCAACCTGTATCAACTTTAATCCCAGATGAAGAATCAGGTGAGTATCTCATTAGTTACTTGGTTGGTACGCCACCTTTTAAGACTTATGGTTTTATGGATACAGGTAGTAACCTACTATGGCTACAATGTCAACCTAGTCATAATTGTTTCAATCAAACCTCTCCTATATTTATTCCTTCAAAATCTTCAAGTTACAAAAATATTAGCTGCTCTTCTAGTGCATGTAAAGATACACCTGAAGTAGCTAGGTACCTCTTGTAACCATGACGAAGATGTTTGCGAATATTCTGTTACATATATGGTGGCGATGCAAAGTCACAAGGAGATCTTAGTACGGAGACTCTAACATTAGATTCCACCTCCAACTCTAGTGTTTCATTTCCTAATACCGTGATAGGATGTGGGCGCGTCAATGTGTTGTCAGATAATAGTCAAAACTCTGGCGTAGTTGGAATGGGAAGAGGAGAAATATCGATTATAAAACAAGTAGGCTCTTCAATCGGTAGTAAATTCTCTTACTGTTTGATTCCTTTTCATAGTGATTCTAGTCAGTTAAACTCCCCTAGCAAGATTAATTTCGGAGATGCTGCTGTTGTTTCGGGTGAAATGGTTGTTTCATCTCCAATGGTCAAAGTCATTGGTCGAGAAGACTATTATTTCCTAACATTGGAAGCATTTAGTGTGGGAAACAATAGAATAGAATACGGAGAAGGAACAAATGTTTCTACGAAGAACATCGTTATTGACTCGGGTACACCACTTACTATGTTGCCACCTCCTTTTCACTCTTAAGTTGGAATCATATGTGGCGAAAGAGGTTAAACTACCACGTGTCGAGCCTCCTGATCATCGATTATGCCTTTGCTACAATACCACTGGAAAAGAATCAAATTTTCCTGTCATTACTGAACATTTTAGTGGTGCAGATGTTAAGCTAGATTCTAATAGCACATTTTTTCCAATTGAAAAAGGGATTATGTGCTTTTCTTTCCTCCCGTCTCAAGGTCCTTCAATATTTGGAAACTTAGCACAATATAACTTGTTAGTTGGCTATGACCTACAAAAAAATATTATCTCTTTTAAGCCTACTGATTGCACCAAGTATTGATTGAGTGTAAACGTGTTTTACCTTAATTATTTGTTTAATAATAATAACAATAGTGATAATAAAATTTTCTTTGTTTTTACAACTAATTTTTCCATTTCGCTTTACCTATATTTTTTTTGCACTATGAAGCATAACACCTGTTATTGTAACATAATTGATGCCTATAAATCATTGTCTCTAACAAAGACACCTAACATGATATAGACACGTCGACACTTCTTATTGTCAATACATCGGATGGAAGCATGGCTGAAAGATACCTTTGGGAGATCCACTACCAAACATATTTGGCATATCTAATGATAGATAAAGAACATCTAGATAATATGTTGTCTTTGATCCTCATACCTTGCACACTAGTATTGTGAGGGATGATATTGAATTGAGGGAAAGAGTCAAAGTGATGATGCTTGCTCCTCCATTGTTATATAGATTAGTGTGTATATCCTTGCGATGCACGGAGAAATTTTATTGTAAGATTTTGAGACTAAAAAATAAACATGAAATAACTACACAAAAATAAGGAAAAATTAAGGTTTATGATATATTTAAAATAAATTTCACTACTGCACAATTTTACGGGTCATATGAATTTGGCAGTGCTTTGAGTATGGAAGACTTTCAAGAAATAAGAGTGTCGTAATTGATATCAACACTTGATAAATCCACATGTGCTTTGTGTAAATAGTAAAAAATCATACAAAATGTCTCACGGAAAAATAACAATTAAGTGCAGACATACAAATATAAAAATGGTAAATTCTAAATCATGTAATGAAATACGTTACACAATCAAAATATATTATGGTTTACCGGTATTTTTGTAAAAAATACGGGCTGGTTTTAATTATTACAAGCAGGACTAAATCAGAGATCTTAAGACATGTTGTGCATTTGCTTTTGTGCGTTCATCAAGTTCATAGGTTGCTTTACGAACAGAACGAGACCGTGTGACGTCTTTCGACAGAAAAAAGGGTTTTAAAAGCAAAGTAAAGGCATTAAGTTTAAATTGCAGAAACTTAAAGGAAAGGTAAAATACAATGCATTAAAAATAAAAGTGGTTCGGTAAATACTTTACATACATTCTTTATGACTCTTTTCTCTCGCGCCGGTACTTCGAGTGCTTTAGAATTCTGTATAGGTGATATGCGATCCGTTTTCCCTATGGAAAACTCTTATTTATACATAGAAAATAACTGGAAAGAAACTAATCCCACGATCAACATTCTTCCATGTAGACAACCGCTTGTCTCCCACATTCTCCATTGAGGAAACCGCTTCTCCTTTGAAATTCGAATCTTCACGCTTCAAAATTGATCATATCGACTATCACATATTGGTACATAAATTTTTTATTCAGCATATATAAGCAAATAAAATCCTCAACGAGTGCGGTTTAAATATTTAACGGTGTTTTAAATATAAAATAAAAATTGGTTTTAAATATTTATGTTGATATTTTGAAAATAGCGATGAGTTTTCAAAATTTTATCATATCGACTCTCTCATTTATGTATATAAAAATTGGTTTATGCAGATATAAATACATAAAAACTACAACGGGTGCAGTGCAAACATTGAACAGTGTTTTACATATAAAATAAAAAGCTATTTTATAATTACACGACTTTAATTTTGATTTTGAAAATAGTCATAAGTTTTTAAAATTTTATCATATCAACTTTCTCATATATCTACATAAAATTTTGTTTTCGCATATAAATAAAATCCAAAATTGATATGACTCAACTATTTAACGAATTTTTTTATATATAAGAGAAAAATATTTAATAGAAATATTAAACTATTGTAAAAAAAAAAAAGAAATATTAAATTAATACTCATAATTTTTTATACAATATTAACAATCTAATTATTTTTTATATAAATATCGCAATGTTACCTCACCGGTGCGAAATCACGGGTTGTTTACCAGTTATATGTAGATTATATTAACTAGTCTTATTGCTCTCCCAATAATAATCTCTAACATCCAATGCATGCTTTATGTCCTGTATGTCTTTAATTGGTTAGATGAGTGTGGCTAGATATTTATTATCTTTTTACGTCATTTCTATATTCACTAGTGACGTCCGATCTTAACGTAATAATGGTTTTAAAACAAGTTTTAAATTTTATTTTATAATTTAAAAAAATACTAAACATGAATCTAGACTATCCCATGTTGATCAGTATTTTGTATGGAATAAATTGTGAAGTGCTAGGAAGGGTGGTTTACATTAAGGAGCATGGATATGTACCTACCAAATTAAGTGGTGATGACCTTAATATTCGTTGCTCCTTGCAAAACGTCACATGTACTTGTATCTCTTTTTGTACCATATACTAGTACTCCATTGTTCTTGTTGAAGTTAGTAAAAGTCAAAAGCATAAAGAAAATGCATTTAATGTCAAGAGTGTGGGTTGGGGGGGTTTCTTTTGGGACCAATTGTCATCTAGAAATGAAGTTGATTTGTGTTGTGTGGTTCATGACTTTTCCTTGTATGGTGTGTTCGTTATCAAGACTTGCCTTCTGCGTTAGGTATAGGTTTATAAATTTATATGCAAATTGATCAACAAAACAAAAATGACGTAAATCAAAAAAACAAAAAAAAAACAAAAATGACGTATAAAAAAGATAGATGCCCTAATTATTTCTTCAAATTACCAAGATTCATTTATTGTTTACATTGTTAAATTCTTTTCTCCTTCCAAATTTTCTTCACAAGCTTATATTTTTTTTGGTACACCTTTTTCTTTCTTTTCTTAATCTCTTATTAATACCGAGGGAAAAATACTTTCCTAATTGAGAGTTTAATCGGAAAATAAAATAAGTTGATCAGATTGCCTCAAATAATTTGTCCTTAATTGATTTTTTTTGAAGGATTGTCCTTAATTGAAATTTATCAACTATTTGAATTTAATAATGAGATTCAAAGTTAAAACTATTGAGTAATTATTATTATTTTTTAAATATTTTTTAGGATAAGAGACTGATGACACACCAAGACTGTTGGAAGAATATCTTATGACTCAAAGAACACTTATAAAAAATATTTATATTTATCTCTATTATAAAACATTAGCGGAGCTCGAACCTGAAATCTTCAGGTCTAATGCATGTCTTCTTACTATATCAAATTTTTAGAGTTACCTTGAGTACTTATGTTATTCATCATGAAGATGTACATGATTAAGAAAAAACTTCGAATAATAGAAGGTTTGTTATACATATCAACTCATTTCAGTTTGTTACGGATTAAAATAAAAGTGATTTTGCTATAAAATAATTTAGAATTATTTTCACTCAAAAATTTAGAGATCATTTTATAGAGATTTTATGAAAAATCATGATCTATTTTGCATCTGTCTATTATCGCAATAAAAATCACTTTTTTTTAAAAAATAATTTGGTTTGTTTGGATACAGCTATATGAATCAATTTTTTGTTACAAAATTAGTTCAATCTTTTGATCCATATTTTCTCTCTCCTATAAAAAAAATCTATTTTTTGAGAACTTACACTTAAGGCCCGTTTAATGTGTTTTTGTTATAATTTTTTTAACAAAGAAATTTTCAATGAAAGCTTAAATGAAAAATTTGTTTGAATAGTTTATCTTAAAATGTCATTTTAAGTATTTCATCATTTGGTTATAATTTTTTTTGATACTAAAATTTTGAAAAAATCTCTAAAAAGAAAAGCTATTTCAAATAGCTTTCATAAAAATCATTTTTGAAAGATGTCGTTTTGAAAAAATATGTGATTTTTACCATGTAAAATCTCGAACAATGAATATTTAAGTTAGTGAATGTCAAAATCTCTTTTTTAACTTATATCAAATGAGTTTGAAATAAGTTTTTACTATTTTTGAGTAAATTTCAAAAAAATCTATTTTTAAAAATACAAAGGAAAATCCATTTTTTTTAAAATCTAAAACAAACGGGCCCTTAATAGCTTCTCATTTGAAGTTGTTTTTAGATTTTTTTTAGATTATGTTTTTTTTTTAAAAGTCGTAACAAACGGATACAATATTTTTAAAAGTGATTATATTTTTTTAAAAAATGATTTTTTTTCTTCCTAAAAAACTTATAACAAACGAGCTCTTATTCTCTACTTTTAATTGATTATATACATACTCTGTCAAAAAATAATATTAAGGGTGTGTTGCTAATGAGTTCTCCAAAAACATTATTTGAGGATTTCACAAACTAAGTAAATCATCAAAAAGAATGAATTAGATACAGAATTTTTCATAAAAAAATAACTTTTTTCTTGATATCCTACATTTTTGTTTTCTATTTCATATTTCCGTACTCTAGTTGAACTCCCATATTTTTTTTTATATTCTTAAACCATAGCAAAATTTGACACGTACCATAAACCTGGTCAAGTCAACTTGACCAAGGTATTCATACTACAAAAGTTTTGATAGACTTGTTCTTTCCTGCTTTAGGAGGGTTTGATTTTATTTGACAAATTAGAGTGGTTTGATTGTTAGTACAATGTTTATTTATTTTTAAAAAAGAATAATCCCTTTTTTGAAAAAGAAGTGTTAAAATAAAACGACTGACACAAAAACATTCAATTCTATGTTTAAATACTTTAGCTTAAAAACAATTCCATTTATGAAATCAACATTATTTTCTAACCAAACCCTTTTAATATCATTAATATTCATACTTTGCTGATGTAAACTACACTATTAAACAATATAAAATGAACAAGCTTTGTCACATTCAACCCATAGATTGGTTTTATTGACTTTACTACCAGGCAAAATTGAATAGGAAATTGTCTGAGAAGCCAACAATTCTCATCTTTTCTGCTTTTCAAAGTCAAACAAAGACATAAACAGATTCATTGCATTAACGTGTCACACAATTTCTCTAGAGTGTTAGAATCTTCTATGTGCTAACAATTTATTCGTTAGAATAGTTCTTACAAAATTTGTTTTAACTATAATTATAAATTTAAGATAGGTCTTCTGAATTAGTCGGTCTTTAAGTTGGATTATTTACTTTTTAAAAACAAAAATAAAGAAGTTAAATAATTTTCAATCTCAATCATCGGATCAAAACTAACGGTTAACAATGTTTAAAACTTATTTTTTTTACCGTGCAATCTGAATAGGCCAATTTCAAATTAACTTTTTTGTTTTCATAAAGTCAAGCAGTGAAACTCATTCATACTAAACACAGAGAAATGGAGCATCGCATATCGAAATCTAGAAGAACCTTGTAGGCACAACAAAACACAACCATTTTCCTACACCTCCTATTTTCAATGCACAAAAACACACTACAAATCAGAAAGGAACAAAACCTATCAACACCAAAATGAAAATATCAAAATTTTCATTTCACTATCTTCTAACATTTTTCCTCATAATTCTAAACCATGCAAAATCTCAATCTCAACAAAATCTCCATAACCAAGAACATGAAACCTTAATGAAAATAAAACAACATCTTCAAAATCCACCAAACCTTAATCATTGGACTTCATCAAACACCACTTATTGTTCTTCTTGGCCAGAAATCACTTGCACAAATGGTTCTGTCACAGGTTTGACTTTGGCCAACTATAACATAAACCAAACCATACCATCTTTCATATGTGACCTTAAAAATCTCACACATGTTGATTTCAACAACAATTACATACCTGGGATGTTTCCAACATATTTATACAATTGTTCAAAGTTAGAGTATCTTGATTTGTCAATGAACAATTTTGTTGGAAAAATTCCTGAAAATATTTTCACTTTGTCAAATTTGAATTATCTTAATCTTAGTTATACTAATTTCACTGATGATATTCCTTCAAGTATTGGAAAGTTGAAGAAACTGAGATTTCTTGCGCTGCAAGTTTGTCTGTTTAATGGAACATTCCCGGATGAGATTGGAGATTTGGCGAATCTTGAAACGTTGGATTTGTCGAACAATTTGTTTAAGAGTTCTACGTTGCCCTTGAATTGGACCAAGTTGAGTAAATTGCAGGTGTTTTATATGTATGTCTGTAATCTTTTTGGTGAAATGCCTGAATCAATGGGAGATATGGTTTCTTTGGAGGATTTGGATATTTCACAAAATGGGTTGACTGGAAAAATTCCTAGTGGTTTGTTCATGTTGAAGAATCTTAGAAGATTGTTACTTTCGAGGAACGATCTTTCTGGAGAGTTACCTGGTGTCGTTGAAGCGTTAAACTTGACTATCATCGATCTTGCGCAGAATAATCTTACAGGAAAAATACCAGATGATTTTGGAAAGCTGCAAAAGCTAACAGGATTGTCTCTGCCGGTGAATAATTTTTCAGGAGAGATTCCACAAAGCATAGGTCAACTTCCATCTCTGGTAGATTTTAAGGTCTTTATGAACAACTTGTCAGGTATGCTTGAATTTTTGCACAAGTTTTGGTTTCTCCGGATTTTTTTTATTTGAATTTGTTAGAATAGCAACTAGTAACAAAAGATGAAATAAGAGAACGAAAGAGAAAGACAATGAACACACGATATTTGTTAACACAGTTCGACCAATTGTGCCTACCTCTGCGACTATAGAGCAGCTATATTTCCGTTTCTATTACTGTGATAGGAATTAGGGTTTCAGTGTTACAATATTACCCCTGAACCGTACCTTCTTCAGTGTCTTGTATATATGAGCCATACTTCAACAGTATTAATTTTCGTCTAAAAAACATTTGTCAGGTACACTTCCTCCTGATTTTGGACTTCTCTCAAAGCTAAGAAGTTTTCATGTTGCAACAAACAGATTTGAGGGAAGGTTGCCAGAGAATTTGTGCTATCATGGAGAGTTACAAAATTTAACTGCTTATGAAAATCATCTAAGTGGTGAGTTACCAGAATCACTTGGAAATTGTAGTAGCTTGTTGGAGGTGAAAATTTACAGTAATGAGTTTTATGGTAAAATTCCTAGTGGACTTTGGAGAGCTGAAAATTTGGTGTATTTTATGATAAGTCATAATAAGTTCAATGGTGAGCTTCCTCAGAATTTGTCATCAAGTATTTCACTCTTGGATATAAGCTATAATCAATTTTCTGGTGAAATTCCAATTGGAGTATCTTCTTGGACTAATGTGGTTGAGTTCATAGCAAGCAAGAATTATCTTAACGGAAGTATTCCACAAGAGCTAACATCACTTCATAAGCTACAAACATTGTCGCTTGATCAGAATCAGCTAAAAGGGCCACTTCCATTTGATGTAATATCATGGAATTCATTATTGACACTAAATTTGAGCCAAAATCAACTGAGTGGAGAAATTCCAGCTTCAATCGGTTATTTACCTGATCTTAGTGTTCTTGATCTATCAGACAATCAATTCTCTGGCGAAATACCTTCTATAGCTCCAAGAATCACAGTTCTCAATCTATCATCCAATCGTTTAACAGGAAGAGTTCCTAGTGCATTTGAAAATTCGGCATATGATAGAAGCTTTTTGAACAATTCTGGTTTATGTGCCGATACACCAAAATTGAACCTTACCTTATGCAATTCTAATTCCAACACTCAAAGTGAAAGCAAAGATTCATCTTTATCTCCTGCTTTGATTGTAATCTTGGTGGTAGTTTCCATCTTAGCGGCTTCATTGGTATCTTTCGTGATTATCAAGCTTTACAGTAAAAGAAAACAAGGATCGGATAACTCGTCATGGAAACTCACTTCATTTCAAAGACTGAATTTCACAGAATCAGACATAGTTTCTTCGATGACAGAAAATAATATTATAGGAAGTGGTGGATATGGCACCGTTTATAAAGTTGCTGTCGATGGATTAGGCTATGTAGCTGTGAAAAAGATTTGGGAAAACAAAAAACTAGACCAAAATCTTGAGAAATCATTTCACACCGAGGTTAAAATATTGAGCAGCATTCGACATAGAAACATCGTGAAGTTGTTATGCTGTATCTCTAATGATGATACAATGCTACTTGTTTACGAGTATGTCGAAAACCGAAGTCTTGATAGATGGCTGCAGAAGAAGAAAACTGTTAAGTCTTCAACTTTGTTGTCGAGGTCAGTTCATCATGTTGTTCTTGACTGGCCAAAGAGATTGCAAATAGCTGTCGGTGTAGCTCAAGGTTTGAGCTATATGCATCATGAATGTTCACCGCCGGTTGTTCATAGAGATGTGAAAACAAGTAACATTCTTTTGGATGCTCAGTTTAATGCAAAAGTTGCTGATTTTGGTTTGGCTAGGATGTTGATCAGTCCAGGGGAAGTTGCTACTATGTCAGCTGTGATTGGTTCTTTTGGCTATATGGCTCCAGGTGAAATTCATGACATGCCGATTTTTTGTTTTTCTTGCTTACAAATATGCTTCGTCGTTAACATTTTTCTCATGTTCATATATATTTTGGATTTAATTCGTATGCATATACATATTTTACCTTGCCAATCAATCATGCAAAAAGGTTATGCACATGCATTTCATTTACTGTCATACCCAAAATGCATATACATTCCTGCACAAGAAACCGGAAAACTGGCAGGCCTCACACGAACACAGCACTACTCTAACACGAACATAGGCAGGCCGCCACACAACAAACCAAAACTGAATAAGAAACTGGAAACCTTCCTGCGCCCGCACAACAGATACACAGCAGCGGAACCAGAAAACTTGCTGCAATCTGCAGGCCGAAAAATCCGCCAGCCGATCCTCAACCTCTCGAATCCCTCTCCTCCATACAATAACATGGATCCCAAAACCATTCGTAAAAAAGGCACTTACGCATATTTGATCTACTTCCATTTTCAAGACAACACCTTAATCTCCTCCACCGCGTCCAAAATATCGGAATGCTTATTTTCAAAGATAAGGGCATTTCTCGTTTTCCAAAGAATCCACGTCAATCAATCATGACTGTCGATCATTAAAACATTTGATTTTAACCATAACAACTTTTAAAGTCATTCATCTGATTGCTGTGATTTGCTGAGACTATAGAACTTTTTACACTGAAAGTGTATGCATACTAATCTCATCTATTTTTTTCTCAATGCAAATTGAACAAATTTTGGCTTAGATCCTGCTTAACATGAAACAATTATTGTTAGTCCTTGTAAATTGTTTTTCTAAGTGAAATCTGAAATCATTTTCGTTTGCATGTTCTCTATCAATTGCGGTCTGTCTAAATTGACTTATTTGAATTTATCTACTAGCACAAGCACTCGTGAAACTATTTGAGAGAGCTTATGAAACTAGCTTAGGACATGTCCGTTAGCCATTTTCAGCCTATTTTCATAAACTTTTCAGGATCGTTTATGGAAACAGTTTAACTTTATTTTATCTTTTGTTACAAAAATAGCTAATACATAAACACTTATATGATAAGCGCTTATGTGATAAGTACTAAATTTAAATTTAACCCTTTTCTTTTGTCACTTTTTTCATCTGCATAAGCTTAACTTGAATGTGTTTTTGACATGGTTGAAATGCAGAATATATTCAAACAACTAAAGTTAGTGAAAAGATTGACGTCTACAGCTTTGGTGTAATCCTGTTGGAACTAACAACCGGTAAAGAAGCTAACTATGGCGATGAGCATTCATCTCTCGCAGAGTGGTCTTGGCGCCACATTCAAGCCGGAAGCAATATAGAAGAGTTGCTTGACAAAGAAGTAATGGAACCAAGTCACATGAATGGAATGTGCAAAGTTTTCAAACTTGGTGTGATGTGTACTTCAACACTTCCATCTAGTAGACCTTCCATGAAGGAGGTGTTAGAAGTATTGCTCAATTGTGGAGAATTGTTTGGTTATGCAGAGAGGAATATTGGACTTGTTAATGATGGTGTTCCACTTCTTAGAAATTCAAAAAGAGAGAGTAAGTTGGATATTGATGATAATAGCTAGGTTGATTAACTTGCAACACAAGTAGCTAGATTAATATTAGATTTTTGCTAGTTATAAACCCTATTTTCCTGGTTACACCCCTCAAACACAAAATATTTAATTATAATACATAAAATACCCCTAGCCTCACATTTGATTTTTAAACCCCATTTCATATCTTCCATTAACACTTCATAATATTATTATATGCAACTCATCATCATATACACATGTAAATCTGAATTTTCAAATGTTACATGAACTCAATTCAAATGTTACATGTAAGTTTATTAGCAATATTTTGTTAATAATTTTATTTTAATATTTTTGAAAATTTTAATTTGTAAATATTTTTGTTGTTTATTGTTTGTGAGCTGTTATGAATCATGGAATCCTAGGGATAAAGATCATAGTGATCAGCTAGAAAGAGAGCATAGGTGTATTCATGTGGGAGATACTCATAGTGACTCATAGTAGAGTAAACTAGATTTGATAAAGATGAATTAGAGTACAATAGTTGAGACTTATTTATAGGGATGAGTTAATCTAACTAACTCTTAACCACCTAACCAATTAACTAACCATAGTTTAGTTATCAACTAACTATGGTTTATTCACTATACTCTAATAGTCCCCCTCAAACTCAAAGTGGGAAAACTCACCAATTTGAGTTTGAAATACAATGAAAACACAATTTATTCACTATACTCTAATATGAGCCATGACACAAATAGAAAGAAAAAGGTATTTATTTTGAAATATGATGACTGATGAGTGCACGCACAATCTGAGGTTAAGGACCAAGCAAACCTCTTTTTGTTTCAGTCATATAACGTATCTATAAAGGAAAACAAACTTTTGGGTGAGGCATAAACCAAAGACTTTAGCACCTTAAGGTGGGTCTGCTACTTAATCTTAAATAATGTTCTCATCTTAAATTCGTCACACCAATAATTTTTTTTATGATTTTTTTGACAGAATAATTTTGTGTGTCTATTATGAAAAACATCTCGTTAGGTTGAGAAGAGTGTGTTGTTTATAAAATATTCTTAACTTCGATTTTCAAACAATACGAGACTTTAATGTGTATCGGAACAACTAATAAAAAAAATCCACCATAATTTCTATTTGCATAAAATGTAAACTAAAGTAAACACAAAGAAAATAAAAATATTGACAACTATTTATGTATGAAAGTTATTTTTTTTTACAAGAACTATTTATAAAAGTTGAACTTGACCACTCCAAGGAGTTACATTTATTTATATTGGACACTGTACTAAACTCTATCTTACTAGCAATACTTTTCTCAATGTAAATAATGAAATTATTTGCAAAAAAATCCATCATTCATTTAGTTTCTAAGTATTATCTCCACACTTTTTATAGCCAACAAAGTTCTATGTATTGTTGTAGAGATTAAAAGTGCCAAAACAATAGAAATAAATTTATCAATCAAGTGATAATATTTTATATTTTTCCATTTTTACTAGTTTTTGACAAATAAACTTATTTGAGTAGTTAAATCTATTTTACACCTATCTCCTCCTACTATTTGAGTAATTCTCACACACTAAACTTAGATATTTCTAATAATTATATTCGAATTGGAGATTCAATTTGTGATTTGGTACATTGTGAACAATTAGTTTTGCTAAACTCAACTACTACTTTCTTTTTTGATAAAAAGTTCAACAACCATTATATTCGCATTGGATCTCATGCACTTACAATAAGACACCATAATGGACCATTCGATCTTAAATTGACAACTGAGATCGTTTTGTTACTAAAATGAATTTAAAATATGAATCATCTAATCTTAAATCGATGGTTGAGATTTATTACATCCTAAACTTTGCAAATTACTTACCACAATGATCTCATTATATTCTAACACAATCAAACCTATTTTAAATGTATAATGCTCACATCACATCTTCATTGAGTATTTAATCATCCAAGGTATTAAGACCAAATACTTTATTGATAATATCAAATCAATTGCATTATAGAATATGTAATATGCTTAAGAAAAGCAACATGAAAATAGACAAAAGCCGGATGCTGCTTCCTAGAAGGTATAGCATATTACCATCTTCTCCTTCTCCTTATCTCTATGGGCACATTAATATAGCCATATATATTGACCATATAAAGTATACGTAGAAACAATGAAGAAGGTGACAAAAAGAATTGCAGTTTGTCATTTGATGGGGTATCTATCTAGAAGCCTACCTTATAATATGGCAATAATTTAATTTAAACATGTGGTCACAATGCTTCACTGTCTCTGTGTTTAGTCATCTCACGTGGATTGAAGTCAAAGTTTTGGGCTAGTGGAATATAAAGTATTCTAAAAATAATAATATTATTGGTAGTTAACAATAAAGTATGTATTCTTCAAAAAAAATAAAAGCTAAAGTAATGTAGTGGATCAGTCAAAAAAATGTAATATAGTGGATACACCTTACTTAGAAATTTCACCTAATAAGTCTCCAAACTTGAATTAAGAGTAAAGATATGTAGTATCACCAGGTTGGAAGCCATAAGATGAAGGGTTGGTGGTATAACTTTGGTATAATATTTTTTGACACACATCGATCTTTTAATATCTTAATGTTTTTATTTAGGTCGTTATCAAACTTGACAATATTTTAATTTGAGTGTCCATAATTTTAATTTAGGGCTTTATCATCAATATTATTATTTTAAGAACAAAATACAAAAGATCTGTTAACAAAAAACTAATTAATATTGAAGAGAGTTAGTGTCAAAAAATAATAATAATAATGAGTAGTTATTTATTTGGATACATTCTTTTTGGCAATATCTTTAACAAACCTCACCCAAGAAAAACTAAAGAATCATAAATCTATTGATCAGTTGGATCATGTAAAAACTAATCGATCGAACTTAAGTGATTAATAAATTTCATCAATTATAAATTATTTTAAAGAATTTAAATTTAATTTTTAAGTGAAATAATTTTTTTATCAAACTTTAATTATCTCTTGACCAAACTTCGGATTATTAAAATCCCTATTCAAAAAATTCGGAGGATTAAATAAAAAACTAGATTATGTAAATAAATTGGAACTCCAATTTTGAAAGCAAGCCATGAAGTTGAAACCAATCATTGTTTAATGTTCAACACATATTCAACCAGTAAAAACTGGTAGCTGAAAAGAAGAGATAAGATTGCTTTTTCAATAATGGACCTCTTTTATATTAAATATTCATTAACTTAATGACAAAATTGTTTATGCAATTCCGTAAGGTATTTTATTGTACTAGATTAGATTAGTCCTTTTTAATTTAATTTTTTTTGTCTTAAGTAGCTCTTTTAACTCTTATTATGTGCATGTCGTTGATCTTCATTTACATAAATGACTTTGACTACAAATAAAATAATTTAGTGTGTGTTTGATTTTGCAATGTTTATGCTATATATATATATATATATATATATATATATATATATATATATATATATATAT